>Ga0315268_10007676_pt1 | contig 11335 bp, 8 predicted proteins | sample C1_top_MG_FD_204535 | JGI IMG/M metagenome (GOLD analysis project Ga0315268, IMG submission 204535) | Sediment microbial communities from Yellowstone Lake, YNP, Wyoming, USA - C1_top | ecosystem: Environmental > Aquatic > Freshwater > Lake > Sediment | place: USA: Wyoming | collected 2017-08-01 | reverse complement strand
AATGGCTCTTTGCACAAGTCGGTCAGGTTCGCAGCATTCTGCTTTCAGATCGTGCCTCAGCGCGCGGCATATTCAAACCGAGCTACGTCAAGAGAATCCTCGAGGAGTTTGAGAGAGGGTCACGGAATCGAAGCATGACTGTATTTATGCTCCTGTGCGTTGAGTTTTGGTTCAGGAATTTCGCGGACAAGGTATCGGAAGACGAAAGCGAGATTCCATCACGCGAGATTGCTCAAGTGGCATGGCTGTCAGGCGTTAGTGACACCACGGGCTAGACCGGCGTAGAGGTCGAGAAGCTTCCGTGACTCGACGCTCCAGGTATACTTTCTCCGCGCGATCTGGACGTTTCTTCGGTACATCTCTAGTTGAGTCGGCCGCGTGATCTGGTTGAGAGCTTCCGCGATGCTTTGGGGGTTACGTGCATCAAACAAGGTGCCAATCTTATGCCTGCTGACAAGCTTACGCATGAACGGTAGGTTACTTGCCGCGATCGGGAGACCGGCCGCCAAGTATTCAAACAACTTGTTCGGCGAGGCGTAGTAGTTGCATAGGTTCGTTGGAAGGTATGGAACAATCCCGACATCCGCTCGACTTGCCGCATTGACAACCTCCGCTTGGCTCACAGGGCGCTCAAAGCGGACATTTCTCCTCCCTGACGCCAATCTCTTCAACTCTGCTTCGAGTTCGCCTGCTCCTCGCAGCACGAGGAAGACATCAGGAGATAGAAACTCGGACGCTGTTACAAGATTCTCGAGGCCGCGTTCGGGGGAATACCAACCGTGGTACAGAGCAACCTTGGCGCCCATGTTCGGTTTGGTTGGAGGTTTTCTTCGAACTCGTGTCGGCGATGGTACGCTGTTGTAGATCACGTTCACTGGGCTTCTTACATTGTAGCGATTTGAGAGTTCTTGGGCAATGAACTCGTTGACAGTGACCACCACATCGGCTCGTGCGATCAGCAGTTTTTCGTACGATCGTATCATACGTTTCAGAAAGGGCGGGACTCCAACCAGCATGTCGGGCCACAGTTCGTGAGAGTCGTAGATCGTTTTGCAGTCTTTACCTGCCGCCAGAACGGCAAGAAGGAGAGTGTCGAGGTCATTGGCGCAGTAGATATGAGCTCTATTCATCCTAGCCGCCTTGAGGAGCGCCGTTTGAAGGAAGACGATGGCTAGGATTCGGAGCGCAAGTCGACATGCCCAATTGAGATTCTTTCTTCGTGAAATCAGGCGCGATTGTTCTTGAAACCGATCAGTGGGCTGTGAGCGCGCGAGCACGTTGTCCAGCAATCGAGCGTATTCCGCGGCCTTGCTGGATATTCTAACGATACTGTAAACACCACGATCTTCCGAAGGCGCCGTTCTTCTCGATTGCTCGCAGACAACAATCGTCTCATACCCCGCAATTCCAAGCGTTCTGGCATGTCTGGCGACTCGCGCGTCATGCATCATATCGTTTGTAACCAGCATGCACACGCGGATGCGGCCTGTCGTTCTAGCAAGAGCGGGATTGCGTGGCATCTTCAGAAGCCCTTCGCTCGCGGATAGAGCGCACACTGGCCGTTTGACGCCTATATGCTTGGTGACAAGGAGCTCGCCCTTTTGCTCAATTCAGGAGTGGAGATCTGGCAATCTTCTCAGAGCTTGTCCCATGTCGGGGACATCTGCACTTCATCTTCGAAGTAGATGCGTAGGAAGACTTCAAGTGCCAGGCAGTCCCAAAGCTTGTTGTACTGGGGAGTCAGGTCGGGGCTCGGTGATGCATTGAGAATGTATGTTATCCATTCGCCGTTGATCAAACGTTTCTCGACGGCGCGTCCGTTTGGCAGGAACTTTTCTGCGTAGTCTCGGAGCTCTCGTTTGTAGACTAGGTATGGATTAGGCCCAAAGCCCTGTTTCTTTTTCGCAAACACGGTTTGGGGTAATCTGCCCGACAATGCTTCTCGAAGGATCAGCTTTCCGCTGCCGTCCTTGAATTTGTGCGAGAATGGTATGCTGAAGGCGAGGTCTACTAGTTCATCATCCAAGAATGGGACTCTCGTTTCCACACTGTTAGCCATGCTTGTCGCGTCGTCAACTGGTAGGAAATCATATGTCATCTTGGCGTTAAAGTCCGCGATTAGGACTTGCTCCATAAAAGGTAGGCTATCGATGAAGTACTTGCCAAGGAATCGCTCGGCGCATTGATGCATTCGTCGAGGAATCGCCGAGCCGTACACTCTGCGCTGATCCGACGACAGATCGCGAGCTTGAGTGCGGAGATACGCTGCGGTCTTTTGACGTGCGGTCTTTGGATTCGTGGATTGCAGTGTGGAGTATCTGAAGTCATAGCCCGCAAATAGCTCGTCACCTCCAAGCCCACTAAGTACGACCTTGACGTGCTTCCTGGCCAGTTGGGCGAGGTAGTAGGGGTAGAGGTTCCTCTTCGGGGAATCCATGTGCCATACCTGTTCGGGGAATGTCGACAAAAGTCCGTGATCCACTATCGTTTCATGATGTGCCGTTCCGAAGTGCTCGGCCACCGCGCGCGCGTCTGCAAGCTCATCAGTCTCTTCACCGAACCCCATACAAAATGTCTGTATTGGTTGATTGGATAGTTCTGATGCGAAAGCGACCAGCGAGACGCTATCCAGACCTCCTGAGAGATACACTCCTACTGGAACATCGCTGATCATGTGACGCTCTGTAGCTCTCTTTAGGACCTGAACAACCTCCGTTGTTCCGATGTTGTCGCGTGTGGGATTTGGCGTCAAGCGCCAATAGAAGATCTCGCGCGTTCCTTTCCTGTCAATTTTGAGGTAATGGCCTGGGAGAACCTTCTTGATTCCCTTGAATAGCGTCAGCTTCTCTGGTACATATCGTAGGGTAAGAAAGTACGAGAGGGCTTTCATGTCGAGTCGTCGCTCGATTTCTGGATAACTCAATATCGATTTTATTTCCGAGGCGAAAACCACGTTGCCGCCCGATTTCGCGTAATAAAGTGGCTTGATTCCTTCCTTGTCGCGCGCAAGGATGAGTTGATCTTGGTTGGAGTCATATAGAGCGAAGGCGAACATCCCGTTGAATCGTTTGATGCACTCCACGCCATATTGCTCGTAAGCGTGAACTACAACTTCCGTATCTGACTGCGTAGCAAACGTGTGGTCTTGTGCTTCAAGATCCTTTCTGAGTTCCCTGAAGTTGTAAATCTCGCCATTGTAGACTATGGCTATCGACTGGTCTTCGTTGTAGATCGGTTGCCTCCCTGTTTTCAGGTCTATTGTGCTGAGTCGGCACTGCCCCAGCATCAGCTTGTCATCGACGAAGAAACCTTGATCGTCGGGGCCTCTGTGATTCATGACCTCGGTCATGCTGTGTAGTATCGTTCTGTCCGGCGTGCCGGTTGCTCCGCAAATTCCGCACATGAAATTTACATCCAGAAAATCCGATGCGGCCATCTGGGTCGATGCGATTGTATCTCGGAGTCATGAATGCTCTATTTCTCATTTTCTGCAACTCTCTGAGAGTCATGTCGACGCCTCTTGCTGAATGCCTTATTACATTCCAAGATCGACACGCTAGGTAAACCCGAGAGTCAATTGATGTAGAATGCGACGCATGCGCGTCTTGCACTGTCCGCTTATGGTAGGCGGAAATCCGCAAGGACTCGCCAACGCGGAACGTAGACTCGGTCTCGAAAGTTGGGCGGTTTCTCTGTACCAAGTTCCATTCAACTACAAGACAGACGAAGTCCTTTACGTGCAGGGGCGGTGTCTTTCAAAGGAATTAAGGCGCTGGGCTCTTCTCTTACGGGCGATTAAGGACTTTGATGTAATCCATTTCAATTTCGGTGAGACGATCCTATCTTGGCCCGCTCGAGAGACAAATGACGTAAGCCAGCAGCCGCCGGTGCTGGGACGCATAGTTGCTAGCGGGCTCCGCTTCTACAAGAACGCGTTGGAGCTGCGCGACCTGCCCCTGCTCCGATGTGTCGGCAAAGGATTAGTGGTGACCTTCCAAGGCGACGATGCCCGGCAAGGTGACTTCTGTAGGACTAATTTCGAGATCAGCCCCGCCACGGAGGTTGAACCGGGATATTATACACCCGCCTCAGACGCACACAAGCGAGAAAGAATCAAGAAAATCGGCCGGCACGCCCATCGAATATTCTCATTGAATCCAGACCTCCTACATGTCTTGCCCAGTAACGCTCAGTTCCTTCCATATGCACATCTCGACTTGGACGATTGGAAACCCTCGAAAGGGGTGAGGTCTGACTCGGAGAAACCAGTCGTCATACATGCCCCCAGCCATCGAGGGGTCAAAGGAACGCGTTTTGTTGTTGACGCCGTCTCAAGATTGAAATCCGAAGGAGTCGATTTGGATTTTACGCTTGTTGAGGGCGTCCCGCACTCGAAGGTCCGCGAAATCTACGAACGCGCAGATCTCCTAGTGGACCAATTGCTCTGCGGTTGGTACGGCGGATTAGCTTTGGAACTTATGGCTCTTGGGAAACCAGTTATCTGCTATATCAGAGAAGGCGATTTGAAATTCATCCCATCGCAGATGCGGGACGAATTGCCCATAATCAACGCGACCCCTAAGAACATTTACGATGTTCTGAAAGAGTGGTTGACTGTGCGAAAACATCAGCTACCGGAAGTAGGCCAACGTAGTCGGACCTACGTTGAAAAGTGGCACGACCCATTGAAAGTTGCTGCTAGATTGAAGGCTGAGTATGAGGTCATAAGGAGCACCTAGAAACGATTGAAGAGCTAAGGACGCGGGTCGGGGCATTGATCGCGCCCATTCTAGATATTCAGGGTCAGATCCTTGAAAAGTTGACGAACCCGAGATGAGATCTCGACGCTGCGGTCTTGGTATACCGCCGTTGCGCCCATAGCAGTTGGCCTGAGGTGTTTCCTATTGTGGACCTGACCGTCCCGTCAGAATACCACTCTACCTGTAACGTTGGAACCAATAAGGCGGTTTTCTTCTGGGTAGAATCCACTTTTCATGATAGTCCCGAACTGCGTTTATTCTTATGGCACGTACGAAAAGCTCGGTGTGATCTATCGTTCTGGTCACATCCCCAAAGCCCCTGCTCTCGAGAAATTTCCTAACATAATCATAGTCCAAGCGACGATTGATGAGAGGGGCGTAAATATCATGGACAGTGTGCAATTTGGAAGGATCATTTCCAGCCATTTTCAGCAAAAAAGCTAATCTAGATTTCTCATCAGGGAGACTGTTCAAGTATATGCGCTTCTTGAACAGTTCCAGGTCGTCAAGGTAGGACAATGAATCTCTTCCGTAGAGATACATGTAGATCATGCCTGTATCCGAGACAAGCTTTGTCAATGAGTCGAATGATTTGTTGAAGCTATGGCAATGATGTAGCACTCCCCAGCAAAAAACTAGGTCATACTTCCTGGACAATAATTGACCGACGTTTTCTAATCGTGAGATGTGGAATTCCTCTTCAACATCAAATTTCTCAAGAGTCTTTCTCGTAGCACTAATCGCCGATTGGTTTGCGTCTACTGCCGTGATATTGGCACCGAGCTTTGCAAAACCGTAGCTCCAGCGCCCGTTACCGCATCCGGCATCGAGTATCCATTTTCCTTTGAACCATTCAGGCTTTACTTGGATTTCCTCTTCCCAAAGGATCCTGTCTACGTTTGTCCGAAACCAGTCATCCGATAGGAGAGCGTGTCCTTCCGCGAGCTCCTCCCATTGCCTGGAGAAAGCGATCTCGGTTTGTCGTGCAGCAAAATCCAAGGAGGAATCCAGGTCATTGATCATGGCGTAAAGAAATCGGATCAGCGAGTCACTGTCATTTCGTCTATGAAAACGATTTTTCAGTATGCGTTGTCTAAGCCATGCCACGGATCCCGCACACATCCTAGGTCCTTTCGCTATGAACGGCTGTTGTAAGTAGTCTGTCAATCAATCTCGAAGGGAGACTGCGAAGCAAATGCAGGACTACAGCGTCGGGAAGCAAGGCTATGAGCACAGAAGCGAGTATGGAAAAGAGAATCAATGGATATGATCGTTGAGGACGTCTTCCCATCCACATTCACCTAGAGCGAAGGAATACAGCCTTCTATGCTTCTCTACCACAAGTCGCCAGCCATGATGTTTCTCTACCCACTGTCTGGACTTCTTGCCTATCTCCTTGCGGAATGAGTGATCAACGCACTGTGTCAGTTGTTTCTCAATATCCTCCGGGTTATAGGCGTTCAGGAGAGGGGGCAATTCTCCAAAGGTTCGCCTGAACGCCTTTTCGGAATAGTACATTATGACGGGTTTTTCGCAAGCCATTGCCTCCGGAGCAGCTGTCCCGTATGATCCCAAAGTGAACTGATCTAGGATTGCGTCGGCTGCGTTGTAGTACTGGACTAATTCTCTCTTGTGAACTGGCTTGATGAATTGTACGTGCTCAGATAGGGTCAGGTCCATTGCGAGCGTCTTGCTTCTCTCCGCATCAGGTCCCCAATCCACCATTACTAGTAAGGGCCTGAAATGAGGATTACAGCCTTTGAGGAATTTCGAGTATCCTAAAAGGAGCTTCTCATTGCCCTTTTCCTTCCAACTCTGACGTGAGGGAGCGAAAAGAAGCAAATCACATTCGAACTGTGAGCGTTGAGTCGTGCGTAACGGTCTGTATATGTCGAGATCGATGACAAAGGGCATGAAGACAGTCCGTGTCACAAACGGAAGTTTGTCGAATATCCAGAATGTGTCAGGATTGGTGACGAGCACCGCACATGCTTTCATGTAGCCGCGCCGGGCAAGCTTGTCCCAAGGTTGATCAGAGGACGGAAAGCAACGAATCCATCCCGCGTCGTAGACGATATATGGAACATTGAGGAACTGCGCATAAATTGCAGCTGGAACATGGGCCTCGATTATGTCGTAGCTTTTTAACAGTCGAAACAGGTCAACGCGCTTTGCTGCTCTTCCAATAATCCCCGACCCGAATCTATTTTGATCCCACACTCGTATCCAATCGGGCAGCGAAGCTAGAGTGGCGAGTGCTCCTCCGTCAACCTCGTAAGGATCGACGGTCCCCGGGAACAGCCCGTCTTCCCATTGAGGAAATGACATGCCGAAGTCCTGCTTGTTCAGAATAAGGTCGACATCCATTCCGACTACACGCATGTACTTGACGATGTTATAGGCATCATTTGCCATATTGAAAACATGGACGGCTTTCAAACACTAACCTCAAGTCTTGCGTTCAGTCGCGACTAGAATTATCTGGTCATGTTCGCCTTGTACCAATCGACATATTCTCTCAGAGCAACGGTTAATGGGTGCCTGATCTGGAAGCCGAAAACCCTTCCTGCTTTTTCGTTGCTGTAGCACATGCGTCTTATGTCTCCGATACTGGGTGGTCCGCGAGCGGGTTTGATTTTCTTGCCGGTGGTCGCTATGATCTGGCCGAGTAGAGTGTTGACGGACGTTTCGATGCCTGTGCTCAAGTTGAATACTTCTCCGTCCGCGTCCTTCGAATTGAAGGCTCCGATCAATCCGTCCACTACATCTGTCACGTAGATCAAGTCCCTTGTCTGGTCACCGTCGCCGAACACCGTCGGTTTCCTTCCCGTCATAAGATATTGAACGAAAGTGGCCACTACCGGTCGCCAACCTAGTTTCTCATTGACTCTCTGTCTTGGTCCGTACACGGTTGCGAGTCGACAAACGGTGGAACGCAGACCATATTGTCGCGCAAATGCTCGAATCTGAAGTTCAGCTGCATATTTGTTTACGTCATATGGGGTTTTGCAGTCAATGGGGTGTTTCTCATCCATGGGGAAATATTGTGGTTCGCCATAAATCCCTGAATTCGAAGTGAAAATCAGCTTAGCATCGCATTTCCTAGCTAATTCTAGCATGTTTACTGTTGACCGAAGGTTGCCGTCAACATCCTTGGCGGGTCTGGAAAAACTGAAGGACCTCGGGTGACATGCTAGGTGAAACAATCCTTCCACTTTTCCAGCCTTTACGATCGAGGTCTCCTTCGACACATCGACCTTGAGAAACCTAACCTTCTTGCGAACGGTTTTCAAATTGGGCAATGATCCGTTGCTCAAATCATCCAGAACGGTGACCTGATGCTCAGAAGCAAGGCTTTCCACAAGGTGAGAGCCAACAAAGCCTGCTCCGCCGGTTACCAAGAGTTTCAACTATACTGGCTCCTTGAATTGGCCGCCTCAGAGTGCAATTTCGCTTAATAGTTTGTTGGCCTCGATGAGGAACAATATCAAGGGAAAATTGACTGATTGTAAATTGCGGTAAGAGAAGCAGCCTCCTGAGATGATTCAAGAATCATTTTCGAATCGCGTTCAGTTCGTTGGTGCCGTACCACACCTTGCGAATGATCGCATCGTAGACTTCACCCATAGCCTTGAGGGAGTGATGTCTCTCGACAAACTCCCTGCCAGCTTTCCCTAGTTCTTCGCGGTCGTCAGGGTGGTCGAGAAGCCAGAGCAGTTTTTCCTTTATCTCACCAGGCGGGGTGTTCACGATCGGGCATTCGGTTGCCCATGAGTGGTAAGAGTAGAGCTCGTAGAGGTCTGGGCGCAGATAACACATAACCGGCTTGCTGAGAGCCATGGCCTCGATGGCAAACATCGCATAGACACCCATGATAAATGAGTCGGCCACAATGTCGGAATCGTAGATCGCTTGGAGTATGACATTGTTTGGCTGGTGCTCGTAGATTACGAGCTCAAAGTCATCGCGGCCCTGACGCTTGAGGTCCTCGCAAGCCCTAATCAAGAGTTCAGTTCCTTTGATATGTCGATGATTTGGCGCGTGAAAGATGATCTTCTTGTTTGGAAAGCGATGTCTCAATTCTCCTGAGTTCAATGACGAAGGGTTTACAGTTTCAGTGTCTATTGCGCTGAGTTGCATTAGCAGAAGGTCCCAGTATGGTAGATAGTCGACTGACTCGACGGATGCATAGATAAAATCTGCATATTTTGTGTAATGATTGAGTCGGCGTTCATTCAACGCCTCTACGTGGCCGAATTGTGGGTAGTCCATGAAGAGTGCGTGCTTGAAAAGGAGCGAACGAAGGAGGCGTGGGATTTGTGCGTCACCGCCATATGGATACACAACCGTCTTGCTCCCTGCGAGATGCCAGAAGCGGACTTCCAAATACTCAAGAAGCGTCCCTGTCAGTAGACCTCCATCAAAGTTGTGAAAATGCACGTCGTACCTGCCCAAAGCCCAGAGAAAACAAAAGTATTTCGCGAATATGCCAAAAAGCGGCAGCTTGGACAGGCGCGGAAGAATAGTCTCAGGGTAATAGTCGAAATCGTTAGGCGCGTTAACAAACGACGTACCGTACATTAACGTACTCGACGCATAGCCGTAGAGACGGCAGGCGCGGCTGTAGTATTGAGTACCGCCAATAGGGACTGGACCCCAGAGGATGCGGGGTTTTTCGGAGCGGCGTCTAGCGCGCCTTTCACGTGCCCGGAATGCTGCGACAAGAAACACTGCTGCGAAAAATGTAGCGACAAGGTAGCGGAGTGGTATTCCAAGAAGGATATGTCGCAATCTCATGCGAGAATCGCCAGGTCGGTCAAGTTATTGTGCGTGAGCGGCAAAAGGCCGCGAATTCCAATGTCATCTCAGCAGATCCAATAGGGTATTACAGATGTATTCCTGTTGTTGCGTTGTGAGTTCATGGTGGATGGGCAATTGCATGAGGCATTCAAACGCCTGTGTTGAGTTGGGAAACAAGACGTCTGAGGACATGGCCGTGCCTCTCAGTGATTGGAAAAAGGGTTGGCGATGCAATGCGTATGAACAGATCTGTGCTTCGATTTTCCTCTCGCGGAGCGAGAAAAGTAGTTTCTCCCTGACACTGCCATCTACTCGAAGCGGATAGCAGTAGTAGTTATACCTTACGTGTTCGGGAAGCTCAACGAGTTCCACCGTCGACTTGCCGTGCAGCAGTTCACGATATTTACGCGCGCGTTTCGTTCTTTCCTCGATGATGGATTCGAGTCTTTTCAGTTGTACGAGGCCGATAGCAGCCGCGATATTAGACATCTTGAGATTGGTTCCCCATGCTCCGAATGTTTGACGGCCCCCCTCGGATTTCGTTACTCCAAAGTTCTTGATCTCACGACATTTCTCCGCGAGCTCATCGTCGCTAGTGACAATCATTCCTCCTTCGCCGGTCGTAAGGATCTTTCTAGCATGAAAGCTGAAAACAGCGGCGTCAACCATCGACCCGAGCTTTTTGCCATTCACAAGAGTCCCTGTCGAGCATGCCGCATCTTCAATAACCGAAATGCCTCGCTTCGTTGCCAATTCCATCAGAGGCGCATAATCGAGTGGAAAACCAAGATTTGAAACGCAGAGAATGCATTTTGTCTTTCCCGTGATTCTTGAGGCGAGCTCTGTCGCATTCATTACATAGTCTTTAGGCGATACGTCAAGCAGGACGGGCGTAGCCCCGAGCGCGTATACTGCTAAAGCCGTTGCAGGAAAGGTGAAGTCGGGCACGATGACTTCGTCACCCACATTGACTCCCACGGCGCGTAAGCAGACTTCGAGCCCACTTGTGCAAGAGGTTGTGGCAATGCCATGTTTGACGTCGATATATTCAGCGAATCTGGCTTCAAACTCTCGCGTCTTCGGACCTTCGGTAAGATACTTGGACTCGAAAACTTCTCTTACTGCGTCCAACTCTTCGTTTCCGATAAGAGGTCTGGATAAATAGATCTGATCGCTGATCATCGGACATTCACGCATCGTTTTCAGTCGGGAATATTGAAGTGGCCTTATTAACTACATGACGAGAGCTGAGTTATTCGTTTGCGGTGCTAAATAGCATGACTGTTTCGGAGCAGCTCCTTTCGGGGCGCAAGAAGATTGCAGTCTGGGGAACAGGATACATCGGTTACTCCAGTATGGCGGCGTTCGCCTCACGAGGTGTGAGTTGCGTTGGAACTGACATCAAACAGGAAGTGGTGGACGAGATTAATGACGGCAAGGTTCCCGTTCCCAATCTTGAATATTGGCTGGGATTTCACCCCGGAATGTATGTGAAGGCCGGACTCATTCGCGCAACGACGGATTGGAAGGAGCTGCTATCTCCAGAATTCAACGTTCATCTGATCTGTGTGCCTACGGAGTCAGAGAACGAGCCTTGGCTAGGGGCACTCAAAGATGTTGTTGGAAAGATTGCGAGGAGCGGCAAGGGGCCCGAACCGCGTCTCGTAATGATCGAATCGACATTGACTGCGGGCACGACCGACAAGATAGTCATCCCTGAGTTCGAACGCGAGAATGTGAGAGTCGGAACTGATGTTGAGATTGGAGTGGCTCCC
>Ga0315268_10007675_pt1 | contig 11335 bp, 11 predicted proteins | sample C1_top_MG_FD_204535 | JGI IMG/M metagenome (GOLD analysis project Ga0315268, IMG submission 204535) | Sediment microbial communities from Yellowstone Lake, YNP, Wyoming, USA - C1_top | ecosystem: Environmental > Aquatic > Freshwater > Lake > Sediment | place: USA: Wyoming | collected 2017-08-01 | reverse complement strand
ATTGAAATGTTCTATAATCGTCAGAGGAGGCATTCAGCCTTGGGGTACCGTTCACCGGTATCATTTGAGCTGGAGGCTATGGCAGCCTAACTTAACTGAGTGTCCGGAAAATTGGGGGAAGATCAATTAGCTGTAGGGATTGTACTACGTAGGTTTATGAAACTATACTTGTCTCTACTTGCTGATGATATGAAAAATCGACTTGAATATTTGGGTACTTGGAAATAAAATTAATACTTACTAACTCAACAAATCTAATAAACTCAATAAACATGATGTGTCAGCTTATTCGCTTGCATGCTTGTCAGCTTAATGATTTGACAAATAGAGATTTTTGTGATATTTATTATCAGGGGTAAAAGGGTTTCCACAGGTAATTCAAAATGCTATCTATATCACATAGACTATATGTCTAAATCTCAATACATTGACCGTCCCTTATAATAAACCTTTGTGACCTTAAGAGTAGGTCAGTATGAAATATGGTAAATCTATTATATTTATTTTGGCCCTTTCTTTAATGTTCATGACAATTCTTCAACAGTCATCACAGGCAGACCCATTGGATAACTGGACTTCAAGAACTTCAGGAATTACTTATCATCTTTATGGGACGACCTATGCAAATTGCATCTTTGTTACAGTAGGAGTTTTTGCCAATATCCTAACTTCACCGAATGGGGTAATCTGGACTTTAAGGTATGAAGGAACTGCTCATCCAATTTCATATGATCTTTCATCAGTAACCTATGGCAATGACAAATTTATCTCTGTGGGACAATTGGGTACAATCCTCACCTCATATGATGGAGTGACTTGGGATTCAAGCTCTTTTGGAAGTAACTGGCTTCGGGGGGTAACCTATGCCAATAACAAATTTGTTGCTGTGGGAGCATCCGGGACAATCCTTACCTCACCTGATGGAGTGACATGGACTTCAAGAACCTCCGGAACTACAAATGGGCTTAGGGGAGTAACCTATGCCAATGGTCCCTTTGTTGCTGTGGGAGCATCCGGGACAATCCTTACCTCAACTAATGGCGAGAACTGGGCAACACAAACAGCAGGAGATACCCATCATCTTTATGGAGTAACTTATGGAAATGGTAAATTTACCGCTGTTGGAGATTCTGGCACAATCCTTACCTCGCCTGATGGAGTGACATGGACTTCAAGAACCTCCGGAACTACTACTCCTCTTTATGGTGTGACCTATGGCAGTGGTACGTTTGTTGCTGTGGGAGTTGTTGGTACAATCCTCACCTCGCCTGATGGAATAACATGGACTTCAAGAATTTCAGGAACTGCAAATTGGCTCGGAGGAGTAACCTATGGCAATGGTACTTTTGTTGCTGTGGGAGGTTTTGGCACAATCCTGACAAATAATGTTTGTACACCACTTGATCCAGTTAGGATTTGGCCCGCACACTATTTTACATGTATCCAAACTGCTTATGATGCTGCTATAGATGGTGATACCATTCAACTACAAGCTCTACAATTTAATGAAGATATTTACTTTGATCATGAGATATCAATTGACCTAAGGGGTGGTTATGATTGTTCATATACAAATAATTCCTCACAAACAACAATTAATGGATCACTAACCATCAGCAATGGAACAGTCATTGTGGAAAAAGTAGTTATTCAGTAACGAGCTAAGGGCTATCCCGATAAAGCCAAACCATTCGAAAGGAGGTGTATAGAAAGTGGTGTGACCAGAAATTCTTTAAGACGGCCGAGCTGCCGAAGGATGTCAGGATGTAAAGGCATTTCTTTTTTGGAAGGGTCAAAAAACAAAGCAAGAATCATTTAGGTCTTAAACCTATTTTTTTGGAGGGACGGTCATGAAGACTTCATTTGCTTTTAAGTTTCTATGCTTCATCGTATTCTCTTTTCTAACATCTCCATCACAAGCAATTATGAAAGAGTTAAGTACAGAAGAACTTACAAAAGCTTCGGATACAGTCATATCGGGGGAAGTAGAAAGCGTTGAAGCTCAATGGACTAAAGACGGGAAGACTATTTTTACAAGTGCCTACGTTACAGTGGATATGGCAATTAAGGGTTTGCACATTCCAGCCAATGTCGTAGTGGAGTATGTAGGAGGAGAAGTTGGGAATATAGGTCTAAAGGGATCTGATCAATCTACGCTCATTAAAGGAGAAAAGGTGATCTTATTTCTCAGGTCTGGAAAGAGCAAAAAAGATGGTGTTGTCTATAATATCGTGGGCAAAAGCCAGGGTAAATACGTGGTAGACTCCAAAGGGATTGCGAGGAAAGGCGGGTTTTCTATTGCTGGCTCAAAAGCAAATATCGATAACAATATCCCCGTAGATGAACTTATTGAAAAAATTAGGAGGGTGAAACAATGAAAAGGTATGAAAACCTCCTTAAATTTATGACCCTTATTTTTATTTTAGCAGCAAGTTACTCAAATATATTTGCATATGTAGTTAACCAAACTACAGAAGAACAGGGCCATAACATCATGGTATGGTTTACTGATAATGCAACTTACTATATCAATCCATCAGGAGGCCCTACCGGAAACGTTGCCGCATTTCAGGAAGCAATGGTGACATGGAACAATGTGCCTAATTCCTACTTTGCCTTTGAATACGGTGGAACCACAGTAAATACATCACACGCCGTAAATGATTGGGTTAACCTTGTGAGTTATGGACCTATGGGTTTAACCGGGACATTAGCAGAGAACTATTGGTTTTACGATGTAGACTCAGGGGAAATTGTCGAGAGCGATATTAAGTTTAACACGGACTATCCATGGGCGACCAATGGTTCTCAAAGTGCCTTTGATGTGCAAAATGTGGGCACACATGAGTTAGGACATTCGGTAAGTTTAGATGATCTTTACAATGTTGCAGATTCTGAGAAGACAATGTATTGGTCAGCTGATGAAGGAGAAACAAAGAAGAGGACATTAGATCAGGATGAAATTGATGGGAAAAGGTATTGCTACCCTACATTCCCTCCTGGAAATGCAATGGTACCCGTCACGCCGCCTGAGTATTATTATACTCTACAGGGGGCTTATATTTTTACAACGGGTGACACCATTCTAATTCAGGCATTAACCTTTTATGAAGACCTTCTCTGTTTCCTCGATAGGAATATCACGCTTAGAGGAGGTTATGATGTGAATTATTCGGGTGATAGAACATATACAACGATAAAAGGAATTCTGACAATCACTAATGGAACACTCGTAGTGGATAGATTAATTATTCGCTAAATGGGGAAAGGGACGAAAAATCTTATTAACAAAACTTTTATTTAAGCTCTTAGCTCTCTGTTCAGAGCTTTAAAAGGGGAGGAAAAAAATGGAAAGGAAAAAAATCATAGGCTTGAGGAAAGGTTTTTCACTGTTCACTATTCACTTTTCACTGATTACTGTTTTTGTTTTGCTCTTTGCTCTATGCTCTATGCCCTCTGCTGCGTTGGCTGCTGATAAGCTGGTTGTGCAGGATTCAGGAGGGGATCCAAAATTCGTGGTAAATGATACTGATGCTATTAGATTTAAGGTACGTATTAATAACAACCAATCTGTTGTAGTAGATCAGTACGGAACCATGTCAATTTTAGTACCTACGTGGAATCCAAATTGGTTGGGGCTTGGTATAAAGGGTGTAAGCGATTCTTACGGCAGATTTGGCTTTGGGTTAAGTAATGGAGTGCCATGGATGGCTTTTGGGCCTGGCAATGCCAACAGAGACATCTGGTTACAGAGAAACGGTGGTAATCTAACCTTTTCCTTCGGGACAACTCCATCAGAAAAGGTAAGAATTACAAGCGCCGGCAATGTTGGCATCGGCACACCAAGCCCCACCGAGAGACTCTATGTTGTTGGAAACATTTATGCAACTGGAACTATAACCCCGGGATCTTCAAGAGATCTAAAAACCGACATCACTAATTTAACAACTGAAGAGGCTTTTACAGCACTTAAGGATTTAACTCCCACAAAATTTCAGTATAAGGCTGACCTGGGGGATGAGCATCTTGGATTTATTGCCGAAGATGTACCGGATTTGGTTGCGACTAAAGATAGGAAAGGCATCGATCCTATGGATATTGTTGCGGTTTTAACAAAGGTCATACAAGAACAGCAGAAAACAATAACAAAATTGTCAGTGAAAGTGAATGAGCTTGAGAAAGAAGTTAGACTAAAAGGAAACATGGCTTCAATTCAATATTGATTCGAGCAAATGCCAGACCATGCATGAATAGCCTCCGTTATGCTTTGGGGGCTATTCATCCTCAGGCTTGAAAGCCCAATGGGTTTCTATCTGGCTTAAAAAAGAATAATTCTTTAGATTAACCAACCCCTTACTGCTATTTTTATCTGAATGGGAATGGTATTAAATCTTCCGTTATAATAGTGTGTATGCAGTTTGAAAAGAATCTGGTAGCATAGAAAAAAAATGGCAATATGACTGTATTTGGTAACACATATGCTTCAGTTTATGATTATCTCTATCAAGACAAAGACTATGAAAAAGAATGTGACTTTTTAGAGACGCTCTTCAAGAAATACGCTAAAAAAGTTAAAACAATTTTAGATCTTGGATGTGGTACGGGTGGACATGCCATTAGCCTTGCAAAAAGGAGCTATAAAATCGCTGGAGTTGATAGGTCTTCTGAGATGGTAGGTATTGCAAGGAAGAAAGCAAAGAATGCAGAATTGAAGATAGACTTTCATGAAAGCTCCATTCAAAACTTGAACCTTCATAAAAAATTTGACGCGGTTATTTCGATGTTTGCTGTAATGAGCTATCAGACCAAAAACAATGACCTATCTATGGCTTGCAAAACAGCTAAAAAGCACTTAAACCCAGAAGGTGTTTTTGTCTTTGATGCATGGCATGGCCTTGCAGTCATGACTGATCCACCTACTCAAAGGATTAAAGAAGTTAATAACGGAGATGAGCGTATCATTCGTTTTACCAACCCGGAAATTGACATACTATCTCATACTGTTGACACACACTTTAAGGTTTTAAAACTAAAGGCAGAAAAATTAATTTGTGAAACCAAAGAGACTCATAAAATGCGTTTTTTATTCCCTCAGGAAATTAAGTATTTTCTTGAGGTAGCTGGATTTTCTGATATACATTTTTGCCCATTTTTAAAACCTGAAACTCAGCTATCAGCAAAAGATTGGAACATGACTGTTATCGCAATATAGAAGGAGTGATTATGGAGCATTTTGAAGTTATTAAGGATGAACAGGAGACATTGGCAATAATTATCAGAAAGTATTTTTTCACAGAAGGAATTAAATTTTTCACACCTGATGATTTTTCTCAACAGCTTGCGTATATGCATCACAAAAAGGGCAAAAAAATTAAACCACATATTCATAATGCTGTAAAACGTGAAGTTCATTTTACCCAAGAGGTATTATTTCTGAAGAGAGGTAAATTAAAAGTTGATTTATATCGATATGACCAGTCCCATCTTTCAACGCACATACTTGATGCCGGAGATATTATACTGCTTGCAGGTGGTGGGCATGGTATAGAGGTACTTGAAGATATTGAAATGATTGAAGTAAAACAGGGGCCATATGCAGGAGAAATGGATAAGACACATTTTGAGGGCAAACAATGATACCGGTCAATGAGCCTCTCCTTAATGGAAATGAAAAGAAATACCTTGCAGAATGTATTGATACAGGTTGGATTTCTTCTGAAGGTCCATTTGTAAATAGATTTGAAAGAATATTTGCAGAATATATAGGCGTTAAGCATGGAATAGCTGTTTGTAATGGTACTGCAGCACTTGAAGTTGCAATGTCAGCAATCAATCTTCAACCAGGCGATGAAGTTATTATGCCAACCTTTACAATCATTTCATGTGCTTTAGCTATCGTAAGACATGGCGGGATCCCTGTCCTTGTTGATGTAGAGCCAGATACATGGTGTATGGATGTAAATCAGGTTAAGGATAAGATTACTTCAAAGACAAAAGCGATTATGCCTGTTCACATGTATGGTCATCCTGTTGACATGGATCCAATTATGGAGCTTGCTGAAAAACACGGATTATACATTGTTGAAGACGCTGCAGAAGTTCATGGGGCTGAGTATAAAGGACGTAAATGTGGCGGTATGGGACATATAAACTGTTTTAGCTTTTATGCTAACAAGATAATAACTACCGGTGAAGGTGGAATGGTTGTTACTGATAATGAAACGTTAGCTGAGAGAGCAAGACTACATAGGAATCTTTGTTTTCAAGGAGGGAGAAGGTTTCATCATGAGGAGTTAGGTGGAAACTACCGAATGACTAACCTTCAAGCTGCAGTTGGCGTGGCTCAAATGGAAAGGATAGAAGAATTTGTTGAGATTAAGAGAAAAAATGCAGCTTTGTATAACAAGCTGTTATCTGATGTTGATGGACTTCAATTACCCGTAGAAAAAGAATGGGCTAAGAACGTTTACTGGATGTATGGGATAGTGCTTGATGAAAACATAGGATTAAATGCAGAAGATTTTGCAAAGAGACTAAAAGAAAAAGGAGTTGCTACGAGACCTTTTTTCCTCGGGATGCATGAACAGCCTGTTTTTCAAAAAATGGGACTTTTTAAGAATGAACATTATCCAGTAGCTGAAAGAGTTGCAATACAGGGATTATATTTACCTTCTGGATTAACTTTAACTCAGGCTCATATATATCAAATAACAACAATTATTAGAAATATTTTCTAAAAAAATTATCAGAAAATTATACTAATTTAATATTAAAAGAAGAACTGGAAGCAAACATTAGAGCCTTATCTTCATATTTACAGCAAATAAAAGGTAATGAAATTAGTGCATTATTTATACGCGGGGCAAGCGGCGCTTTTGTAATAAATGCTATTGGAAGTTTTACAAACTTAGGTGTGCAAATTCTATTAACCCGTGTAATGGGTGTTGAAGCTTATGGGATTTATATTTATGTCATAACATGGTGCACTATCCTAATAATTCCCTCTAAATTAGGGTTAGATTCTGCAACCCTCCGCTTTGTTTCAGCCTATAATGCTCTTAAAAGGTGGAGCAGTCTTCGCGGCTTCTTGATAAGAAGCAACCAGCTTACCTTAATAACAAGTTTGGTTGTAAGTTGTCTTCTATCGATTATATTATGGATTGTTCGGGATAGGCTTGATGCAGACTTAACGCGAGCATTTTGGATAGGTTGCTTTGTTATTCCCGTCACGGCACTCATAACGCTTAATTTAGCAACACTACGCTCTCTATTTCATGCTTCTCTTGCACAATTTCCGATAGCAGTTATAAATCCTCTTTTAATTGGGTTAATTATCGCTATGCTTTTTTTTGGATTTGGTAAAAAGGTTGATGGGTCAGCAGCAATGCATGTTTATCTGTTATCTTCGTTTTTGGTGCTTTTTTTAACTATATTATTATTAAAAAAGAAAATTCCAAAATCAGTTTTTGAAACAATTTCTGAATATAGAGGGTCTGAATGGATGGTTGTTTCACTGCCTCTTATGTTTACTTCTGCTATGGGAGTAATATTAAATTCCGCTGATACTGTTTTAGTTGGTTCAATACTTGGTACTTCTAAAGCCGGGATCTATTCTGTAGCAGCCCGTTTAGCAATGCTTATTCTTTTTTTACTGAACGCAATAAATGTGATATCAGGTCCGATGATATCAGCGCTTTATGCTAAAAAAGATTTTAAAGAATTACAACGTCTAATTAATTTAATTGCTTTAGTAATGATTATTTATACAATTCCCTTAACATTAATTCTTATATTTGCAGGGAAATGGATACTTGCAATATACGGCCATGAATTTACTACTGCTAAAAATGCCTTGATAATTCTCTCAGTCGCTCAATTGATAAATGCTTTAGCTGGGCCTGTTGGATATTTACTAACCATGACCGGACATCAAAAGCAGGCAGCATGGGTTTTGGGCATTAGTGTACTTTTAAATATACTGTTGAACATAGTACTGATTCCTTATTTTGGAATAAACGGAGCAGCAATCGGAACAGCAATAACGACTATTACCTGGAATCTTGTTCTTGCATACCTTGTTTGGAAATATCTGAAAATAAACATGTTTGCTCTAATATCTTCTTTTCCTAAATTCTCAGGGATTATTAAAGGATAATCGTCTTTTGGCCTTACACCTGTCAGTAATAATACCTACTCGAAATCGTTCAAAACTTTTAGCTCGATGCCTTGATTCTATTTGCCAGCAAACATTATCAAATGATTTATTCGAAGTTTTAATTATCGATAATGGATCAATTGATGATACCTATTCAGTTTATAATGAATATAAAGAAAAAATTAAAAATTTGAATTATCACGTAGAACCAGTTTCAGGATTACACGCGGGACGTCATGCAGGGCTTAGACTTGCTAAGGGTGATATTTTAGTATTTTGTGACGATGATATAAGAGCGTTCCCTACATGGCTTGAAGGTGTTTTAGAATCTTTTGAAAGTCAAGAAGTAGCATTAGTTGGCGGGAAAATACTCCCAGATTATGAATCTGAACCACCAGAATGGTTAAATCAACTGTGGAACGAGAATAAGAGGGGGAGACGGCTTGGTTATTTGAGCTTATTAGATTTTGGAGATTCAATCTGTGACATTCAACCAACGTTTGTTTGGGGATGTAATTTTTCAATACGCAAGTCAGTCCTTATAGAGTGTGGTGGTTTTCATCCAGATGCAATGCCCAAAGAGCTTTTACGTTATAGAGGAGATGGTGAGACTCATGTTTCAACATATATTATGAAAAAGGGCTATAAGGCTATATACAATCCTAAGGCATCCGTATATCATTTAGTATCTAAAGCAAGGATGACAGAGGAATATTTTAAGTATAGGGCATATCTGCAGGGTATTTCAGATTCTTATACTCAAATTCGGATCTTAGGCGATATAAAAAAGAAAGACAATATTATCTTAATCTTAAAGCGTTTTAAATCGTATATTGAAGGTCTGAAAAATCCTTTGAAGAGTATATTATTCAATAGTTATCATGATGGATATATGTTTCACCATCAAGAAGTGAAAAAAGACAAAGCACTATTAAAATGGGTATTGAAAAGAGACTATTTGAAAAATATAACTGACTTTGGAACGGAATGAAAGATAAAGAGAAACTTAAACTGCCGACATTCATTATAGCTGGTGCTCAAAAAAGTGGAACCACATCGCTTCATTACGCTCTGGCAAAGCATCCAGATATTTTTATGTCCGAGCCGAAAGAACTCAATTTTTTTAATATTGATTCAAATTATGAGAAAGGCATCGAGTGGTATTCATCCTTTTTTAAGAGTTGGCATAGTGAAAAAGTTGCAGGTGAATGTACCCCTGAATATATGTGGGATAAAAGAGTCGCAGAACGTATGCCAAAAATTATACCAAGTGCTAAGATTCTGTTTATATTACGTAATCCTATAGATAGGGCATATTCTGCGTACTGGCATGCAGTTCGTTATGGTCGTGAGAATTTGTCTTTTGAGGAAGCTATAAAAGTAGAGCCTGAGCGAATGAAAAAAGATTATATGACTCGTAGATACAATTCTTATATTGATAGAGGTTTTTATTATCGCCAGATTAAACCATTTTTAAAATACTATGATAATACTAAAATTATTATTTTAATTTTTGAAGAATATAAAGAAAATCCTATAGAGACTTTGATTAAAGTAACAAACTTTTTTGAAATTAGCCATGATTCATCTTATCTATCAAGAGCCTCGATAGAGAGGCGTAATATTGCCATGATTCCGCGCTCAATTAAATTGCAATCTTTATATAAAGTTTTAAATAAGCATTTCCCTATGGCTACTCGCTTATTGGGCAGGCTTAATTTAAAAAAAGAAGTATATTCTCCGATGGCGGAACATGTGAGAGAAATGCTTGTGAATAAATATTATGAAAGTAATAGGCAACTTGAAGAATTATTAAAGAAAAAGCTAATTCAGTGGGATTGATGAAGTAATCTGATATAGTAGATATTCTATGAAATATTTTATGTTACGTAAAAATCATTTATGCACATGTGGAAAACTATTTGTGCACTGATTTGAAGGGCACTATGAAAGGTCAAAGAGCCGTCATTCCCGTGAAAACGGGAATCCAGACATCTCTTAAAAGTAAATTGCTACAAAGTACTGGATTCCTGCCTCCGCAGGAATGACGAAATAATGTAGCATTTTTATCATGATGGTACAAGTGGTAGTCTTAACATGTGCAATAATGATTTTTACAAATAGTGCATAAATGATTATTCCGTAACATCTATGAAATATTTTATTGACAACTTAATTCTTAATTTTCTACAGGTGTTTCAATCAATTTGTTAATTCAGCGAATGCCTCAGCCTATAAAAGTTGGGGTAAGAGAAAGTTCCTGCAAAGCAGAAAAAGCTCTGCTTGGATATCGCTGAGTGCAAAGCCTGTAAAAGCATTGGTATCTATAGTATTTAATAAAAATGTTCACGAGACAATACAATTATGAAAAAGATTATGAAGATGCATACCATTGGCGGTTAGTTCCTTGGAAAATTAGTGACGGAGGATTTGAATATTTTGAATATGCAAATTTTATTATACATTTAATAAGTAAAATATCACCAAGAACCATATTAGACATAGGTTGTGGAGATGGAAGAATCACTGACATGATTGCACAATCAATTAAGGGAGCAGAAGTTTTAGGAATAGATATTAGTCATAATGCGATAAAATGGGCAAAAAAATATTCAAAATATGCAAAATTTGAATGCGTCTCTTTAGAAGAAATGTCAAGAAAAGGCATAACATTTGAACTTGTTACAATGATCGAGGTACTTGAACATCTCGAATCTGAACAGGCTCGTCAATGGATTGAAAATATTCTGCCCAAACTCACTATGAAATGTGGCCGGATAATTATTACTGTGCCCACAATAAATTTTCCTATGATTCATGAGGGACATAAGCGACATTTTTCAAGAGAGAGCATGAATGAATTATTTAAAAACACGTTATTCTCAATAACAAACTATTACTGGATGTATGATATGCAAGGTTGTTGGAGATTTGGAAGAGGCAATTTCATAAGGCAACTTGTTCGTTTAATTGATAATAAATATTGGAATATTCGCCCCCTAACAAAAGTGTTGGCTGATATACACCGAAGAAGGTATAGATTTTCATCTGAGGAAAGGGCTGGTAGAATGGTTGTCCAATTGGAACGTAGTTCGACAGCATTATGAAGTTGTTCATGTTTAGCGAAGAATTAACAATAATATGTGCAGCAGTGAATCTAAAAAGAATATGGGCTTATCT
>Ga0315268_10007674_pt1 | contig 11335 bp, 12 predicted proteins | sample C1_top_MG_FD_204535 | JGI IMG/M metagenome (GOLD analysis project Ga0315268, IMG submission 204535) | Sediment microbial communities from Yellowstone Lake, YNP, Wyoming, USA - C1_top | ecosystem: Environmental > Aquatic > Freshwater > Lake > Sediment | place: USA: Wyoming | collected 2017-08-01 | reverse complement strand
GCGAGACCCACGCCGCCGACGAAGATCGCCGTGCCGACGAGTCCGCGCCGCGCGATCAGACGCCGTGTCTCGACCCGGTAGCGTTTCTGTAGGTGCGCGTCCATGCGCTCTCCGCTCGAGGGGCCCGCCACCGCTCCGCGCGCTATCCGCCCGCTCTGCTGTAGGAGTGTGCTCGGTGGCCGGCGCGCTTGTCAACCGATGGGCGGCGCCGGCGGAGCGGTCAAGCCGCCACGCGCGATCCTTCCGGGCCGGGCAGTCGAACCGTGAACGTCGAGCCGCTGCCCGGCGCGCTTTCGAGCTCTATCGTGCCACCCAGCTGCTGGACGAAGCGCTGCACGATGTAGAGCCCGAGGCCCGTGCCGCCGAAGCGGCGGGTGTCCGACTGATCGGCTTGCCGGAACATCTCGAAGATCGCCCGGTGGTCTTCCGGGCGGATGCCGATGCCCGTATCGGACACGGACAGGACGAGAGTGCGGGAATCGAGCCGGAGCTCCGCCCGCACCCAGCCGCGCTCGGTGAACTTGAGCGCGTTGCCCACGAGGTTGCGGATGACGACCGTGAGCTTGCGGGAGTCGGTGACCAGTGAAATCGGCGGCACGTCGGCGTTCCACTGCAAGCTCACCGCTGTGTTGCGCGGCAGCCGCGCACACGCCTGTCCGAGATCCGCCCACCACGGCCGTAGCGGAACCGCCTCGAGCCGCGCCTCGTCCCGGCCGGCTTCGATCTTGCCGATCTCGAGCGTACTCTCGATCAGCCCCAACAGTTCTGCCCCGGCAACTTCGATGCGCGCGAGGCAATCATCCCGTTCCTCGCCGCTCACATCCGCGTCGCGGGCCATCTGGCTGAATCCGAGGATGACGTTCAGCGGGGTTCTGAGCTCGTGGGACATCGTGGAGACGAACTCCGACTTGAGCCGGTTGGCGCGCTCAAGCTCCTCGAGGAGGTGTGCGCGCGCTTCCTCCGCCCGAGCGCGATCGATCCCAGACGCGATCGTCTGCGCCACGAACCCGAGCGCCGCGAGGGTGGTCTCGCTGAGCTGATGACGGGCGAACACCGCCACCACGCCGAGCAACCGATCCTCAACGAGCAGGGGATACCCCGCGAACGCGACCATGCCTTCGCGCCCCGCCCACGCGCGGTCGCTGACGTGCGGATCCTCGAGGACGGCGTTGGTCAGATGCGGTCGGCGCTGGGACGCAATGCGACCAATCTTGAATGCTCCCACCGGTACGCGGGCGTGCCCGCCGTCGAGGTGCGTGTACATGCCCGCGCTCGCCTGGAGCTCGAGCACGCCTTCGTCCTCGTTCAGCGTCCAGATCCGGGCGAAGGCTGCGTCGAATTGCCGGACCATCGCCTCGGCACACGACTGCATCATCGCGCGCGGATTCGTCCTCTCGCTCAAACCGACGAGCAGGTCCGCGCGCAGGGCCTCGAGCCGCGCGCGCTCACCCAACGCCGCCTCGGTCTGCGCCCGCGCCAGGCGATACCGCTGGAACTCGTAGGCGATATAGACCGACACCCCGAGAGCCGCCGTCACAGAGGCGGCCGGGTCGACGAGCGCGCCCAGCGGCCGGCGGCTCAGCCCCAGCATCCAGAGGTTCGCGATCTCCATGAGCGTGACCGTGAACAGTTGGGGCCACACACCCCACGGAAGCAGCGCGGCGGTGGTCATGCCGCACACCACCGCAAGCAGCGGCGTCGTCTCGAGGTGACCGGCGATGACGTCGCCGATCGCCATGAACGCATAGGTGCCGCTCACGCCCAGAAGCGCAACGGCGATCGCGCCTCGCCGGCTCGTCACGCGGCGAAGCGCCGCGAGGAGCCCGAGAATGAGAACGAAGTGGAAGAGCTTGAATACGTAGAGAGGGAGGAAGGTGGTGGGTGCCGCGTCGAGGTGCGCGACCGCAAAGAGCGCCACGCCGGCGAGGATCACCCACAGCGCGGCGCGCACCCGCTCGATCAGGAGCGGCGTCGCCTCGTCGGCAACGCAAGACCGATCGAGCACCCGCACGGGGGCCGCGGGTGTCATTTTTTCGGCACGCTATCGTGCTGAGTGGCAAAGCGTAGGCGCCCCGCCCTCCAAACACGCAGGCTTTTCACGAGGAGTCGCAGGCAGCAATCTCCATGCCCACGGCAGAGGGCGCATTAGCAACCGGCGGGGCGCTGATCGCGATCCCGTATGAAGCCGCTCAGCGGCACGCGCCTGCATTCTGAAGGCTCACTTCACGAGCATGATGGGGCAGCGGCAGAGAATGCCGACCTTGTAGCTCGTCGTTCCCAGGCCGTAACCCGGACGCGCCAGACTGGTGATCGCGTGCGAACTCATCACGATCAGATCGACCTTGTTGGCCGTGGCGTGCCGTACGATGTCGCGCGCTGGCGCCCCGATGAGCACGACCGGCTCGACCTCGACGCCCTTGGTCGCCAACCGCCGCGCGGCCAGCCCGAGCCGACGGCGCGCGTGCATCTCCAGCCGCCGGTAGAAGCCCTGCATCTCGCCGAGCGGAATGTGTTCGATGCGCTCGATGACGTGCAGCAGCGTCACCCGCGCGTGATCGCGCCGCGCCATCTCGAGGGCGACCGCAAGCGCTCGCGCGTTCTTCGTGCTCAGATCGAGGGGGACGAGAATGTGCGTGAACATGCGCCCTCAGTCTCCCGTCACGTCGGGCACTAGACCGAGGATGACAGCCCAGCTCGGATGCCCATGCTCACAGGCGAGCGTGTCCTTCTCGAGCCAACAGCCGTCGGTCGCCTGGCACCTGCCCTCGTCGGACCACTGCATCAAGGTCTCGATTCTCGGCTCGTCGATTGTCGGCTCCGGCCAGTGCATGCGCGCCTCCTATCAACTGCGAGAACACCATACCACTGGTTCCCTTAGGGCGACGCCCCTCCCGAGAACGGCGAGCAAGCATCGCGCCGGGGGGACACGTCCGGAATGTGATCGTCCTTATCACGTCCGCGAACGAAGGCGCGAGTTTCTTCACACATCTACGAAAGAGCCCGCGTCTCCAGCCACGGTGCTGCCCGCGGGCAGGCGGCACATCGTCCGGAGTGGAAGACCATCGTCGTCGTTTCCACCCTGCTCGCGAGCCCCGACGACGTGGGCCACCTGCTGACCAGGATCGAGCGGCATTACCTCTGCAATCCGGATGCGTCGCTCGAGTTCGCGCTGCTCACGGACTTCACCGACGCCCCGGCACAGCACATGCCGGGGGACGACGAGCTGCTGCAGCACACCGCCAGTGGCATCCGCCAGCTGAACGCCCGGCTTGGCGCGAACGGCAGGCGTCCCCTTCACCTGCTGCACCGCGAACGCCGCTACAACGCGGCCGAAGGGTGCTGGATGGGCTGGGAGCGCAGCGGCAGCCGGCCATGACGCACAGCGCGCTCAATGGAGGGAAAGACCATGCGAATCGACAGGACGAGGGTCGAGCAGCTGATGACCCGCGACGTAAAGACGTGCGGTGCGCACGACACGCTCAGCGCCGTCGCCAAGATCATGTGGAATCACGACTGCGGCTGCGTCCCGGTGGTCGACGACGATGGCCGCCTCGTCGGCATTCTGTCGCTCAACGACATCGCGCTCGAAGCGGCGCGCGAGCACGTACCACCGACGCGCAACGTGAGCCCCGAGAGCTTCACCGAGACGATGGCGGCGGTCTGCGAGCACCGCTCGGTGCGATCGGCTGCGGCCGCCTAGCTATAGCCTACCTTACCGGTGGGAGGTTACAATGGCGACGCTCGAACGATACACCGTTAGGCGCGGTGAGATGACCTGGTTCAACGTCTGTCTCCGAATGTTTGTGCGGCAAGAACTGTTAACGCGCTGCTCGGCTCGGCCGTAGAGAATCCGGCGGTGACCGTCATCCAATTCGTGCTAAACGCAGAGGAACGACCGATGTGGGAGACCGCGGTCGTTCCCAAGCTGGCCGCGTGGTCGGGGCGTGAGAAGGTCCGCGAACCACGGGGGAACCGCATGACCTGGCACGAGCTAGGAGGAAGACTGCAATGGAGATGAAGACGGGACACATCACGAGGGCGGTACTTGTGAGTGCGCTTGGCGCCGTGGCGGTTCTTGCTAGCGCCAAGAGCTCAGGCGCTCACTGCGATGGCTTGGACGGTCCGGTAGTCACAGCGGCGCGGCGAGCGTTAGAAGCAGGCGAGGTGACTCCCGTTCTCATCTGGGTGCAGAGCAAAGACGAGGCCGAAGTTCGCGACGCGTTCCAGAAGACGCTTGCGGTGCGCAGCCTAGGGCCGCAGGCAAGGGAGTTGGCAGACATGTACTTCTTCGAAACCGTCGTTCGCGTCCACCGTGCTGGTGAGGGTGCGTCCTATGACGGTCTCAAACCGGCCGGTCGCGATCTTGGCCCGGTGATTCCGGCGGCGGATGCGGCGCTTGAGAAGGGATCGCCGGAGCAGCTGGTCACGCTGCTCACGGATGCGGTGCGCCACAGTGTGCGCACTCACTTCGACGTTGCAATGAGGCGAAAGTCGTTCGACGCGCATGATCTCCGCGCCGGGCGGGAGTACGTGGAAGCTTACGTGGAGTACATCCACTTTGTAGAAGGGCTCTTCCAGGCGACAAGAGCCTCGGCGCACGGCCACTTCGCTGAGCCAGGAATTCGGCCGGCACACGAAGACTGATACTGCTCGCGTCGGACGCCGTCGATCCGAAGACGGAGTTCAGACCCCGAAGTCCTCGAACGCGTAGCCAGCTCGCGCGAGGGCGCGGCGAGTGGCCCCCTCGATGAGGTCCGAGTCGACGTGCGGGTTCACGGGCACCTCGGGAAACGCTCGAAGCGAGGTGAGCAGGGTGGCGCCGTCGTCGCCTGCCAGCCGTTCGCACGCGACATAGATGCCGTCCGGCCCTTCCTCGAGCACGTTGTGTCGCTCCAGAATGCCGCGAAGCGCCGCCCGGATCGCCGGGGTGGCGGTTGGCACGAGGAGCGCGGTGAGCGCTCCATGGTCGAGCCGGAGACGATCGGCCGCGGGCGACGGCTCCCCGCCCCTGGCGCGCTGCGCTGCCGGGAACAGGATCTTCTCCTCCATCCCGATGTGGCGGAGGAGCCCTTTGCGGAAGTCCGCGTAAGCTGCCGGGTCGGTCGCGCCTCGCGTGAGGAGCGCGGCGAGCCGCGCGTGATCGTCGGCCAGATAGCGCGCGATGGGACCCATCATTCAACCGCCGTCGCTCCACCGCTGGTGGCAACCGCGGGGCTCGGCTCGGCCGATGCAGGGGAGAGCGTGATGTGCAGCGTCGCGACGACGATCGGCACGACACCGATCACGAGGAACACCATGTCGGCCCCGATGCGGGCCCACTCGAGCATGTGGAAGGTGCCGCTCGTCAGGAACGCGAGGCGCCGTGCGTGCCAGTAGCCGTTCGAGAGGGAGTCCCAGAGCTGGAGCACGCCGCCCGGAAAGAGATCGAGCAGGATCATGAGTCCTAGGCCGACGTTGAGCCCCCAGAAACCCGCCCGAATGAGCCCTTCAACGCGCTGCCAGCGGGCATCGTCCGCGAACGCGCGCAGGCAGAACACGACGACGGCGACGGCGAGCATCCCGAACACGCCGAACATCGCGGCGTGCCCGTGATTGCTCGTGAGGAGCGTCCCCACCTCGAAGTAGGAGACGATCGGCAGGTTGATGAGGAAGCCGAAGATGCCGGCGCCGACGAAGTTCCAGAAGCCCACCGCCATGAGGAAGTAGATCGCCCAGGTCTGCCGTGCGGCGAACGCGTGCCCGCACTCGGCGCACTGGCGATCCTGTAGGCTGACGAAGTCCCATGCATCGAGCGTGAGCAACGTGAGCGGCACGACCTCCATCGCCGAGAAGCAGGCGGCGAGCCCCATGTTGAGCGTGCCCTGGCCGGTGAAGTACCAGTGATGCCCGGTGCCGACGATACCGGCGCCGAGGTAGAGGATGGCGTCGAGATAGACGATACGAGTCGCCGTCCTCGCGGTCACGAGACCCATCTGGAAGAACATCACGGCCACGAGCACCGTGGCGAAGAGTTCGAAGAAGCCTTCGACCCACAGGTGGATGATCCAGAACCGCCAGTTGTCGATGACGGCGAAGTTGGTATGCGGACCGTAGAACAGAGCGGGAAGATAGAAGACGGGGATCGCGACCGCGACGTAGAGGAAGAGCGACGCGAGATCACCGTCGTTCGGCCGTCGCATCGCGGGGCGGAGCGCTCGGAGCATGAGGACGAGCCAGAATAGGAGACTCGCGGCGAGCAGCAGCTGCCAGAAGCGCCCGAGATCGAGGTACTCCGAGCCCTGGTGACCAAGCCAGAACCAAAGGTTTCCGAGTCGATCGTTGATCCCGATCCACTCGCCGAAGAGACTGCCGCCCACGACAAGGGCGAGCGCGCCCAGGAGCACGAGCACGCTCACGCGCTGTCCTGGCGGCTCCGCGCCGCCCACGAGCGGCGCGAGGAAGAGCCCGCCCGCGACCCATGCGGTGGCGATCCAGAAGATGGCGAGCTGGAGATGCCAGGTCCGAAGGAGGTTGTAGGGCAGCCACCGAGCGAGATCGAAGCCGTAGAATGCTCCCGGTTCCGCGCGGTAGTGCGCAAGCGCCCCGCCGGCCAGGGTCTGGAGGAGGAAGAGCACCGCCACGACCGCTAGGAAGAGCCGTATTGCTCGCTGGCTCGGCGTGAGCTGCCAGCCGATGAGCCGATTGTCGTGCCGGTGTCCGGGGCCTTCCTCACCTCTCCACCCGAGATAGTCGAACCTCCCGAAGGCGAGGAGGACGAGCCCGAGACCGCCGAGGAGCGTGACGAGGCTGAGCGCGCTCCAGAGATACGTCGACGCGGTCGGGCCGTTTCCGACCAGTGGCTCGTACGGCCAGTTGTTCGTGTAGGAGTAATCCTTGCCGGGACGGTTGGCGACGGTGGCCCACGTCGCCCACGCGAAGTAGGCCGCGAGCGCGTCGAGCTCGGCACGGTTCCCGATGTAGCGCGGTGGGAGGCCAGGGGCGGCACTTGCGCCGCCGAAGTACTCGCCCCATTCCCGCTGCTGGGTCGTGAAAGCCGCAGCCTCGGCCGGCGAGAAGCGTAGCGTCTCGGTGGCCGGGTCGTAGCGGTTCTCCTTCGCCTCCGCGCGAACCGCCTCGCCGATGTCCCGCGCAAGCCACGCGTCGAGCGCTGCGTACGGCTTTCCGTGCCGAGCCATCGCGAGCGTGTCGCGGCTGATCTCAGCGAGGCGATGGAGGTACTCCGCCGTGTAGTCTGGCCCGAGGTACGCCCCGTGCCCCCAGAGCGTCCCATGCTCCATGAGCCCGTACTTGAGGAAGACCTCCTGCCCCCGCAGAACGTCGTCGCGGGTAAAGATCATGCGCCCCGCGCCGTCGACGACCCGTGCGGCGATCGGCGGCGCGTTGTCGTAGGTCTCGACCGTGACGATCGAGAGGACGGTGAACCCCACGATCATCACGAGGATGGCGCCGTGTCGCCACCAGGGGGAGAGGGATGCTGCGTGGGATCGCTCGTCCGCCATGTTACCTCCTCATCGACGCCACGCGGAGTGCTCGTGTTCTTCCAGGAACGTTCCTCAACGAACGTTCCTCAACAAGAGACGGTGGAGAGGACGCGATGGCCAAGGGGAAGATGACCGATGTGGAGACGCTGTTCAAGGCCGTGGAGGGCGCGCCGCAGGATCTGCTGCGCGAGTTGCTCGACGAAGACATCGCGAAGGCGGGCACCGGCGCACTCTGAAACCCAAAACGGCGGTGGAGCCGGAGCCGGGTCTGCGGCGCCGTGGCGACGTGGGCTACCGGTTCCCCGCCGTCCCGCCTGCGCTCGCGTCGACCGACGTCTTCCAGACGAACATCCCAACATTCGCGACGTCATCGGGCGTGATGCCGCCGGAGACCAGCGCGGCGGTCGGGCATGACGCGCCGCGGAGCGCGGGTGATCACGCAACGGACCGGCGCTCGAGCGCCGGCTCGCTGCAGCGGGCGGCGCTCTCCGCGCGAGCCCGGTCGCGCAAGCGCACCATCTCCGGCCAGCTGCTGCCTTCGGGCCTGAGTGTCTCGCCGATGACGACGCGAATCGGCCCGGGCCTCGGCAACCAGGAGTCCGCAGGCAGCACGTCACGCGTACCGCGGATCGTGACCGGCACGACCGCCCGGCCGGTCTCGACCGCGGCCTTGAAGGCACCGAGCCGGAACGGCAGCAGCGCCGGACGATCCAGTCCGCCACGCGCGCGTTCGGGGCAAGGAGCACGAGGAGCCAGAGCGGCGGCAGCATGAACAGCAGGACGAGCCCGACATAGGCGGCCACGGCGAGCACGCGAGCGCGTCAGACCCCGCCCGAGCACGCGCGGCGGGCCGACGGCGCGGCCGATCTCATCGCGGAGATAGGTCGTGCAGCCCCGTCCGTGCCCATGTGGGGCCCGGGATCGACCGGTGGAACGATCGCGTGCTCATGATATGCACGGGCCATGCCGCGGGACTCGAGAGCGCCGGCGCCCACCCTCGGCACGGGCGATGCGTTGCTGGTGGTGGACGTGCAGAACGACTTCCTCCCAGGCGGTAGCCTGGCAGTGCTGGACGGGGACGCGGTGATCGCACCGCTGAACCGCTGCCTCGCTGACTGGCGTGCCCGCGGCCTGCCGGTCTTCGCGATACGTGACTGGCATCCGCCGGAGCACTGCTCCTTTCGGTCGCAGGGGGGACGCTGGCCGGCCCATTGCGTGGCGGGGACCGCCGGCGCAGAATTCGCCTCCGGGTTGGCGCTTCCGCCGTCGACCGTCGTGGTGTCGAAGGCGACCGCACGCGACCACGACGCGTACTCGGCCTTCGAAGGAACGGATCTCGATGCCCGCCTGCGCGAGAAGGCGGTGCGGCGGCTCGTCGTGGGCGGTCTCGCAACCGAATACTGCGTCCTCGACACGGTGCGGGATGCCCGTGCACGGGGATATGCCGTCGCGGTGCTCGAGGACGCGATTCGCGCCATCGACGTACGACCCGGTGACGGGCAGAGCGCGAAGGACGAGATAGCACGCCTCGGCGCGGTCCTGATTCGAGGCGACGCGCTCGTCGGACGAGGATCCCCATGAGCGCGTTGCTCACGGACCTCTATCAGCTCACCATGATGTACGCCTACTTCCGCAGGAGCATGCATGACACCGTGGTCTTCGAATTCTTCGTGCGGAAGCTCCCGCCGGGACGCGGCTTTCTCCTCGCGGCTGGTCTGGAGCAGGCGCTCGAGTACCTCGAAGGTCTGCGCTTCACGGCCGAGGATCTCGAGTGGGTGGCCCGGAGCGGCCGTTTCAACAGCGACTTCGTCGAGTACCTCGGCGAGCTCCGCTTCACCGGCGACGTGCACGCCATGGCGGAAGGCACGGTCTTTTTCCCGAACGAGCCGATCCTCCGGGTCACGGCACCGCTGCCGCAGGCACAGCTGGTGGAAACCCACCTGATCAACACACTCCACTTCCAGACCTTGATCGCCTCGAAAGCGGCCCGCTGCGTGCTCGTCGCGCCGGGGAAGCTCCTGATCGATTTCGGTCTGCGCCGCGCCCACGGCATGGAGGCGGGGCTCTTGGCGGCGCGTGCGGGGTACCTTGCCGGGCTGTCCGGCTCCTCCACCGTCCTCGCGGGCTTGCGCTTCGACATCCCGGTGTACGGCACCATGGCACACTCCTTCGTGCAGGCGCACGCGGACGAAACGGAGGCCTTCGCACACTTCGCCCACGACCAGCCGCACGACGTCGTTCTGCTGATCGACACCTACGACACCGGAGCTGCAGCCGTGAAGGTCGTCGCCCTCGCGCCGCGCCTGCAACGCGAGGGCATCGTGATCAAGGGGGTCCGGCTGGACAGCGGCGATCTCGCTGCCCATGCGCGCGACGTGCGCCGTATCCTCGACGAAGGGGGCTTGCGGCACGTCACGATCTTTGCGAGCGGGAATCTCGACGAGTTCACGGTCCGCGACCTGGTGGCGGCTGGCGCTCCAATCGACGGCTTCGGCATCGGCACACGTCTCGACACCTCAGCCGACGCTCCTTATCTCGATTGCGCCTACAAGATGCAGGAGTTCGCGGGACGGGCGCGGCGCAAGCGCTCCGAAGGCAAGGCGACATGGCCGGGACGCAAGCAGGTGTATCGACGGTACGACGACGCGGGCCGCATGCGCGAGGACGTGCTCACCCTGGAAGACGATCGCCAGGAGGGAGAAGCGCTGATCCGGCCCGCCATGCGGGCGGGACGTCGCCTCGCGCCGCCAACGCCGCTCGCCGCCGCGCGCGCCGCCGCGGCGGCCGGGCTGGCACGCCTGCCCGAGGGGCTCCGCCAACTCGAGGCCGGTTCCCCCTACCCGGTGCGCATTGCGCCCGCCCTGCGGGGGCTGACGGCGGCAGTCGACGTGCAGCTCGGGTGAGCGGCGGGGCACGTCGAGCGAGCGGCCGGGCGGGTGAGCGGCGGGGACGTGCATCTCGGGCCGCAGACGGATAATAATGGTAGACGGAGTTACGGGCTGAGGCCCTGGCGGATCCAGTGCACGCCGATCGCGGCCAGCAGGAGGCTCACGGTCTTCGAGATGGCGCGCGCGCCGGTGCGTCCGAGCAGGCGCTCGACGCGCCCGGCGTGCGCTAGTACGAGCCAGCATACCGTGAGGTTCGCTACCAGGGCGAGCAGGGTAACGAGCGTTCCGTAGAGATCCACGAGGACGATGGTGCTGGTAATGACCGCGGGCCCCGTGATCAGCGGCACGCCGAGCGGTACGACACCGACGTCGGTGCCCTCGGCAAGCCCGCGCGGCTCGCTGGTGAGGAGGTCGAGCCCCGCGAGCCCGAGGAGGACGAGACCGCCAGCGATCTGGAAGTCGGTGACCGTGATGCCGAGAAAGAGGAAGATCGCCTTGCCGAGGAGCGCGAAAGCGCTGCTGACCGCAACGGCGACCAGCAGCGACGAGCGCAGCACCGTGCCTCGTTCCGCAGCGGTGAGGCGCTGGGTCAACGCGAGGTACAGGGGAACGATGCCCACGACGTCGACGGCGACGAAGAGCGGCACGAACGCGTGGAAGAACGGCTGGAGCGTGTCCATTGCCCCGCCCTCATACACGAGTCCGCGGCAAGCGCCAGCAGCCACCGTGGGCGGCAGGCACGTCGTCGCCAAGTGTACCAGGATGCTGCCCCCTCCATGAGCGCACGACGACGACGACGCCGACGCGGGCGCGGCGGCGCGTTCACCGGGCCGGCAGTGGCACCGGCCGACGCCGTCACGGCCGCAGCCCGCCGCCTCGGGATCGCGCGGCTCTACCCGGAGCAACAGCGCATCGTCGCCGATGCGCTCGTGGGCCGTGACGTCCTGGCGGTGCTACCGACGGGCT
>Ga0315268_10007673_pt1 | contig 11336 bp, 6 predicted proteins | sample C1_top_MG_FD_204535 | JGI IMG/M metagenome (GOLD analysis project Ga0315268, IMG submission 204535) | Sediment microbial communities from Yellowstone Lake, YNP, Wyoming, USA - C1_top | ecosystem: Environmental > Aquatic > Freshwater > Lake > Sediment | place: USA: Wyoming | collected 2017-08-01 | reverse complement strand
GGTACCAGAGCCGGTCGGTCTGGCCGCCGATCATCATGTAACCGTCTTTGCAGGGGTTCCATTCGTACTGGTTGAGGTTGGGGTCCCAGGCGCCGGTCCGGGCTTTAATGGACCGGTTGAAGCCGTACCAGCCGATATCGAAGTCCAGGATGTCCATCAGGGCTTCGGCGGCGGTGACTTCGATGAACTGGCCTTCGCCGCTCACCGCATCCCGCCAGTAGAGGGCAGCCAGGATATTGACCGCGGCCTGCTCGCCGCAGACATAGGAAGGGAGCCAGGCGCCGGAGCGCATGGGGTCGCCGCCCTTGCCGCCCCGGGGGCACTGGTCCGGCGGAAAGCCGGTGTTGTGGATCCAGGAATCGGCCGCGGCGGAGAAGGGGTCCAGCATCCGCTGGCCGTGTTTGGAGAGTTCATCCTTCATGGGACCCCATTGGCCCCGCTCCCCCACCCAGCAATAGATCAGCCGGGGTTTGATCTTGGACAACTGTCGGTAGCCGATGCCCAGTTTGTCCATGTAGCCGGGCGGCCAGGCCTCGATGATGATGTCCATGGCCGTAGCCATCTCCTTGTAGATGGCCCGGCCTTCCTCGGTCTCCAGGTTCAGGGTGATGGATTTGGCGTTGCGGAACTCGTGGAGGAAGTCCAGGCCGCAGGGCTCGCCGGTGACATTGTCCTTGAGCATGTACTCTTCCCGGCCGAAGGGGGTGAGCTGGCGCAGGGGGTCGCCCCCGGGCGGCTCAATATGAACCACTTCGGCGCCCTGTTCGCCCAGCAGGCTGGCGGCAAACATTCTGCTTATGAGCCAGGTGCCGTTGCAGAGCACCCGGACGCCTTGCAGGGCCTCCGGTTTATCAAAAATAAAATTCAAGTGCAGGTTATCTTCCAGGAATTTGCCGAACTCCTGCGCCTTCCGCTTGGCGTAAATATTGTCCATTACCCATTCCGGAGTAGGCGGCGGGGTAACCGGCCAGGGTCGCACATCGGGCCCCATGAGGGGCAGGGTATCGGCCCGGCTCTTAATTTCAATATCGCGCTTTTCTTTCGCCATCTTTAGACCTCCCATATCTGGGGTTCTAGGAGTGATTTTCTCGAACGACTTGAGAGGTTAGGAAACATTGAATAACCAGATTTCTTTTTAAGCGAAACACCTTGACCTGGAAAAACACCCCACCGCGCCTCCGCGGTTTTGCCCTCCAGGGGCGAAAAACCCTCTTCCCGCTTCCTGGTGGGAAAAGCAGGGGCATCGTTGGCAGGCGACCTGCTCTAGACTTCCCACCTCCTTTCCGACAGAGAAATTGGGCGAGAGAACCGCCCGGGAAACAAACAAGGCCCTTTCGGGCCCGGATACCAAAGGCCCCACCAATGGTAAATATTATTTACTACAAAATCCTTGCCAAAAAACAAAAGACCATGAACTCCCCGTGGTTAGGGCTTTTCTATTTTTCGACTTTATTTGTTGTGTATGAAATCGGACAGAAAATATCATTAACTATCAGTAATAAATAAATATTAAGAGTGTATAAAAACAGACCCACCCCATATTTTTCCCAGGTCATAGCGCCTGATCTTGCTGTAAAGCGTGCTGCGGCTCACTTGCAGGCGACGGGCGGCGTCATGTTTATTCCAATTCGATTCCTGCAAGACTTTCAAAATCAGCTCCCGCTCATTTTCCGCCAGGGAGGTGGAGAAGGATCTCACCGCGGCTTCCCGGAGAAAGCGGGGGAAATATCTCTGATGGATGACTTCCCCCCGGCTGAGAATGACCGCATGACTGATGGCGTTCTCCAGTTGGCGGACATTGCCGGGCCAATCATAATCCATCATGGCCTCCATGGCATCGGCGGCGAAGTTCACGATCTGCTTGCCTTCTTTCAGGTTGTATTTTTTCAAAAAATGCATGGCCAGCAAGGGAATGTCCTCTTTGCGGTCTCTCAAAGGCGGCAGATGAATGGAAATCACGTTCAGGCGGTAATAGAGGTCATCTCGGAATCGTCCCCCCTCCACCGCCTGGCGCAGGTCCCGATTGGTGGCGGCAATCACCCGGACGTCGGCGGCGATGGTCTTTTCCGCCCCCACCCGTTCGAAACAATGGTCTTGCAGAAAGCGCAGCAGCAGCACCTGGGTGGCGGGAGAGATGTCGCCGATCTCGTCGAGAAACAGGGTGCCGCCGTGGGCCCGTTCGATCCGTCCTTTCCGCTGGCGAATGGCCCCGGTAAAGGCGCCCCGCTCATGGCCAAAGAGCTCGCTTTCCAGCAAGGTGGGGGAATAGGCCGAACAGTTGGCCACTACAAAAGAGCCCCGGTGCCGATGACTCAGGCGATGCACCGCCTGGGCCACCAATTCCTTGCCGGTGCCGTTTTCTCCGGTAACTAAGACAGTGGCGTCGGACCCGGAGATCAAGCCGATGAGTTCATAGATCTCCTGCATCTTCTTGCTTTTGCCGATAATCCCGCCGAAGGAGCTTTTCTCGCTTTCCGGGGGGTCCAATTGCTTGACCTTGACTTCATGCACCACCAGGTGGCGCAAATACCCGGCAATTTGCAGATACAGAGCGTGGAGGAAATGCAAATCCTCCCGCAAATACTCGTGGGGGGCCAGGGAGCCCAAAAGAAAATAACCCACGGCCTGCTGCTGCAAAAAGATGGGGAAGCCGAACCAGCTGGGATAGGGCGTCATAACCTGGGCCAGGAACGGCGGGATCAGGGTTCGATCCTGACCGGTGATAATCTGGGGATCTTTGATTTCCTGGAGATAGCGAAGAAAGTCCTCCGACATCCTGGACTGTTCAAGCTTATGCAGGAGGCGGCCCAGAGGCTCCACCACCTCGGGGTGGCACTCTTCCAAAGACAGAAATCGCTGGCTGCCGGCATCCAGGACTAAAAAGATGGGGTCGGATTCCGGAAAGATTTCCCGGGTGATGACTTGCAGTGAGTCAACCAGGTCCCGGAGGGAATTCTTAGAGCTGATCTGGCGGGAGACTTCAAAAAGGGTTTCCATCTGATACTGCATCTTTTGCAACTCCCGGGACCGGAAGGCCAGGGCCTCCTCCATCTGGCGCTTCTCGGTGACATCGTTCTCCAGGCGAATGACCAGATCCACCTCGCCTTGATGGTCGAGAAGGGGGTAGGTGGAAATCTGCAGCCGCCGCTCCCGCCCCCGGGCGTCGGGGTAAACCCGGTCAATCACGGCGTGCTGCTTGCTCTTGGAGGCCTCCCGCACCGGGCAGGGGGTGCCGTTTTCCTCACAAGGCCGGTTCTTGCCCATCATGACCTCGTAACAGGGCCGGCCCAGCACCGCGGCGGCCTCCTGGCCCACCCGGCTTAAAAAAGAATCATTAACCTTGACAATGCGAAAGGTCCGGGGGTCGATGACGATGAGGTTATCAGTGATACCGTTAATGATCTTAGCTTCGAATTCCCGGGCGGACCATAATTCCGCCTGCACGGCCTTGAGTGGGGTGATGTCGGTGACGATGCCCACCGAGCCCAAGGGTGAGCCATTGACCTTCATGGGCGTGGCCGAGATCAAGACCACGAGTTTTGAGCCATCCTTCTTGCGCAGGTTGAGTTCGTAGACGTCCGCCAGGCCATGGCGCCGCCGTTCGAACTGGGCTTTGACGGTGCGGCCGGCATTCTCATCCATAAACTCAAACACGGAACGATGTAAGAGTTCTTTGGGCCGGTAGCCCAGCATACCGGCCAGGAATTTATTGGCAAAGAGAAAGCGGCCGGCCTCGGCGTCCACCACGAAGATGCCCTCCCGGACATTTTCCACGATGGTGCGGTATTTCTCCTCCGAAACCTTGAGTTGCTGGGACAGGAGCCTGGACTCGGTGATGTCCCGCCCATGTTCGATGGCCTGGACGATGTTTCCCTGGCTATCCAGAATCGGGTAGCAATGAATTTGGAATTGATGCTGGCAGCCGTCCGGCAGGCTGATGGTCTTTTCCCGTTTGTGGGTCTGGCCCGACAGAAAGACTTCCTTCACATGGCAGATGTCGCAGATGCGGTCCCGGCCATGAAAGACCTCATAACAAGGGCGTCCCACCATTTCTGTGGCAGTGCGCTGGTACAGGGAGACCAGGGCCCGGTTGACCATGCGAATCTTCAGATCTTGGTCGTAGATGGCCAGGGGATCGGTAATGCTGTCAAATACCTTGAGAAGAAAATTGCCATCGGGCCTATCCATGGAATCTCTCCTGGTGCCTAATGATTGAGCCGGAAAAATTGAGGGTCTTAAATCTAGCCTAAGGAGGGTCGTTTCCAGTACACAAAAAAATACCAGTTTTGTCAAGGAATATTTAATTCCCTGGATTGGCGCAGTGTGCTCGCACTTGAATATGAGCAAAATAGAGAAAGTCGCTGCATGCCCAAAACTTCACAATCGCCAAACGCGCTGGTTGCATGAAGGACTGAGGAGCGTTGCCAGACCCTTAAATTGCCAGGCCCGGTTCTCCGGGGATGTGAAAGTTGGAATGAGACTGCCCTGTAAGGGCGGGGTCTCCCCGCCCAGGAAAATAAGGGCCATTTGTCGGGCGGGGAGACCCCGCCCCTACAAGGCTCTTCATCCTCCTTTTTCAAAAGGGGACTTAAGATGTCATGATTATTGTTCGGTAGGGTTGGGGGTGAGGTCAGACCTCCGGGTGGGCCATCTTATAAGGATCGACCAAACGATCGAAGTCCTCTCCGGAGATGTAACCGAGCTTGAGGGCCGCCTCCTTGAGGGTCAGACCTTGCGTGTGGGCCAGATGGGCGATCTCGGCCGCCTGGTCATAGCCGATGACCGGACTCAGGGCGGTAACCAGCATCAGTGAGCGGTGCAGGTAAGCGTCGATCTGCCCGGGATTGGGTTTCAGGCCCTTCACGAGAAAGTCGGTAAAGTTGTTGCAGGTGTCGGCAAGAATCTTGATGGACTGGATCACGTTAAAGATCAGCAGCGGTTTGTAGATGTTCAGTTCCAGGCTGCCCCCGGCCCCGGCGAAGGCCACGGCGGCATCGTATCCCATCACTTGCACGGCCACCATGGCCAGGGCTTCGCACTGGGTGGGGTTGACCTTGCCGGGCATAATCGTGGACCCCGGCTCATTGGCGGGAAGATCCAGTTCGTGCAGCCCGGCCCGGGGCCCGCTCCCCAGCAGCCGGATATCATTGGCGATCTTGTACAGGGACACCGCCAGGGTTTTCAGCACGGCGCTGGCCATGACCAGGGCATCGTGGGCGCCCATGACCGTAAACTTGTTGGGCGCGCAAACGAAGGGGAGGCCGGTGAGATCGGCCAGGTGCCTGATCGCTAAAGCCCCGAAACCTTTGGGGGCGTTCAGGCCTGTGCCCACCGCGGTACCCCCCAGGGCCAGCCGGTAGAGCCCGGGCAGGGCCCCCTCGATTCTCTCCAGGTTGTCATCCAGCATCCCCACATAGCCCGAGAACTCCTGGCCCAGGGTCAGGGGCACCGCGTCCATGAGATGGGTGCGACCGATCTTGACCAGGTCCGCCCAGCTCTTGGCCTTCTCGTCCAGGGCGTCCCGCATCTTTCTGACCTTGGGGCGGAGACGCTCCTGAATCGCGGCGGCCGCGGCCAGATGCATGGCGGTGGGAAAGACGTCGTTGGTGGATTGGGACATATTGACGTGATCGTTGGGGTGAATCGGGACTTTGCTCCCCAGGACCCCGCCGGCCAGCTCAATAGCCCGGTTGGCGATCACTTCGTTGACGTTCATATTAGACTGGGAGCCGCTCCCCGTCATCCAGACGTGCAAGGGGAAATTGCCGTCCAGCTTGCCTTCTATGACTTCCTCGGCGGCTCGCAGAATCAGGGCGGCTTTCTCTGCCGGGAGACGCCCCAGTTCCCGGTTGGCCAGGGCCGCGGCCTTCTTGACCAGGGCCAGGGCCCGGATCACCTCCTTCGGCATCAAGTCTTCGCCGATGGCAAAGTGGAGCAGCGACCGCTGGGTCCCAGCCCCCCAATAGCGGTTCGCCGGGACCTCAATTTCCCCCAGGCTGTCACGTTCCCACCTCGTTCCATCCTGTTCGGCATTCATGGGGCTATCTCCGGTGAAAGTATGAGTTAATCTTCCCAGGAACCCACTTGCGGGTTGGGAGGGGGTTATGGGGGGAGGGCAGGGACCTGAGGTCCCTGACCCGCCCCCCATAACTTTCCCAAGATTCTCTAAATCGGCTGAGTCAGGTGGCCCAGTTTGTCGGTGAGTTTAGTGTTCTCCGAGTAATCCACCGGGCAGGCGATCACGGAGACCGTGTCCTCGGCCAGGGCCTGCTTCAGCGTCGGCAGCAGTTCGTCCGCCGCCCGGATGGAGTAGCCTTTGGCGCCGAAGCTCTCGGCGTATTTCACAAAGTCAGGGTTGCCGAAGTCCACATGGGAAGAGCGGTGCATCTCCAGTTCCATCTTCCACTTGATCAGGCCATAGCTGTTATCCACCCACACCAGGATCACGAACGGGATCTGCTCGCGTAAGGCCGTTTCGATTTCCTGGGAGTTCATTAAAAAGCTGCCGTCCCCCGTCACCGCCAGCACCTTTCGCTGGGGATTGGCCAACTTGGCCCCGAGCGCCCCGGGCAGCGCAAATCCCATGGTGGAAAGGCCATTGGAGACCAGGCAGGTGTTGGGCCGGTAGGTGGGGTAGAGGCGAGCCATCCACATCTTGACCGCGCCGGTGTCGGCCAGGCAGATGTCCTCCCGGCCCATGGCGGCGCGGATATCCGCCACCAGACGTTGGGGCTTCACCGGAAAAGCAGGGTCCTGCCGCCCTCGCGCCAGTTCCTCGTGAATCAGGGCGCGGATTTTCAGGTCCACGGCAGCCAGCCCGGACTTCGGCAAGACCTCTCGAGCCAGGGCGTCGAGGGCGGCGGGAATATCCCCTTCCACGTCCACGGTCACATTGTAATAGGCATCCACCACGGCCGGAAAGCGGTGCAGGTGAATGATCTGCTTATCCCTCTGGGGATTGAACCGTGCCGGCGGGAACTCCTGCATTTCGTAGCCGACGCTGACAATCACGTCCGCCTGGTCGAAGCCGAAGTTGACGTAATCGTGCACCATGAAGCCCATGGCGCCCAGGGCGTTGGGGTGGTCGTCCGGAAAGACGCCCTTGCCGTGAAAAGTGGTGGCCACGGGAATCCGGAGCTTTTCTGCGAAGCGGATCAAGGCTGCCTGGGCCTGGTGGCGCGCCGCGCCGTGGCCGGCCAGGACGATGGGGGTCTTGGCCGACTCCAGCACCGCCGCGGCCCGGGCGATCTGCGTGGGCGAAGGGGCGTCAGCATGAACCGGATTAACGGGCAAGGGCCGCACGGCAACCGGAACCGGCATGGCCTCAACATCCTGGGGAATGGCGAGAAAGACGGCGCCGGGCCGCTCGGTTTCCGCGGTATTGAAGGCGCTGCGGATCATCTCGGGTGTAGCCGCCGGGGTGAGGAGCGTGTCGGCCCACTTGGTCACAGGCCGGAACATGCTCACCAGGTCAACGGCCTGATGAGTCTCCTTGTAGATCCGGTCCAGTCCCACCTGGGCGCTGATGGCCACCAGGGGCGTGCTGTCCGTCTGGGCGTCGGCGACCCCGAGCAGCAGGTTGATGGCCCCGGGGCCGAGCGTGGCCAGGCAGACCCCGGCCTTGCCGGTTACCCGGCCGTACATGTCGGCCATGAAGGCGGCGGCCTGTTCCGAACGCGCCAGGATAAAGCGAATGGACGTCTGGTTGAGGGCATCCACCAGGTGGATGTTTTCCTCGCCGGGGAGACCGAAGATGTATGCCACTTCCTCGTTTTCCAGGCACCTGGCGATAAGCTGCGCGACGTTCATGTATCTCCAGTCTATGCCCCGAGCAGTTATGAGAATGGTGGCACAGGCTAAAGCCTGCGGCTACCAAAACGCTTTTCAAGCTTTATGGGTGGGCCGAAAGCCCATGAACCGCTGTCATGAAAGTTTATAAATTCTGACCCCTTCCAATGAAACCGCTGATTACATACTAAGCGCCTGGCCGGGCCTTGACAAGGGCCTCATCTGAGCGCATGTAGCGTTTGCAGGGCTTCGTCCAGTTTCTGGGCCATGGGCGAGGCCAGCGCGGCGCCGAAGACCGCAGGTGTGGAAGATCGGCTCTCAGGCCGTTCCTCCCCCCTCGATGATATTGTGTAAGTTCCCGTTAATGATTTGGCAATACCCTTAAAGCCGCATCCCCATGTAAAAGGTCTTGACCAGGGAAAAAAAGAAATACATCTTATTGCTCATATGCCCCATAAATCCCTTTTAGACTTTCAGGGGGAGTCCGTTTTATGGCTGATATCCTGCGATTTGTAGATAAATTGGGTCCGGCAAAAATCGTCCAGGTGTTTGAACCCTACGTGGATTTGAAGGCTCTCTTGGTGGTGGATAATATCGCCATGGGGCCGGCCATCGGGGGCATCCGCATCGCCCCCGATGTTTCTGTCGAGGAATGTTTCAGGCTCGCCCGCAGCATGACCTTAAAAAACGCCGCCGCCGGTCTCGCCCACGGAGGCGGGAAGGTAGTGGTCTTCGCCGACCCGAAAATGCCCAAGCCTGACAAGGAACGCCTGATCAGGGCCCTGGCCTGCGCCTTGCGGGATGTGCGGGGATACATCATGGTGCCGGACATGGGGACGGACGAAGAGTGCATGGCCTGGATTAAAGACGAAAATGCCCAGGTGGCCGGGCTCCCGGCGGAACTGGGCGGCATCCCGGTGGACGAAATCGGCGCCACGGCCTGGGGGATCAAACATGCCATCGAGATGGCCTTGCAGTATTGGCAGTTCCCTGCTGACTTCAGTCTGGCAAAGGCGCGGGTGGCGATTCAGGGGTTCGGCGCGGTGGGCAGGCACACTGCCCGCTTTCTAACCGCCCAGCAAGCCGTCCTGGTGGGCGCCGCCGACTCCCAGGGATCGGTGTATGATCCGGACGGTCTGGACGTGGATGAACTGCTCAGGTTGAAAGAAGCCGGCAAAAGCGTGGTGGATTATCCCCGGGGCAAAAAATTCGACCGGGATGGCATTATCGATTTCGATTGCGACATCTGGGTGCCGGCCGCCCGGCCGGACGTGGTGCATGAGGACAACGTGCACCGCCTGAAGGCCCGGCTGGTGGTGGAGGGCGCCAACATCCCCCTCACCTACGGCGCCGAAAAATACCTGCATGAAAAGGGAGTCCTGGTCATTCCGGATTTCATTGCCAACCCCGGGGGAGTGATCTGCTCGGCCATGGAATACCGGCGAGAAATCCTGGTGCAGAGCGAGGTCTTTGAGGTCATCAAAGAAAAGGTGCGCTACAACACCCATTTGGTTTTGGAAGAGTCCAGGGCGAAAAAGATCATGCCCCGGGACGCGGCCATGCATCTTACCGTGCGGCGGGTGGAAAAGGCCATGTCCTTCAAACGCTGGTCGATTTATTAGAGGTCAGCAGTCAGCGGTCAGCAGTCAGCTTTCAGCCGAAAATAGCAGTCAGCAGTCAGCTTTCAGCCAACTGTAAGGGGTTGGGGAAGGGGGTTTGGGGGAAGGGGCAGGGGCCCCTGGCCCCTTTCCCCAATACCTTTTTCACTTCCTCACACCTGCAGGGCCAGCAGGCGCAGTTCGCTGAGTTCTTCCACGGCGTAGCGCAGGCCTTCCCGGCCGAAGCCCGAGGCTTTGACCCCGCCGTAAGGCATATTGTCCACCCGGAAGGCCGGCACATCGTTGATGATGACGCCCCCCACCTCCAGGGTCTCAAAAGCTTGCCAGGCGTGGGCCAGGTTCCGGGTGAAGACCCCGGCCTGCAATCCGTAAATCGAGTCGTTGGCCATCTCCAGGGCTTGGGTGAAATCGGCGCAGGAAGCCAGGACCACCACCGGCCCGAAGATTTCGTCCTTCCAGACCTTCATATCCCGCTTGACGCCTTCCAGCACCGTGGCCGGCATGAGATTCCCTTCCCCGGGGCCGCCGGTTACCAGGTGCGCCCCCCCCGCCAGGGCCTCATCGAGCCACTGCCTGACCCTGGCCCCGGCCCCGGCGTCAATAAACGGCCCCACCACGGTCTCCTCCCGGCGGGGGTCGCCCATCACCACCTTTGCTTGCACGGTCCGGAGGAAGATTTCTTTAAAGGCCTCATAAATTTCCCGGTGCACCAGGAGACGCTGCACGGAGATGCACACCTGGCCCGCGTGGGCGAAGGCGCCGATGGCGGTCCGGGCGGCGGCCAGTTCCAGGTCGGCGCCGGCGTCAACGATGCAGGCGGCGTTTCCCCCCAGTTCCAGGATAACCTTTTTGGACCCCGCCAGACTTTTGAGGCGCCAGCCCACCGCGGCGCTGCCGGTGAAAGAGAGGGCCTTGAGACGCTCATCGGCTGTATACTTTTCCGCCACCTGGGAGGGGCTGGGCAAAACCTGGAGCCCCCCGGGCGGGAGACCGGCTTGCTCGTAAATTTCCGCCAACTTGAGGGCGGTCAAAGGGGTGGCCGAGGGGGGCTTGATGATGATGGGGTTGCCCGCGGCCAGGGCCGGCCCCACTTTGTGGGCCACCAGGTTGAAGGGGAAATTAAAGGGGCTGATGCCCAGGACCGGGCCCAGGGGGAAGCGCCGGGTGATGCCCCAACGGCCCCGACTGGCCGCGGTCAGATCCAGGGGGAGGACCTCGCCGCCGACTCTGGCCGCTTCCGCCGCCGCCAGGCTCAGGGTGAGCACTCCCCGGGCCATCTCCCCCCGGGCGTAGGTGACGGGCTTTCCCCCTTCCGCGACAATGGTCTGGGCCAACTCCTCCTGGCGGGCCTTGACCCCGGCCGCCAGCTTTTCCAGCATTTGCTGGCGCTCCAGGCTGGAGAGGGCCTTCAGGGTGATGGCGGCCTTACCGGCCGCAACCAGGGCCGCCTCCCATTCAGCTTCTCCGGCCAGGGACACCTCCCCCACCGTTTCCCCGGACCAGGGGGAGTGGACCTTGAGCTTCTCCCCGGTTTCCACCCAGGCACCGTTGATGAAACAACCCTTGTTCATTTTGTCTTCCTTTCCCACAGGGAAATATCACAAAAAGTCAGTTGAGGGAGGGGGCAGGGGATTCCACAGGCGAGGACGTCTGTGCCACCGACCCCTGCCCCCTCCCTCAAATTCTACCCCAACCCCTGTAAGGGCGCACCCATGTGTGCGCCCAGAAGGGCGGACCCGCGGGTCCGCCCCGACGAGGGTTGGCAGGAGGGCTTGGGGGGAGGGCAGGGATCTGAGGTCCCTGGCCCTCCCCCCAACAGGAAATTTAAATCCTGCGCTGGAACGCCCATGGCCATTTGTTGGCCACCCTCGAGAATGAAAGTTCCTTTGTAGGGGCGTGATTTATCACGCCCTTTAGGGCGCAATGAAT
>Ga0315268_10007672_pt1 | contig 11338 bp, 10 predicted proteins | sample C1_top_MG_FD_204535 | JGI IMG/M metagenome (GOLD analysis project Ga0315268, IMG submission 204535) | Sediment microbial communities from Yellowstone Lake, YNP, Wyoming, USA - C1_top | ecosystem: Environmental > Aquatic > Freshwater > Lake > Sediment | place: USA: Wyoming | collected 2017-08-01 | reverse complement strand
AATCGCTTTTGGTGGAATTTCTGGGCCTTGCCAAATAATCTTGGCCAAAATCCGATCGATATTTTTCATACCCAATATATCGCGCCCTTTTGGCTGCCAAGAAAAACGAGGTTAATCCTCACAATCCACGACATTTCTTTCAATTTTTTTCCACAATTTATAAAAAAAAACGATTTATTTTTTCTGAAGACCCTTCTCCCGCGGAGCATCCGGCGAGCTGAAAAAATAATCACGGTTTCCGAAAGCGAGCGCCAAAAAATTGTTGATTTTTATAAACTTTCTCCGGAAAAAGTTGAATTCGCCTACAATGGAGTTGATTTTGAAAAATTGAGCCAAAAAGCGAGTGAGGGCAAAAAATCCGCCGTTCGAAAAAAATATTCGTTGCCTGAAAAATTCATTCTTTACCTCGGAACTTTTCAGCCAAGAAAAAATATTCCCGTCTTGATTGAAGCTTTCGATTTTTTGCGAAAAAAATTCGAGAAGCAAGATATCAAACTGGTTTTAGCTGGGAACAGACAGGCTCACAATTTCGACCAGCGGATAGATGAGCTGATAGAAAAATATAATTTTCAAAACGAGGTTATTTTCCCAGGCTGGGTGGACGACGTGGACAAGCCGATTTTATATCAAATGGCCGATTGTTTCGTGTTTCCCTCCCTTTATGAGGGCTTTGGCCTGCCGGTTCTCGAAGCCATGGCCGCCGGCGTGCCGATCGCTTGTTCGGATATCGCGCCACTTCGTGAAATAGGGGATGGATCGGCTCTATTCACTGATCCCCAAAAACCCGAGGAATTTGCGGAAAATATCCATAAAATCCTAACCGACCATGGCTTGAGGGAAAAACTTATCGAATCTGGCGCAGTAACCGCCCAAAAATTCAGCTGGCAAAAAACAACGGGAAAGACATTAGAAATATACAAAAGTGTCTTAGGATAAAATTTGCCAAAAGTCTTGGAATAATTTAGATTTAGCAGAGAGCTGGAGGGCGCTCTTTTTTGATTTTCAGCCCTTTAAAAATTTTAAATACCCAAAAACCAAAGAAAGGAGAATCCCATGAGCGGGAAAGATGAGATCGATCTTGTCCCGCCAGAGGGACAAGTTGATGAAGGTAAGTGTGAACGTCCGTCAACGGTAATCCCGCCCAGCGCGGGAACTATCAGGGGAGGAAACCCCTATGTTCCTCATTGGCAATCTGGTCAGAAAACACAGATGCCACAACCCTTCGACCTTCAAGCATTCCTTACAGATCAAGTAAGGCGCCTTAATGAAAAAAGCTATCGTGCCAGCAAAATTCACAGGAAACAAGCCCCAGCTTGTGGCCCGCCGGCAAATAATAGCCTGCCTCCAAAAACTTCGGAAAAGAAGGTGGAGATTCCTCTTAGTTCAAAGCTCATCCTCGATCTGGATCTTCCACTTGACGCCGAAATTGATCTAATGGACAATGGGCGGCCCATCCTTACAAAAGCCTTTTTTGCTCTGGCCACGAGGAGCCAAGAAATCCTAAACTACACCTACTCTCTTCGCCTGCCAATACAACCTGATTGGACGGGATTGAAACGTTTTAAGCCAAAGGAAAAGCAAAAGGCTTTAAATAGGCTGCAACGAAATATCCTGGTTGCAATGGGAAAATTGGGTGAAACTTCTTCAGGAACTGAAGAGATTGTAATAAGCAAGCCTGAAGAGGAGAGCGCTCAGAAAAAAGCTAGGCAAACCAAACACAAGAAACCGCCTAAAAAAGCAATCAGCGCTGAAACTCTCCCTGATCCGGCCCCCCTTAACGTCGTTTCCGAAGAGCCAGATCCGGAATTGACACCCTACCAACCGCCTAAAAATATCCCGCCGGTTTTTCGTCAGGATATCCTTGTTCTCGCAAAAAAATGCTGGACAGACAAATTTTTCCGGCACGCATACAAAATTCTTCGGGAAAAAACAAGTGGGCTTACCCATTATGGACAGCTCGCCTCAATCCTGGAAATATGTTCCAAGAGGCAACTGTGGATTTTCGACCTCGTTTTCGGTGACGGAAAGGGCTACGAAGAGCTTGAATCGTCCATGGGCCTCAAAAGGCCCAGAATCGCAGGCACCGTCTACGATATCTTTCAGCGCGTGAAAAGAAGGGTTATAAAAAATCTTCTGCCGCCGCAGTTCTTCGGAGATATCTTCTCGGTCAGATTGCTTCCTGTCAAAAAAAACCCAACCCAAGAAGAACTATTGAGTGAATTGTGGGCCCAGGAAGTGATGGAGGCCGATATCACGAACTCTGATGCTGTTTACGGCCTGCTTGAAAAGATTTCACTTGATCGTGTTGGCAAATTCATTTCAAATGGATATTTCCCAGCTAAATCATCAGGGTTTTTTCACCACCTTTGCTGGCAAAGAAATAACCAAACCCAAAAAGTGTTTACTGAAATGCAAGCAAGATGGTTTTTCCTTCTTTTTGGCCGGCACGAAATGGACTTGGGGACCTTCGCGAACGCCATTAAGAGAAAACGGAAAAATGCATGGAATATCCGCCTATATGCCCTGGAAATCATTCGAGCAAAATTCTCTGCTTACGTTGAGTTATATCGGCTGAAGATGGGGACTCTCGCGCCTGCCAGCCAGGGACAACTCTTTTCAGGCGAATGGCTAACCGGAGATTTTCGGCTTCTGCCCCTTTTTGACCCCAACCCAGCCAATTACCTTTCGCAGGAGCAGATTTTTCTCAAACTTATGGAGGAAAAAGGAGAGAAGAAAGGTGAAGAATCTCCAGCTGAATCAAAACGGCTTCTAGCTCCTGGCGATTGGAGAGCAAATTTTCTCGCCGGCGAGGGCTTAAGGATTGTCACCAAGGATGAGTGGCAAGAAGCCTTACTCTCTCTAAGTTCGTTTGAAAAAGATGCCTTTGTTTGCCATCTTAAAAAGAGCATGGGGTTCAAAGAAATCTCAATCAAAAGAGGGGGCACTTCTGCCGCCATTCGTGGAGCTTTTCTCAGGGCAAAAGAAAAAATCCTAGGAATGTTGCGCGATGAGACAACTTAAAGGGGCGATCTTGGTAGGAGGCAAGACCCGCCCTTTTTTATTTGACCTTGCCCAACCCAGTAATATGATATAGCTTAGGTTTAGCAACTTTAATGAATACTAATCTTCTCGTTCTTTAAAATCTTTTCCCGGGGAGGTGATGAAATTGTCAAATGAAATGGAAGTTTTTTTGAGCTTATTTCAAAAAAAGTCCCGAGAAAATTCGGAGTCAAAATCTTCCTTAGGAGTAACTGGAACAAAAAACCAGGATTCGCTCGCCCTCTTTTTTCAGGAGCTGAAGAAGTGTCCGATGCTTTCGCCTGAGAAAGAAAAAGAAGCTTTTGAAAGATTTTTCAATGGCTCCGAACTTGAAAAAAAAGAGGCTTTTGAAACGCTCGTGAAAAGTAATTTGCGTCTGGTAGCAAAGCTTGCAAAAAAATTTATAGGTTGCGGCCTTGAGCTGAATCATCTCATCCAAGCGGGCATCCAGGGACTCATAAGATCCATCGAAAAATTAGACCCTCAACGAAACTGTAAGCTTTCTACGTGGGCAACCAAAGTAATCAGGTCCTTTATCTTCCGCGAATTGGACAACCAGGCTCGTTCAGTTCGCCTGCCGGTAAATGTATTGGCGGACATTCGGCGCATCGGAAGAGCCGTTTCCAAGCATCATTCAACCACTGGACAACCTGCCAATATCGATAAAATTCACGGAGATACGGGCCTTTCTAAAAAACGTATTCAAAAAGCCTGGGAAGCTGTGAGACTTCAGGCCAGCATTCGCCAGGCGCAGACGTCTCAAGAGACGGGCATTAAATCGCTCTCTGAAGTTGCAAACGATACGCTAAACCCACTTGACGCTCTTATACGACTCGAAACAATCAACGCGATATCGGAGGCCATAACAAAATTACCTAGGGAGGAAGCTGCTGTCCTGGAAGGGAGATTTCCTCAAAGCGGCCGAGAAGTTCCTTGGAAGAAGGTTGCGGACAGTCTGAACAAAACTGTTCGCGAGGTTCGTTGGCTCATGGAGAGAGCTATTAGACGCCTCCGAACTCAACTTAAACCTACCCTATGAGGCGCCGAAACGCGCCTCTTTAATTTGCTATTAAGGAATCATCTTTGCGTTGCCATAATTTTTCATTTATTCTATAATGGTTTGGAGCTCGCCCCGCTATCTGCGAGATGCGGGGGTTGGGTTTTTACGTTAATTTTTACCTTTCATTTTTGTTTTAATGCCGATATTCGGATCGAAAAAAGAGAAGCCGGAGCAGGAAAAACCTAAAAATAAATTCTATAAAAAAGCCTGGTTTAGGGTTCTTTTGGCTGTTATTATTCTGATCCTTGCAGTCGGCGGATTTATGATGTATCGAACTGGAGTGACGCTCAGTAAAATCTCGACCAAGGACGGATTTTTGAATGCCCTCTGGAAATCAATTCCGGGACTCGGGCCAAACACGCTGGCCGGCCAAAAACAGGGCCAGATCAATGTGCTACTCCTCGGCATGCGGGGCAATGATATGCCCGGCGGGGGACTTCTGGCGGATTCCATCATAGTTGCCATGATTCGACCCAGTGAAAATAAAGTCGCGCTGGTTTCAATTCCGCGCGATCTTTGGGTCAGCTATCCGGATAGTTCCCAGCAGGGGAAGATCAATTCAATCAACGCTTTTTTCGGAGAAAAGGACGAGGGTAAGGGCCTCGCTGAAATGAAAAAAATTGTCGGCGAAGTGACTGGCCTTGAGATTCATTATGCGGTTTCGATTGATTTCAAGGGCTTTACACAACTCGTGAACACCGTCGGTGGAGTGGATGTCTATCTAGACCAGCCCTTTTCCGAGCCAAAGCAATTTGAAGGAGAAGCCGCCGCCAATTTTTCTTTGCCTGCCGGCAAGAATCATATTGACGGGCAAAAAGCTCTTTTTTTCGTTCGAGCCCGCTATGCTTCGTCAGATTTTGAACGCGCCAAGCGTCAACAGCTTGTTTTGGTCGCGCTCAAGGATAAACTTTTGAGCCTGGGAACGCTGACGGATTTCGGAAAAGTGAATAATATCCTGACAGTCCTCGGTGATGATGTCCGCACCGATATGGATGTCGCGGAAATGAGAAAATTTTTTGATTTAGCCAATAAAATCCAAGATCCAAAAATCTCGCAAAAAGTCCTGGATACTACTCCAGAAGGCTTGCTCTTCTCTTCAAACACTGAAACGCCTGAAGGGAAAACGTATATACTACTCCCAAGTGGGGGAAATTATGATAAAATTCACGAAATGATCCAGAAAATTTTTCAATAAATATGGATAAGGATCTCTCGATAATCGTCACGAGCTACAAAAGTCCCTCAGTCCTCAAATTGTGCCTCGAGGCGCTCCAGAAAAATGTCCTGAACGAAAATTATGAAATTTTGGTGGTTGATAGCGCGACGGAAGAGGACACTGAGATGCTGATGCGAGAGGAATTCCCCGAGATAAAATTTTTCCCCTCTGTGAAAAATCTGGGCTTTGCCAAGCTGGTTAATTGCGGTTTGAGGAACGCCCAAGGCCGGTTTATTCTGATCATAAACGCGGATATTATCGTGGGAAAAACATCTGTCGATTGCCTAGTTGAATACGTTAAAAATAATCCTGACGTCGGCATAGCTGGGCCCAAACTGTTGAATTTTGATAGACGCCCTCAGCACTCTTTTTTTCGCTTTTACCGACCATCCACCATACTTTTTCGTCGGACTTTTTTGGGAAAATTTGGTTTTGGGAAAAAGACGATTGATAAATTCCTGATGAAAGACAAGGACTCGACGCAGATAATTGAACCTGATTGGCTAATGGGGTCGGCCCTCATGACCACCAGAGCCAACACTCAGAAGATTGGTCCCATGGAAGAAAGTTTTTTTATGTATTTTGAGGATGTTGATTGGTGCCGCCGTTTTTGGGAAAATGGCCTTAGGATCGTTTATTACCCGCTAGTTGAAATGTTTCATTATCACGGCCGCGGGTCTGCCAGTCAAAACGCTCTCGAGGCCATCCTTTTCAATAAACTCACTCGCGTTCATATTCGAAGTGCTATAAAATATTTTCTGAAATATCGAGGAAAGCCAAATCCCCACCGCGAGTAATAAGACTTGAGCCATATCCAACAATAAAAAATTCAAAATGCCAATTAGTGAAAAACCAGTGATCATTAATGGAGATTCCGACCGTCTTTCAATCTCCCCTCAGCAACCCCAAAATTTCCTAAAAAAACGTTTTAAGGTTTTTTTGATCGTGATTCTTGTCGGCGCCAGTTTTTTTGCCGGCTCTTTTTACGGCCGTTTTTCAGTTTCGAAAAGCCAAACCAGCGGCGGCCTTGATACGCTCCTAGCTTTAAACCATGACCAAAACCAGCCCAAAGACATTAATTTCAACCTTTTCTGGGAAGCCTGGAACCTGCTTAACCAAAAATACGTAGATCCTTCGAAGCTCGATAAGACTAAAATGATCTACGGAGCGATTTCGGGCATGATCAAGGCTGTTGGTGACCCCTTTTCGAGCTTCATGGATCCCCAGGAAAGCCAGCAATTTTCCGAGGATTTGCAGGGATCTTTTGAGGGCATCGGGACCGAGGTTGGAATGAAAAATGGAATTTTGACGGTAATCTCTCCCATCGACGGGGCTCCGGCTGAGAAGGCGGGTCTCAAAGCGGGCGATAAGATCTTGAAAATTGATGATGCCCTGACAACGGATATGACTGTTGATGCGGCGGTGGCAAAAATTCGCGGGCCGAAGGGAACTTCGGTGACTCTCACTATCCTTCATGACAACGAGAATACCCCCAAAGAAATCAAGATAGTGCGCGATACCATCAATGTGAAGAGCGTCAAAGTGGACTTCAAGGATAATGGCATCGCGGTTATCCGAATTTCAAAATTTGGCGATGACACTGACTCTGGCATAAATCAAGCCGCTACCCAGATACTCACGGCCAGATCGAAGGGCATTATTGTTGACCTCAGAAATGATCCGGGTGGATATCTCGAAACGGCCGTTAATACCGCCTCAAAATTTATTCCCAAAGATGAAACTATCGTTTCCGAAGAGGATAGGGGCGGATCAAAAAAAGAATATAAGGCTCGGGGCGGCGATATCCTCGGCGGTTTGCCCGTCGTGGTCCTGGTGAACGGCGGCAGCGCCAGCGCTTCCGAAATATTGTCTGGGGCTCTGCGGGACGATTTAGGTTCCGTTCTGGTGGGAGACAAGACATTCGGCAAGGGCTCTGTTCAAGAGCTCGAAAAAATGACCGGGGGATCCCAGCTCCGAGTGACCGTGGCCCGCTGGCTCACGCCCAAAGGTGAATATATAATGGAAAAAGGCCTAAATCCGGACATTCAGGTCGATCTTACCGACGACGACTACAGCAATAACCGGGATCCGCAGATGGACAAGGCCGTCGAAATTCTGAAATCAAAAATGAATTGATCTCCGGCTTGGCAGATTTATTATTTTCTAATATAATTCAGTTGAAGCCAAGTATATGAAAGTGGTTCTACTCCAGGATGTGGAAAATTTAGGAAAGGTGGGGGAAGTCAAAGAAGTCGCGGAAGGATTTGCGCGAAATTTTTTGTTGCCGCAAAAAATGGTTGAACCGGCGACCGATTCCGCCCTGAAGCGCGCTGAAATGAAAAGGGTCGGCACAGAAGCTCAAGCCAAAATCGAGCTGGAAAACGCTCAGAAACTGGCCGAACAGCTTGAGGGTCGTGAATTATTCATGGCAGTCAAGGAAGAAGAAGGCAAGCTCTTCGGGTCGGTAAATGAAAAAACCATCGCCAAGAAACTCAAAGATGAAGGGATTGACCTCTCGCCGGGAGCAATCAAAATCGCGGAGCCGATCAAAGAAATAGGCGAATACGAGATCCGGGTCGATCTCGATCACGGCCTCGAGGCTAATATGCGTTTGATTCTCGTCGGCGAGGAAACCTAACGGCGAGACAGTAGCTTAAGAATGGAGTTTGCGGGGGTATCTTCAAGCCCTCGTTTTCATTGCAAGCAACGCCTGTGCATTTTCGATAAAATAATAAACACAAACATATGCCCAAACCGAAATATATTTTTGTCGTAGGGGGAGTTATGAGTGGCGTGGGCAAAGGGACAACCACGGCTTCGATTGGCACAATCCTTCAATCCAAGGGTTTTCGCGTGTCAGCCATGAAAATAGATCCTTACCTCAATGTGGACGCGGGCACGATGAATCCGACCGAGCACGGCGAGGTTTTCGTGCTGGACGACGGAATGGAGACCGACCAGGATATGGGCCATTATGAGCGCTTCATGAACTTGACGCTCCCAAGCACGAACTATATGACCAACGGCATGGTCTACAAGGCTATCATCGACCGGGAGCGTTCCATGGGATACGGCGGCCGCTGCGTGGACGTCGTGCCGGATGTTCCCAAAGAAATTATCCGGCGCATCCAGAAAGCCCGCCAAAAAGCCAAGGCGGAAATCATGCTGATTGAGGTTGGGGGAACGCTTGGAGAATATCAAGGCCTGCTTTTCCTAGAGGCTGGCCGGATGCTGCGACTTGCCAATCGGGGCGATGTCCTTTTTGTCCTCGTGAGCTACCTGCCGGTTCCACCGAAAATAGGCGAAATGAAAACCAAACCGACGCAATACGCCGTCCGCTCCTTGAACGCTGCCGGGATACAGCCAGATATGATCATCGCCCGCTCGGAAATGCCGCTCGATAAAAAACGCAAAGAAAAGCTGGCTGATCATTGTAATCTCAAGGAAGAAGATATTATCAGCGCGCCAGACGTGAGCAATATCTATGATGTGCCGATAAACTTTGAAAATGACCAACTCAGTCAGATACTGCTCAAGAAATTGGGCCTCCGTGCGAGAAGAAAAGACCTGGTCAAATGGCGAGCTATGGCTAGAAAAATTCACTTTGCCAAAAAACCCCTGAAAATCGGCATTGTTGGAAAATATTTTGGCACCGGCGACTTCATTCTTTCCGACGCCTATATTTCGGTCATCGAATCCGTGAAGCATGCGGCCTTTTCTCTCGGACAAAAACCTCAAATTGCTTGGCTCAACAGCGAGGAATACGAAAAAAACCCGGCCAAATTGAAAGAAATCCGGAAATTCGCGGGAATAATCGTGCCCGGCGGATTCGGAGAGCGGGGAGTGGAAGGAAAAATTAAAGCGATTGAATTCTGCCGAAAAAATAGGATTCCGTATTTCGGTCTATGCTACGGCATGCAGCTTCTTGTCATCGAATACGCCCGAAACGTCTTGGGACTCAAGGACGCGAACACGACCGAAATCAATCGTAATACCCAGAATCCCGTCATCGATATTATGCCGGAACAAAAAAAGAATTTAGCCGACAAAAATTATGGCGCGACGATGCGGCTCGGGGCCTATCCAGCCGTTCTCAAGAAGAATACAGTCGCGATCGGCGCCTATAAAAATAAAGCTATTTCCGAGCGCCACCGCCACCGCTGGGAAGTCAATCCGGATTATATCGAAAAGCTCGAAGCCAAGGGGCTCGTTTTCAGCGGTGCATCTCCTAATGGCCGCCTGATGGAAATTGCGGAATTGCCGAAAAAGACACATCCTTTCTTTTTGGGAACCCAGTTCCATCCCGAATTCAAATCTTCACCGCTTCATCCGCATCCGTTGTTTCGGGAGTTCGCTAAAGTTGCGGCCAAAAAAAAATAGAAGCGCAAAGCTTCTATTTTTATTTTGAAAGTAAACCAAATTATTCCACGCTGACAAATCTGACCCGCTCCAACTTTCCAGTAAATTTACGAATTTTTTTCGCTGAAAACTTTACGGCTCCATCTGCCAGAGAAAAAAGCGTATCGTCCGAACCGCGTTTCACATTTTTTCCCCCCCGAAATTTCGTTCCGCGCTGGCGAATAATGATATTTCCGGCCTGAACTTTCTGGCCGCCGAATTTCTTCACGCCAAGCCGTTTTGAGATCGAATCCCGTCCGAGTTGAGTCGAACCGCCGGCTTTCCTGTGTGCCATAGAATTAAGCTAAAAACTAATAATAAAAATCTAATTTTTTTGAAGACTATAAAATATTATCCTATAATATAAAGGATGTCAACTTTCGATAACCCAAATTTCGATCAAAACTTCAATAAAACGGCTGAAATCCGAAAAATCAGGGAATTCTGGCTTAAATATGGAGACAAAATTATCCTTACGATCGGAGTCATTCTGATTGCGGCGATTTCCTTTGAAGCCGGCTATTTAAAGGGACATAAGAACCAAAAAGAGTCGCTAGTCTTCAGTCAACCAAATTGCCAGACAACCGCCCAAGATATTGAAACTAAAAGCACAACTAACGCAACCGCGACTCTCTCGAGCAAATCTGTGGCTGGCGACTCTCAAAATACCATCGCATCTGAAAATCAAAGATGCGCCTTTGTGGCCAGCAAAAATTCGAATAAGTATCATTTGCCGACCTGCCAGTGGGCCAAGCGCATCAAGCCGGAAAATCAGATCTGCTTTTCTTCAAAACAAGAAGCTGAAAGCAGGGGATATCAAGGAGCCAAATGTTGCATAAAGTAATTTTTCATTGGAGCTGAGCTTCAATTGGCTAATCATTGATTTATTAAATAAATTGAAAATAATATGAACCCAAAAAACGCCAACAGCAAAACTTGGCATGACAAACATCGCTCGCATCTGACCTTCGGGCAAAAAATCGCCGACAAAGTCGCGAACGGAATGGGGTCGTGGGGATTTATCATTATCCAAACCGCGTTAGTAATTCTTTGGATGGGAATCAACGTAATCGGCTTCATTTTTCATTGGGATCCCTATCCGTTCATATTGCTAAACTTGCTCTTTTCGACCCAGGCCGCTTATGCCGCTCCAATCATTATGATGGCCCAGAACCGGCAAAACGAGCGGGACCGCTATCAGGCCAAAGAAGACTTTGAAACGAATGTTTCGGCCAAGAACGAAATTGAAGAGCTGCAAAAAGCTATTGCCCGAATTGAAAATCAAAAATTGAACGCAATTTCCGAAGATTTGGCGGAAATAAAGAAACTCATAGGCCAGAAAATTTAAAAGGGTACCGTCAAGGCACCCTTTTCATTTTTTTTCTTTCAGCTCCAAGAGCTCGCTGACCGTGACGCACTTTAACCTCATCCGCGCCAATTCTTCGAGTATTTGAGGCAACGCCTCTGCTGTGTTGGGCCGGTCGTCATGCATAATGATGATAAGACCGGGACGAACATCTTTGCAAACTCTTTTTGCAATTTCTCCGGATGGAGGTGGGAGCTTTGTCCAGTCTCTCGAATCCAGATCCCATCCGACGACATGCAATTTCCGTTTGCGGGCGATA
>Ga0315268_10007671_pt1 | contig 11339 bp, 11 predicted proteins | sample C1_top_MG_FD_204535 | JGI IMG/M metagenome (GOLD analysis project Ga0315268, IMG submission 204535) | Sediment microbial communities from Yellowstone Lake, YNP, Wyoming, USA - C1_top | ecosystem: Environmental > Aquatic > Freshwater > Lake > Sediment | place: USA: Wyoming | collected 2017-08-01 | reverse complement strand
CCCGGCAGGACGTTAAGAGGGTCTCAGTGTTGATGGCGATCTCACGTCCCCTGGCACTCCGCTCCCATACTCCCATCAACCAGACGGCATCGGGGGACCAGGCGGTGATCGCGTCCCATGCAGCGTCCGGGACGTTGGCCAAGGTAATCGGAGTCTGATAACGACGACTTAATTCGTTCAGCCAGACCCAGGTATTGATTTCGTAAATAACGGGATGAGACGGCCATTTATCCATCAGGTTTCCTTTTAACATTTTTTGGCGCTTAAGTTCCCTTTTTCTGGTCGAAATCACCTCCATGGGAAAGGATTTAAGGAATTATAGGTTACTGATATTTATCCGCAAATTATGGGCTCTCGAATTCTTCCGGTATGAATACTATCTTGAATCCAGCTGATTGATTAACTTTCGGGGGAAGTTTAATGATTAAAGGGATGGGCTCTTTACCTCTTAGGGACGGGGACTAATGGGGGGTAATTCTGGCGGGCGGGAACCTAACCTTTGAGAGTATAAGGTAGTTAATTTAAAAGTACCAAGTTATCCTGCCAGGCCGGTTCCTGGCGGATGAACTCGCCGGCCAGGTCCACCACCTCCGGGTGCATGTCGATAAGGGCGGTATCGCTGGTGCAGATGGGCCCCGGGAAGTCCACCAGCTCCCCTTCCGGCACCGGCACGGCCGCGGCCTCCACGGTAAGCCCCCAATCCGACCAAATGTGCTTGGTCCACCAGGCCATCTCCCCACTGAAGCTCAAGGGGGCGTCAAAGAAGACGCTGATGGGCCCTACCTCATGGTTGGTCAGATATTCGGCCAGGAGGTGGAGGACCCGGTCGCTGATGGGAGAGGGCTTAAACGCCCGGGAGACCTGGCCCACATCCCGGAGGAAGCCGTCGTCCGCAACCACTAGGGGCAGGCCTCGCCAGGCGCATTCCACGGTGATCAGGACATTGTGGCCGTCCACCCCCAGGGGTTGCCCCGGCACGTCCCGAAGAAGACGCAGTTTGGCGTGGCGGGCCCGGGCCACAGCCGGGGGGAACACCCCGCGATGCAGAAGCTGCCTGGCGGTGTTGTTCAAGGCGTAACGATTTCCCACCATAGCCAGGGACGCATCCCGGGGATATTTCCGGTCCAGGAGGGAACGGAAATCCCACGCGGCTTCCTTGAGCTTCGACAGGTCCAACTTTATGTCCGAAGCTGCTCCCGGGCCAGCTTTTCCCCCAGGGCCCGGGCCGCGGCCAATTCCTCGGGGTCCGGGATGTACTTGCATTGGAAGCCCTCGTGCACCACCTTGAGCTTCATGGCTTGGAGTTCCTGGTTGATGAGCTTGACCGCCTCGCCGCTCCAGCCGTAGGACCCGAAGGCGGCGGCCGCCTTGTTCCTGGGGCGCAGCCCCTTCAGGTAGGTGAGAAATTCGCCCATGGAGGGAAAAATCCCGTTATTGAGGGTGGGGGAGCCCAGGAGCAGCAACCCGGCCTCCAACACCTCGGTGATGATGTCGCTGTAGTGGCTGCGGCGCAGATGATGCATCTGGGCCTCCACCCCCGCGTCCATGAGCCCCTGGGTCAAGGCCTCGGCCAGCATCTCGGTGCTGTGCCACATGGTGTCAAAGATGACCAGGGCTTTTTTCTCAACCGTCCCCGCGGCCCATCTCTGGTAGGCCTCCAGCACCGGTGCGGGGCGGCGGTAGATGAGCCCGTGGTCGGGAGCAATGATGTTGAATTCCAGCCCCAACTTGGCCACTTTCTCAAAGAGCTGGGTAATCAGGGTGCCGAAGGGCATGAGGATGTTGGCATAGTACTTTTTCAACTGGTGGAGATAGTCGGGAGGATAGTCGGGCAACTGGTCGTCGAACCGTTCGCTGGAGGCTAGGTGGGCCCCAAAGGCGTCGCTGGAGAAGAGCAGCTTCTCCTCCTTGAGGTAGGTCATCATGGAGTCGGGCCAGTGAAGCATGGGAGTCTCCAGAAAGGCCAGGGTGTACCTGCCCGTGGAGACTTCGCTGCCCGTCTTCACCTCCACAAAGGGCCAATCCTTTTTATAATGGCGGCTCAAACCGGCCTTGCCCATAGGGGAGCAGAAGACCTTTTCCGGCCGGACCCGGGCAATGGTCTCAGGCAGCCCCCCGGAATGGTCCATCTCCACGTGGTTGCTGACGATATAGGAAATCTTCTCCGGGTCCACCAGCTCCGCCACCCGGGCCAGCATCTCCGGGACGAACTCCTTTTTTACCGTATCAATCAGGGTGATGTGCTCGTCCAGAATCAGGTAGGCATTATAGGTGGTGCCTGCTTCCGTGAGATACCCGTGAAAGTCCCGGAGGGTCCAATCAACCGCGCCCACCCAGTAGACTTTAGGGACCAGCTCCACTGCCATATTGACCTCCGTGGGGTGAGATTTTACGGAAGGAGGTAAAGGGGAGGGGCGCGCCCCGCGCCTCCCTGTCTCACCTCCAATTTTCCCCGCCCCGGGATTGCCTTAAAGTCCTTCTTTGACCAGTTCTTCCAGGAGGGTCTTCTGTTTCTTGGTCAGGTCCCCGGGAGTTTCGACGATGATGCGGACGTATTGGTCCCCCCGGGACTTGCCATGGGGGTAGGGGAGGCCATAGTTTTTGAGGCGCATCCTGGTATGGCTCTGGGTTCCGGGGGGTACTTTGAGGCTCATGGTCTTGCCGTCCAGGGTGGGAACGGTCACTTTGGTGCCCAGGGTGGCCTCGGTGAACCGGATGCGCCGGTCCACATAAAGGTCGTTACCCTCCCTCTTGAAAACCGGGTGTTCCACTTCTTTCAGTTTGACATAGAGGTCGCCGGCCGGGCCTCCCATGGGGCTGGACCGCCCTTTCCCGGTGACGCGCAGCTTTTTCCCGGGCAGGGTCCCCGGGGGAATCTTCACCGACACCTTCTCCACCTGGCCGTTGCGGTTGAAGCTGATCAATTTCTCGGTGCCGAAGGCCATCTCATGGAGGGTGATGGGCATCTCCACCTGCAGGTCTTCCCCCTTGAGAGCCTGGGTCTGGGCCTGAAATTCTTCCGGGGTGCCATAACGGAACACCCGGGTGCGGCCCCCCCGGTGAGAGGGGCGGGAACCGCCCATGCCCATGCCGCCGAAGAGGCGGCTGAGAATGCTGTCGGAGACGCCCGCGTCAAAGATATCGCTGAAATCAAAACCCCGAAAGATGTCTTCCTGGGAGAACTTGGTGCGAAAGGCCTGGGAGCCGAAATCGTCGTAGGCTTTGCGCTTCTCGGGATTGCTCAGGACCGCATAGGCTTCGCTGATCTGCTTGAACTTCTCTTCGGCCTGCTTCTTATCCCCCTTGGCCTTGTCGGGATGGTACTTGTTGGCCAGCCGGCGGTAAGCCTTCTTCAGGTCCTCCGGAGAGGTGTTCCGGTCCACCCCTAAAATTTGATAGTAATCCATCTCCCCCATGGGTTTCTCTCACATTTCCCTAAGGCCGGCTGATTTTTGCTTATTATATAAAGCTTGAGGGAATTTTGTCAAGGCATTGTCCGGTATAACCTTCGTATTTTATTAGATAAAATTCTTGGGCCAGCGTTCCCTGGAATTTATCTCCTTGATTAATATTTTGCTTTGTGGTTACAATCACACTCTAAGTGCTCCAGATTAGTTTGCACCCGGCGAGTAGCTGGAAATTCTATTTTATCAAGGAGGATGGGCATGACGGCTTTGATCGGCGGACTGGTCGCGGTAGCGTTGGGGTTAGTCGGCCTTGGCATGTGGTGGCGGGATTTCCTCAGCTTGCTGGCCGGGGGGGTTCCTTTACTGCTCCTTTTGGGCGGCGCCCTGGCCGTTTATCTGGGATTTGAGGAAACCAAAGACAAATTTTTTAAGAAAGCTGAGACCCCGGCCTACGAGCCTCCCAAGGTGGCGGAGGCCGAGGTGGAACAATATAAGCAGGAAGTGGAGAAGCTCAAGTCGGAAATCGAGGGTCTCAAGAAAAAGAAATCCTGACGGGAGTTTCAGGAAAGATCTTCAGCCCCCGGCCCCTCCCCGGGGCCCGGGGCGATCTCCCCCGAGGTCACCCGGACGATCTCCCCCGTCCCGGTCTGGACCAACAAGGCCCCGTCCGGGGCCACCTCCAGAGCCTGCCCGCATATCTCCACCGGTCCTTGCCGTACCCTGACCGGCCTTCCTAAGGTCACCGTGTAGCGCTTCCATTCTTCCAGGATTTCAGGGAACTCCCGGGCCAGAAAGCGCTGGTAGAGGGCCTCGAATTCTTCCAGCCAGGCTGTCAGGATGTTAAGGCGGGAGAAGGTGCGCCCGGCCGCCAGGGCCAGGGAAGTGGCGGTGTCTTTAAGTTCCGGGGGGAGGTCCAGGTTATTGACATTGAGTCCCAGGCCCACCACCAGGTAGCGGATCCGGTCGCTTTCCGTTTCCATCTCCGTGAGGATGCCCCCCAGTTTCTTGCCGTTAAGGAGCAGATCATTGGGCCACTTGATCCCCGGCGCCAACCCGGTGAGCCGGCGGAGAGCCCGCACCACCGCCACCGCGGCGGTAAGGGTGATCTGGGGCATCTCCGTGGGAGGCAGAGGCGGCCGCAGCAGCAGGGACACATAGAGACCCACTCCCGGGGGAGATTCCCAGGCGCGGCCCAGCCGGCCCCTGCCCCGGGTCTGGCCTTCGGCCACCACCAGGGTGCCTTCGGGGGCATTCTTCGCGGCCAATTCCTTAATCAGGTCATTGGTGGAGGGGACTGTTTCAAAGTGGTGGATGGGCCCCTTCAGATAGCGGGTCTTCAGACCCTGGGAAATCTCTGGAGGGAATAGCTTATCGGGGATGGCCAGCAGGCGATAACCCCGCCGGGGGGAACCCTGGATGACATAGCCCAGGGCCTTGAGGCGGTTGATGCGCTTCCACACCGCGGCCCGGCTCAAGCCTAACCTGGCGGCCAGCGCCTCGCCGGAGACGGGCTCGGCTGACTCCCGCAAGGCCCTTAAGACCGGGTCCTCCAAAGAGGCGGGGGTTGACTTCACATTTTTATTCATCAAGCCCTGAATAGTTTCACTTTAAACCCCATATTAACATATTCTAAAGGCTCGTAACCTTCTTGATAAATAGCAGCTATCAATTACCCCGCTTCAAGGCCGACGCGTAATAAAAGCTAATTTGTCAGAAGTTGATAAGGTGCTATCTCCGATTAAAATAAATACAATCAAAATAATAATCAATTTTATTTAGGAGTTTAATCAATTTATATTTTTGTCCTAATGATGGAACATATCAGTATCTAAATGTGAGCCAATATATCCAATGATAAATTGATCGTTTTCTAAATCTTGAGGATAAAAATGTATCCTCATATTTTGACCTTTTTGCTTACTATGCCATTCAAAAAATCGTTTTAATCCATCTGGACACACAAAAGATCTTTGGTAGCCATATAATTTCATCGTGATATTACTTTCTTTAGAAGCATTAATGCCCATTTGCGAATAATCTGGCACGATGTCATCACTGCTAATAATTTTACTAACATAATTGTTCATTTTACCCAAATGATTTTTTATTATTTTTATATTACTTGGAGTAAAATCAAGATTGTATAGTTGGTCCTTTACACATTCACAAAATAAAAGATTAGGAAATAATAAGGTTCTTTGACTCCAAAAATGGTCCCATGATGAAATACCATCAAGGATCTCCTGATTTATTTGTCTTATTAAGTCTCCCGCTGTCTCTGGATTGATGAAATTTAAAATTTCACATTCTATAAAATTCCCTTCGCCCTCCCTATATTCTAGGAGAATCCGCTCAGAATTAAATCTGGTACATTCTTGCAGACTCGTTAATAAACCATCATAAAAAGATGCGCCAGCTAAAGACGTTGAACTTACGTCATCACCTTGAAACCAACATTCATGGTAATCCAGGTTTTCATTTAAAATATTCTCAATAAAGGGGCCTTTTCTGACTATAGCTGTAAACCAAACTCTCTGATCTCGGTTAAGGATACCTTTGTTCAGCCAATCATTTATACTACATCCTTTGATGATTTCTCTTTCCCAGAGAGTCTCTGAAGTTCTAATAGGATCATTTCCTTGAATAGACCCAAGTAATCGTATGATATAAAGTATATTAGTAATTATATTATTAGCATGCTGGTCATTATGTGCTTGGGCCTGAAAAGATAATTCGTTAATTAATATGTACATTAGAACAATTCCTGTAAATCACGTTCAAATTGGTCCAAAAAGCCTTCAGGCCAGCTATCTATACCTCCATCTTGGTAGAGTATAGGCTTTTTTAAATTAGTTTTTGCCAAATTATTGTCACGATAAAAATATTGAATACTAGCATTTTTACTACTAATTATATTATTTTTTACAGAAATACGTAACCCATTTAAAATATGGTCGCTATGAGTTTCTATAATTACCTGAACTCCATTCTCTGCAACTTGGCATAAAAAACGAGCTATATAAGATTGTCCTGCAGGGTGTAAATGAGCTTCGGGATTTTCAACAATTAATAATGTATCCGACCCAGCCATAAGCCCTGCCACAATTATCGGAAGCGTATAACAAGCACCAAAACCTATATTGGTTGGACGCCGGTACTCGCCATAGATTTTTAGTTCAAGTCTTACCCTGTCCGCTTTGATAATAGGTTCTACATTAAAGGCAAACCCTGGAATAATTTTCCGCATCCAGAGCTGTGTTTGGTGGGAAAGAGTGTGATTTATGGATCCGTCATCGGATTTTAGCGCAAGGTTCGGATGTGGAATAGGTCTGTCCCCAAATTCAGCTAAACAATGGGCTGTAAATTCTCCCTGAAATCCCACGTGCATATTTTCTGAGGGTAATCGTGAAAATGGATAAGTTAATCTAGGACCTAACCGTTCGGCCATAAGATAAAAGAATTTTGGCCCAAAAAGGCCTTTCAGTTGAGTAGGTTGCGAGTCTGATAATCCTTCTTGCATAAAAAACTGCAAGGGATATTCTCTCTCATAATTGAAAGTCCATTTACTTTGTTGTACTGGATCTTCGTCATAAATAATTGTAAATGATATGTTATCTTCATGGCTGTCGTCAAAAAGGGCCTCCTTTGCAGTACCGATTTTAACAATATCTGTATTTAATGATATTGCATTATTACGAATAACCAAGCTTTGTGTTGAAGTAATTAATGATTCCCTTAACAACAACAATGCTTGAATAACGGTTGATTTGCCTGTCCCATTAGCACCAGCTAAAAGAGTTAAGTTTCCAAAAGTTATTGTTATGTCCTCAAAACATTTGAAGCGCTCGATCCGGAGTGAAGTAATCATGACACTGCCTCCCTGATTATCTTCATAGTTGTCTTGAATCGCTTCAATACTCTCGATACTCCTCCAGTTCCTTGAGTGATAGATTGTAAGTATTCATTATTTTCATTCATTTCTCTAATAAATAAATCAACTATTTTGTCTTTATTAATCAATATGTCATCTTTAATAAATTGTTCCAAACATACTGACCAGACCTCAAAAAGAGATTTATTAATTGGATTTCTCCATAAATCCCTTCCGTACATTTTACGGAACGCATATCTTCCAAAAACTGCCTTAGAAATATTCATTGCATTAAAAAAACTTGATTCGAGATTTTGAATTTCTCGCTCCTGCATTTTATTTATAGTTTCCATAGCGTTACTTAAAAACTTATTAAAATCCGGATCTTTATAATCGTTAAAAGAAGTCAAATGGAAAGCAAAATATCGCAGGACGCATTCACGATCATCCATTCGTTTGGTATTTATTGAGTTTGTAGTTGCTTCTCGAAATTCTCTTGAGTTTGTCATTTTTTTTAGCAAGGATGTAGCTTTTCCTTGAAAAAGGCAATGACGGATTTCTTGTGATGATAAAACCATGCCACCCGTATTAATACGATAAAAAATGGTAAATTTTACTTCAGTTGGAGTGTCAGGTTTAATAACATATAAATATAATTGTGTTTCTTCAATTTGACGTTGGAAATTACGGGGAAGTTCATCAAAATTTTTCCCGTTTAACTGATCTCCTAAAAATTCCAAACTAAATAATCGAAGTTTTTTCTTATTAAAAAAGTTATCTAAAGTCCATAAGCGTTGAAGTCCATCAACTACCAGCCACTCATTATCATTTCTTGCATCAAGATAAAAAGCGGGAAGTGGAATGCGTATCAGTATGGATTCTATTAACCGACTTTGCCGAATATGATCCCACACAATATTTCTCTGAAAATCTGGTTGTAAGTTGATTTCGTTCAGTTTTACCTTACGCATCACCTGGAATATTGTAATATTATGTGGATCGACTTGTATTCTGGAAGGATCGTAAGGTTTTTTAATACTTTTTTCGCCACTTAAAGTGTCCTCTTTTTGATCAATTCCTTGATCAAATTCGTATTTATCAGCTGGGGATATTTGCTTATTCATTACTTTTTGCTCCATATCTGGTCTGCAAGTCCCTTTTAGAATTCCTCTAACAACTAATCTCATAGAGAATACGGTTTGTCAATAAATACCAGCTTTCAGGCGGTGAAGATTATTTTGATAGCCTTCTAAAAGGTTTCTTGCCACTATATGTAATTTGGAGGCAGTTGCGATATTGACGAATTAATAGATAACGCCAGGGCTAATTTCTTGGTTCAGTTTTTTGTCGTTCCAAGATCTGGCGTTTCAGGGAATTGTTATAGACTGCCGCCCCCAGGAGCAAGCCCACCAACAATCCCACCACGGCCGCGGTGGGCGTGGGGGACATGAGCAAGGCGATACACAGGCCGGTGAGACCATAGGCCAGGGGGATGTAAAGCTGGGCCGCAGTCCATTGACAGCCCGGCATTAGGGCGAAGATGAGGGCCAGGGCCACCAACTTCCGGCCCCACCCCGAGGCCCGCATTCCCCTCTGCCTGAACATTAAGAACGATTCCTCGCTTCCCAGATGATTAACTATTGGGGGAGGGCAATCAGGGAGGAACTCACCCCCTCACCCACCATCTTAACTTTACAGGCGCTGCCATAACATCAGGCTGAACATCAGGCCCATGCCCAGGTGTAAGGCCAGGGTGAGGCGGCATAGGAGCTGAAGCCGGGTCTCCTCCCGGTAAAATTTTCTTTTAATGAGTTCCTGGTTGACCACCGCCAGCAGCAGCAAGGGCCATAATCCGGCCCGGAAAGGCAGCGCCGACGCCGGGAAGAACAGACAAAAGACCAAGGCGACGATGGTCAGAACATTGCATATGGTATAGATCAAGGCCCCGGCTACCGGACCCAGGCGTTGGGCCAGGCTGTGGCGCTCCGGCTGAGCCTCCCCTTGGGGGTCAGGAAACCCGTGAATCAAAAAGAGGTTAAAGGCAGTGAAGCTCAGGGGCAATCCGTATAGCAGCGCCTCCGACACCAGGTGGCCGGTCTGTAAATAGAGTCCGGTGACCACGGGCAGCAGGCCAAAGGTGAGGGCGCCCACTGCCTCTCCCCAGCCCCGGCGGTGCCACTGCAAAGGGGGGGCGAAATAGAAATACCCCCCCAGGACCCCCAATCCCCCCAGGGGAATGGTGAGGTCCCCGGTGCGCCACCCAAATTGTAAGATCAACCCCAACAAGGCCGCCAGGGCCAGGGAGGAAAAGGCCAGACGCCCCGCCCCCTTGGGTGACAGCCCTCTCCAGGCGGGGCAGCGCCCCGCCTCTAGGCCAAAGGTCTGGCGGGATGCGAAAGCGGCCAGGATCAGTGCCGCGCCCGCCAGGAATCCGGCCCCCCATACCTCCGGGCGCAGAGGCAACCCGGACACCCCCGCCAGCAGCGTCCCCACCCCGAAGGGCATCAGGCCCGTCAGCAGATAAAGGAGCGGAGCGAGGGGACTGCCGGGAGCCCCCGTGGCCTTGGCAACCATCAGCATCTTTTCCAAGAAAATCTTACCCTTATTTATGCCATAACCTGGGCGCAGGTCAAGGGAATTCCCTGGAGCCCGCTTCCAGCCCCGCTGCCCCGTCCATAAAAGAATTGACAGCCCCCCACCCCGGTGGTACAAAAAAGCCCGGGGCCGTTAGCTCAATTGGTAGAGCAAGTGACTCTTAATCACTAGGTTTAGGGTTCGAGCCCCTGACGGCCCACCAAATAAATCAAGGGGTTAGCTGATTGGAGCTAACCCATTTTTCTATCGGGGTAGCACCTGGGGTAGCATTTCAAGAGGCGCAAGGCCCCTTTCTTTGCCCCCGCAACCCTTCTTAAGCAAGTATTGACCTTCCTCTTAACCCAGGCCCTGAACCTGCAAGCCAGGTCTCTTTCCTTTTTTTGGCACAGACCCGGCTTTGCACCCCCCTGCCCCCTGTGCCCCCCTTGCCCCTTCGTCATGCTCGCCCAGATGCTACTTGCACCGCCGCCCGCCTGTGGCCGGGGCGTGGCCCAGGCGCACCCGCAGGCCCACAGGCGCACGCACGCACAGGCACGCCCCCACGCCCCCACCCTCACGCCCGCAGGCGCACGCACGCACGCAGGCCCAGGCGCAAAAACCGGAAACCGGGGGCCGGGACTCCACCCCCCCTATGCCTATCCTCCCCACGCACAAAATTGACATTCAATTTCGCCCTGGAAGTCTCGTATTATCGTTTCCTGGTTTTTTCCGATAATATGCGTTTTTATTCACCATGCGGGGGAGATACCCAGGCCCGATGCCAGGTGGGTCTGGCCTGACCAGGTGCTCCACCTATGGGTGGTCTTCTGCATTATTGGTGGGGGTGCCGAACCAGGGCATTGGTTGCCCGCCCAATGGGCTCTAAAAATTGCTGAGACAATTTCTGAGGGGCGATTGGGGGGAGGTAAGGGGAAGGGTAAGGGTCGCCCGTGAAATTCAGAGTTTATGCAGGTTTGGGGAAATGGCTAAGAAAAGGGCGTCGCCTTTAGATTTTTATATTTTTTAAGGACGGCATTATACCCTGGAAAAATTAATATTTTTTTGATAATTTTAAAAATTATCTCCCCCTTACCAGGAGGTTAAGATGACGGTAATCTCAATCATCAACTACAAAGGAGGAGTTGGGAAGACTACATTAACCGCAAATTTGGCGGCTGAATTGGCCTGGAGGGGTCATAAAGTTTTACTTATTGACTTAGACCCACAAACCAATTTAACATTTTCTTTAGTTACACCAGATGAATGGGAGAGGCGTCTTGCTCCAGATAAAACAATAAAATCGTGGTTTGAATCAATTAACCAAGGAACAGCAATTCCATTAAGTAGTTTAATCCATAGACCACAGAAAGTCGCACAGAGACTTACGGGACGGGGAGTTCTCCACTTAATCCCATCTCATTTAGGACTTATAAATGTTGACTTGGAGTTAGCAACAGAATTGGGTGGAGCATCACTTGAGCAGGCTA
>Ga0315268_10007669_pt1 | contig 11341 bp, 12 predicted proteins | sample C1_top_MG_FD_204535 | JGI IMG/M metagenome (GOLD analysis project Ga0315268, IMG submission 204535) | Sediment microbial communities from Yellowstone Lake, YNP, Wyoming, USA - C1_top | ecosystem: Environmental > Aquatic > Freshwater > Lake > Sediment | place: USA: Wyoming | collected 2017-08-01 | reverse complement strand
ATGCGCGCAAAGGGGTTCGGGGCAAACGTCGTGATTTGCGAGGTGGATTCTTTGCACGCCTTGGAAGCGGTCATGGATGGATATAGTGTCATGAAGATATCAGAGGCTGCCAAGGTGGGAGACATCTTCATCACCGCCACGGGCGACATAAACGTCTTGCGCCGGGAGCACTTCGCCCTCATGAAGGATGGCGTCATCCTTGCTAACTCCGGTCATTTCAACGTGGAAATCTCCCTGCCCGATCTGGATTCACTCGCCATATCAAAAAAAGAGATAAGGGAAAATGTCGAGGAATACAAACTGCAGAATGGCAAGAGGCTCTACCTTTTGGGGGAAGGGCGCCTCGTCAATCTCGCCTGCGCGGAAGGGCATCCCGCATCCGTCATGGACATGAGTTTTGCCAACCAGGCACTGTGTGCGGAGCACCTTGCACGCCACGCCAAAGAGCTTTCCCCCCAGGTATATGGCGTTCCAAAAGATATAGATGAGCAGGTGGCGCGCCTCAAGCTCGCAAGCATGGGCATCACCATCGACAAACTGACAGAAGAACAGGCAAAGTACATAACCTCATGGAAGGAAGGAACGTAGGATTTATCCCCCGCTCGCCACATTCACAAGCTCTATGGTATCGCCATCAGAGACTTCCTCTTCAAGCACCACCTTGCCTCCTTTCAGCACTATGATGCTTTCCATATTGGTCCCAATCTTTCCGAGAATGTCTGTGAGGTCCCGCCCCTCCTCTGTGATATTTTTTCCGGCAAAAAGGATGGTGAGCTTCATTTAAGAATCCCCGGCAGTATGTTGATGATGAGGAGGAGAACGGAGAATACGCCCACGCCTGTCGTTATGTAGGTTGCGGTTCGCGCCGGCAGAATCATCTCGAGGTATTCTTTCACCATCTTTCCCCCGTCGAGCACAAAGGTGATGGGCAAGAGGTTCATGAGACCTATGCCTATGTTGAGGTTGCTTATCCAGTATAAAAGATAGTAGAGTATGTCGAGATGACCGCTGAAATTTTGTTCTATGTTTATGCCTATGTACCCCATCTGCGGATTGTTCGGATTTGACGCAAGCGTTATTTTAAAATCCCCCTTGTCAGTGTTGAGGGTTATGGTGTCTTTGGGTTTGTGGCGTTTCATTATTTCGGAAAATTTATCCATGGTTCTTGCGGATTCTCCATCCACGCCAAAAATGACGGTGCCTTTTTCAAGAATTTTGTCCGCAGGGTAACCCCCCATTACATCTGTTACATTGATTCCGTCGGCTGCGCCCTGCAGGGGAGGAAGAACGAAATTGACAAGAAGGAGCAATGCGAGTCCACCTACTAAAAAATTTGCAAAGGAACCGGCTGCGTACAGTTTCAACCTCGAACTCCTGCGCGCCTCTTTGATCGATGCCTCATCGGGTTCGACGAAGGCACCCGGTATGGCAACGACAACCATGAGCCCCACGGACTTGAGGGTCATTTTTTCTGCGCGCGCTATGATGCCGTGAGAAAGTTCATGCGCAAAGAGGAGGATGATGAGCCCTATCATGGGATACCAGAAGGGAATGGTGATGCCGGGAACGACGAACTGGACATAGAGGGAGGTTTTTTCTGGAGCAAAGAGAATCCTGTAAGTATTGTTCAGGAGTGAGTACAGGATGTAGATAATTCCCGCAGAGGAGGCGATGACGCCCAGCCCTGAGTAGATGCTCCAGAAAGATCCGAATCTCTGCGAGATTGAGTCGAGAAAATTGTTCAATCGCTCAGTCCTCCATACGAGCATTACATCCCCAAATTCTATATTAAACCGCTGGAGATTGACTATCTTGTTTATCGCCGCCATGCCGACCCAGAATGCGCCTATGACAATAAGAACCACTATATAATTCATCGTTTCACCAAAAGGTTTATTATGGCTGAGCATGAGGCTTTAAATAGATAGCGGTCGACATGAGGCAGAAGACGATTGCACACCATGAGAAGGTCGTGGATTACACGCCCGAGCACTGGAAGCTCCTCACAAGGGTGAGGCGCGACGCATTTAGCCTGCTGGAGATGCTTGAGGAATTCTCTCCCTTCGTCTACGGCTCCCTCGCGCGCGGGGATGTGAACAGGAGGAGCGACATCGACATTATGATTCCCCATCCCTTTCCCTCCTACAGCATAGAACTCGCGGTCTCAGAAAGAATCACGTGCCGGAGGATTGCGCAAGCCACCCCGTGGCACCTCATAAAGGCACACATCGAACTCGAGGACGCAACGGTGAGTTTTCCCCTCGTCCCTCCCAGGAAGAAGGAAGAGGAGTTCTATCGGTTCGGGGGGTTTCTCTACCGAAATGATTTGGAGAGGGGTGAACGTATCTGCGGAGTCGACAAACGCCTCATCTTCATTGACCCCACCTCTCAAGGACATAAGGAAGTATCCATCAAGGGACAAGAGAATTATGTGGCACGGAAACTCGGCATCTCACTTGAGACCATAGAGGAGAGGATACGAGTCCTCGACAGGAGGGATAGGATAGGACGCACCGGCGTCTATCTGAACGTCACCCTCTCACCCGAGGAGAGCTTTGAGGAAGTACTGGAACGCATCGTGTCGAAGAACAGCCATGTGAGGAAGAGAATGAATCGCTCCAGATCATAACAGCAGATTATGTTTGGAGTGGTTCGTGAAGATGAATCGCTCCAGATCATAACAGCAGATTCTAGCTGGAATGGCTCAATAAGAAGAAATCAATCGAAGTAATAGTGGAGAACTTTTACAATGTTGTCTTTGGTTGTGAGAGGTCCGTGACCGGGATAGACTGTTCCTATGTCGAATTCGAGAAGCCTTTCAAGCGAAGCCTTCATGTCATCTTCGCTGCCTGTCGGCAGGTCCATGCGCCCAATGCCATCCCTGAATACGGTATCGCCGGAGAAGAGTGACTTTGTCTTCCTCTCATAAAGGCATATGCTTCCCTCCGTGTGCCCCGGTGTTTCAATTATTTCCAAAGAGAAGGAACCTGTCTCCACCACATCACCTTCCACAAGAATCTTAGACACGGGAAATCCCTGGAAAGAAGGAAAGACCCACTCCGCCACTGTCTTCCATGAACCTGTCTTGATGTCAGGCGCGTCTTTCTCTGATGCGGCAATCGTCTCGAAAAATCTGTCCCCGCCGATGTGGTCGATGTGACAGTGGGTGTTAATGAGGAGGTCAATTTCAAGATTCTTCTTTTTAACATAATCCAAAATATGCTCGTCCAGACCGAGCCCCGCATCCACCATGACAGTCGTCTTATCCTCGAGGATGAACACATTGGATTCCATGTGACGGGATATGAGTTCGTGAATCATCGGAGACGATTTGAGGCTGACTTTTAAGGGTTTCTCAAATCAGTTCAATCCCAAACTCTCTTGCGTATCCGAGTGCCTCTCTCTTTTCTTCCCCGGTGAGGTAACGGTCTATCTCCGGATACAGGTGTGCCTTATACTCGGGGCGGTACTGGAACATGACGTTGACGACGGAATGCAAGTTCTCAGAAATCCATTTCAATACGGGGCGTGTGCAGCACTCCAAGTGCCCTGGCATGACCAGGTGGCGTATGATCAACTCGGCCTGCTGTTCGGCGAGGAGGTGGTTGCGTGTCACAATTTCGAAATAGTCCTCTATTCCTGAATATTTTTTTGCGCATGTGCTGTTGCCATACTTGAAATCCGTGAGGTACACATCGATGACACCATCGAGGATTCTCATCGTCTCCTCAGTCATGTACATGTTGGAGTTCCAGACGACGGGAATGCGTGCCTCAAGGATTCCCAGGACGCGGAGAATGTAGGCGAGGTTGGGGGTCGGCTCGCCACCGACGAGATTGAGGTTCCTGCCCCCCCTCTCACCTACGATACGCGCCATTGTTTTCTCGGGAATAGCCACGCCACCTATCTCCTGCGATATGTCGTGGTTCTGGCAGAAGACGCAGTGGAAGTTACACCCCGAAAAGAAAACCGTGTGGGAGGGAACGAGAGGGTCTTCTTCCCCCCAGTGCAGGAATTCTGAGGCGATGAGAGGTCGCCTGACCCCGCACTCCCCCGCCTTCTCCTGTCTGTCAACCCTGCATGCTCTTTCACACAAATTACATTGAGAAAAAATCCTTTCTGCAATCTCCGCCTTCAGGCTGAGAAGAGAGACAGTTCCCTCACGCCGGCTCTCATGGTACCCCCATAAATCCACAAGAGGTGCGGAGAGGTCAGCCTCCACCATTGTGTGCCTCGTACAAAGATAATGCGGAATTCTTTCCCCGCTCAGGATTCCATAATAGCAGGAGAGGCTCATATAGCACATATTCCAAAAACCTACTTAAACATAACGCACGATGCAGGAGAACGGTGCCCATTCGTGAAGCATTAACTCGGACTGTGGGGTAATTGCGTTATTGCATCCTGAAAGTTAAGAAAAAGGTTATAGGAAAATCCATGCCAAAATTGGAAGAGTGTACTCTCATGGAAGATATTTTGAATCAGACCAAGGAAAGCGAGGAAGAACTGCTCTCATACATTGGGCGGCTCGAGGAGCAGAACAGGCAGTTGAGAGACCTCCTTTCTAAGTCAGATATGCAGCTTGCTCAGCTGCAGCTTCTCCACGGAACCCTCATCTCCCGAATCGAAGGCGTGAGGAATGCAATGGAAGAGAAAAGAAGAGGGAATCCACAGAAAGATTCGAAACACCATATACCCACCCAGCACCCCGGGGAGAGGAATGAATCCTTTGCAGCAAGCATCATCGAGGACGACGAGTTCAGGAGGGAAATTGCGGAAGCGATACAGTTCGCCAGGGTCTGGAAGGAGAAAAAGACGACAGGCGGATGACTTACGCCGAGAAGGAGTCTGCAGGGGTAGGCATGTATTTGCGTATTCTTGCGACGAACCCTGCCACCTTGGGTCCCACCATGGAATGCTCCAACACTTCATCCAATGTCCTGACGGGAATAATCTCCACCTTGCCCTCGAATCGCTTGTCTATGAGAACGTCTGGGAGGTTCGCTTGGGGGATGATGACTGTCTTGAGACCGGCTTCGCAGGCCGCCTCTATTTTCTGGTTGACGCCACCTATGGGCAGTACTTCCCCACGCACTGAGAGTGAGCCTGTCATGGCAACGTCCTGACGTATCGGAATTTCCTCGAGCGCCGAGATGACGGCCGTTGCCATTGTGATGGAGGCAGAATCCCCTTCTGTACCCTCATAGCTCTGAAGGTACTGAAGATGGATGTCGTAACTGGAAATGTCTGTTCCCGTATATTTCTTTATGAGGGCGGAGACGTTTTTCACCGACTCGCGCGCAATCTTTCCCAATTTGCCAGTGGCTATGATTTTTCCCTCCTCTTTTGAAGCCGAAGGTGCGGCTTCCGCCTCTATGACCTGGACGATGCCACTCTTTCCGCCGACGACGGCAAGGCCATTGATGCGTCCCACGCGCTCTCCCTCTGTTCGTATGACCTGATATTCTTTTTTGCGTTCAATATATTTGTCTGCTATCTGGTGTTCCAATGATTTTGCGAGTACCTTTGCATCGGATACGTCTGTGGTCTCCACATACTTCTTTCCTCTTCTGAAAGCGAGGTCGCCTGCGGAGCGTATCATGCCACCCAGATCACGGAACGCAGTGGTGAGGTGCCCCTTTCTCCCAGACCTCTTCTTTGCTTCTTTGAGAATCTCAATGACGGCCTCACGCTTGAAGTGGGGAATCTTGCCGTCCTTGACGACTTCCTGCGCCACAAACTGAACGATCTTTTTCCTGTTTTCTGGAGTATCTGGCATGGTATCATTCATATATATCTCATATCCATATCCACGTATGCGAGAGCGCAATGCGGGATGCATCTGTGCGACAGTTTCCATGTTCCCGGCTGCGATGAGCACGAAATCGCAGGGGCAGGGGGCAGTACGCACCATGGCGCCCGAACTCATTTCGGACTGGCCCGTAATGGGATATTTCTTCTCCTGCATTGCGGTGAGTATGGCTTGCTGCATGTTTATCTTGAGCGTGGCCATCTCGTCTATGAAAAGAATGCCCTTGTGTGACCTGTGCATCATTCCCGCCTCGACGCGTTCATGGGCCGGCGTTCCCAGACCTCCTGATTGGAAAGGATCATGACGAACATCTCCGAGAAGCGCACCTGCATGAGCCCCTGTACCGTCAATGAAGGGGGGATGGTCCTTATCGGAATTGTCAACGAGCATCTTGGGAATGAGCGCCATGCTGCGACCCCTCATGGATTGTATGCCGAGGAAAAGAATTACTGCGATGAGGAGGGCTAAGATCTCCTGACCTCTATAGAATCCATACCCCACAATAAACGCTATGATCAAAAGGAAAATGAAGTACTTCGTCGTCTCAGCCCTGTTCGCCTGTTCTCTGTGGCGCGCCACGATGTGCTTTCCTTCGCCCGCGGGAACAGAGCGAATTCGAGGCGTATTCTGGTCCTCATGGTTGGGATAGGCGAGTAAATCCTCGAGTTCCTCTCTGGGGAGGAGTTCCGCCATGGCCTGACCGAGCATGGATTTCCCTGTCCCCGGCTCCCCCACGAGAAGGACATTCCTCCTCTGGCGGGCAGCCACTTTTATGAGATCGACCCCCTGCTCTTGACCTATGACCTGCTCTATGAGCAATGTGGGAACCTTAATCTCTTCTGTGGTGTAGAATTCGACTCCAAGGTCGTTATGGTCCAGGTCAAAGAGATCGTGCGACATCATGGATTCCCTGAGGTGCCATTTTTTTAAATTTATCGGTAATGAAGGCTGCCCACTCTAATCATTGAAGAAACATAAATTCTTTCAGGTTTAAAAAAATAGCCAGCAGATAAAAGGAATGTGGAAAATGAGAAAAGTCAGATGGCAATCATCGTGGAAGTCATCTGAATCTCCTTTATCACCCTTACCTTCTCCGAGATGAAGCTATCCAGCTGCTTGAGCTCGTCAACGATGATTTTGGCTATGACGTCGTACTCACCGTACACGACGTGAGCCTCCTCAACCTTTTCCATCGACCTGAGCTTCTCTACCACCTCTCTTTCTTTCCCCGCATCTGTAACACAAAGGACGAATGCCGTGACCACAAAATCACCAACCCACCTTCACGCATTGGTATTTAAATCTTTCTGTCACGGTGTGATTGCACCCAATCAAAAACCTTTATATACGATGGATTTTCTAAAACATCATGATTAGAGGAGAAAAGGTCATCCTCCGAGCCGTTGAGAGGACCGACCTTGAGAGGTGTCACCGGTGGATAAATGACCCTGAGGTCTCCCGTTATTTGCAGGTCTACCTGCCTGTATCCCTCCACGAGGAGGAGAAATGGATAGAGAATCCAAATCGAGAGGGGAACCTCTTTGCAATAGAGGTGGATGGAACCCACATCGGCAACTGCGGATTGCATAATATAGACTGGAAGAACAGACATGCCGAACTCGGCATACTAATAGGAGAAAAGGATTTTCAGAATAGAGGATATGGCACGGATGCGGTGAAGACTCTCCTCAGATTCGGATTTCTTACCCTCGGACTGCACAGGATTGAGCTGCGCACCTACTCGTATAACCTGCGGGCTCAGAAGTGCTATGCGAAGGCTCGGTTCAAAAAGGAAGGCGAAATGAGGGAGGAGCATTTTTTTGAAGGAAAACACCACAATACGATAGTGATGTCTCTTTTGAGGGATGAGTATGAAGGGTGAACGGGTGACGCTGCGGCCTCTGGAGAGGGGCGACCTCGAACGATGCGTGCGCTGGATAAACGATCCGGACGTCACACGGTATCTGGGCAAGACCTTTCCCTTTTCTTTCTATCAGGAAGAAAAGTGGTTCGAGAAAATGAGCGAGGACAAGAATACAAAGATTTTCGCCATAGAGGTGGATGGAACTCATATAGGAACCATTGGACTCCACGACATGAACAGGAAGGATAACAATGTTGATCTGGGCATACTGATTGGGGAAAAGGAATACTGGGGGAAGGGTTGTGGGACGGATGCCATAAAGACACTTTTGGGGTTTGTCTTTCACCAGATGAACTTTCACCGCGCGTACCTCACCGTGTACGATTTCAACAAGAGAGCCATTCGATGCTATGAGAAGTGCGGGTTCAAAACTGAGGTGGTCATGCGCCAGTGGTATTTCGCTGACGGAGAGTATCATGATACCCACCTCATGGGAATCCTCGAAGAGGAATTCAAATGAAAGCCCTTATACTGGCAGCGGGGGGCGGCACGAGGCTTCACCCCCTCACACGCACGCGACCCAAGCATCTCCTTCCCATAGCCAACAAGCCCCTGCTCGAGTATGTCATCGATGCAATCTCCCCCCATGTCTCCGAGATGTGCTTCGTCCTCCACACCGAAAAAGAGAGGATGGAGAGCCACATACAGTCATATACAAAAAAGAAGGCAAGGATTGTCTTTCAGGAGGAGTTGAAAGGCACTGCGGATGCATGTTCTCTTTCTCCCTACAAAGAATTCCTGTGCGTCAACGGAGACATCCTCTTCGAAAAGGGTATCGTTGAGAGAATGAAAGCGCTGTCGAAAAAGGGCATGTGCATCGTTTCTGGAAAAGAGGTTGAGCATCCTTCTCACTATGGCGCCATATATGAGAAAAACGGCATGCTTGAGGCAATGAGGGAAAAGGAAGAAAATCCGCGCTCCTCTCTCGCCAACATGGGCATCTACTACTTCAACAGTTCGATTCTCGATGCCATACAATCCATTTCCCCCTCGCAGCGCAAAGAGTATGAACTCCCAGACGCCATCAACAATGTGGCACGGCATGAGGGAGTCCATGTCTTGAAGGACAGGGGATTCTGGCAGGACGTGGGGCGTCCCTGGGATCTGCTCACCTGCAATAGCTTCATCCTCTCGCGCCTCAGGAATTCAGTCACAGGAAAGGTGGAGAGGAATGCAACGATCATCCCCCCCGTCCGCATTGGAAAGGGAACGACTGTGAGAGGTTCTTCCTACATCGTCGGTCCTGTAGTGATTGGGAAGGATTGCCTAATAGGACCTAATGCGTTCTTGAGGCAGGGTACTGTCATAGGAGATGGCTGCCATATAGGCGCCTCTGTGGAGATAAAGAATTCCCTCATATTCCCCAGGACGAAGATAAACCATCTCTCCTACATAGGCGACTCTATCATAGGCGAGAACTGCAACCTCGGGGCAGGCACCATCACCGCCAACCTGAGACACGACGGCTCATCGATAAGAATGGAGGTTTCCGGGATACTCGCAGACACGGGGAGAAGAAAACTCGGTTGCGTCATGGGGGACAATACCAAGACAGGCATACAGGTGGGCATCGCAGAGGGGAGGGTTATAGGAAACGATGTCTCAATCTCACCCGCATTCTTTGTTTCCAAAAACATACCTCCACACACCACACTATAGGGAAAGGTTTATAAAAAAGGGAAAGATAGGCACGCATGCTTGAAGAGACGAGGAAAAAAATTTACGATTCAGTCCTTCGCGCGACAATGATGACGTATGACTTTCAGGATGTGGAATTGAGGAACATTCCGTTTTCGGGTCACTGGGGATTCTCCACCTCCGTTGCCTTCAAGATTGCAGGGAGGGAGGCTCGGAGGGGCGGTGATTTCAATCAACTGAAAAAAGAGGTTGCCCACAGAATCGTTTCCGCACTGGAGAAAGTTAATGAAGTCTCATCTATTGAGGTCATCGATGGCTACATAAACATATACCTTGCGGAGGATGTCTTTGCGCGAAAGATTGTGGAAAGAATCCTCGGTGGCAAGGTGACATTTCCCCCGAAAAAAGAGAGGGTCATGGTGGAGTATTCCCAGCCCAATACCCATCACGCGTTCCATATCGGACACCTTCGAAACGTTGTCCTCGGTCAGGCGCTCGTCAACATAATGAGGTTTGCAGGGTATGACGTTGTTGCGGCAACCTATCCAGGGGACATTGGGATACATGTGGCAAAGTGTCTCTGGCGCTATATGAAATTCTATAAAGGTAAAGAACCCGAGGAGGGAAAGGGCGAATGGTTGGCAAAACTGTATGCAGAAGGCGCAACGGCATTCGAGAAAGATGAGGGCGTTCAGAGGGAAGTGAGGGAACTCAACCAGAGGCTTGAAGCGGGTGAGAGTGAGGCCACGGAGCTATGGAAGAAAACGAGGCAGTGGTCTCTGGATTACTTTGACAGAATCTATTCAGAGTTGGGGGTGAGATTTGATGCTATCTTTTTTGAGAGCAACGTCATGCAAGAAGGAAAAGAGATTGCCGAGGAACTCGTGAGAAAAGGCATCGCCGAGATTTCGGATGGTGCTGTGGTAGTCTTCCTCGACAAAAAATTGCATACGAAAGATTTGGGCGTCTATGTCCTGCTGCGCAGCGACGGCACCACCCTTTACTCCGCGAAAGATCTCGCCCTCGCCAAAATGAAATTCGAGGGATACAATATCGACAGATCAATTTATGTCATCGGCTCCGAGCAGAAGATGCACCTGCGACAGCTTTTTGCGACCCTTGCACTGTGGGGATTTCGCCAGGCGGAGAAATGTTTCCACCTGAGCTATGAGCTTGTCATGCTCAGGACCGGGAAGATGTCCTCTCGTGCGGGAAATGTCGCGCTCTACGACGATCTCTTCCGCGACACATACGGTGAAGCAATTACACAGATAAGGGAGAAAGGATTCGTGGTGGACGACGTGGAAGAAACTGCGCGCAGGATTGCACTCGGCGCCATGAAATTCTCCATGCTGCACGACAACAACAAAGTCATCCTCTTTGATCCGCAGGAATCCGTGAACTTCGAGGGGCAGACCGCGGCGTATGCACAGTATGCCTATGCCAGGGCATCCCGCATCCTCGAGAAAGCAGGAGAAAGGAATGAGGAACCTGTCTATTCAACCCTTGAACCCTCCGAAAAGAATCTCTTGGAAATCCTCTCCCAGTTTAAAGAAGTCATCACGGACGCCTCGGAGACATACCGCCCCCACCTCATCTCCAACTATGCGTTCATGCTTGCGAAGACCTTCAACGAATTTTACCACACATGTCCAGTCCTGCAGGCGGGAGAGGGAACAAGAGAGAGACGATTGCTCTTCGTCGAGACAACACGAAAGATACTTGGAATCACATTGGGGCTCGTCGGCATAGAAACGGTGGAGAGGATGTGACCCGTCATTCCATGCCATCAGAAATTGAGAGATACCATAAGAGTGTGCAGAAAGATTGGGCATTGCGATAACCTTAAAAACCTCTCCCTTCTTGGGAGTCCATGAAAAAGAAGATCATAATCATGGGTGCTGCAGGGCGTGATTTTCACGACTTCAATACCAACTTCAGGAACAATGAAGCCTATGATGTCGTCG
>Ga0315268_10007668_pt1 | contig 11343 bp, 13 predicted proteins | sample C1_top_MG_FD_204535 | JGI IMG/M metagenome (GOLD analysis project Ga0315268, IMG submission 204535) | Sediment microbial communities from Yellowstone Lake, YNP, Wyoming, USA - C1_top | ecosystem: Environmental > Aquatic > Freshwater > Lake > Sediment | place: USA: Wyoming | collected 2017-08-01 | reverse complement strand
TCGGCGGCCCGGCCGACGTCTATGCCCCGGCCGACACCCTGCTCGCCCTCCGTGGCCTCGTCCGCTTCGCCCGCTCGCGGGGGATCCCGCACTGGCTGCTCGGCCGGGGGAGCGACGTCGTGGTGGCAGACGCGGGCGTCCGCGGCCTCGTGATCCACGTGCGCTGTGCCGGCCACGAGCTGGCCCCCGGTGGCCGCCTCGTGGCCGAGGCCGGCCTGCCGATGGCCCAGGCCGCGACGATCACGGCGGCGGCCGGCCTGGCCGGCCTCGAGTTCGCCCTGGCGATCCCGGGCAACGTCGGCGGCGCCGCCTGGGCGAACGCCGGCGCCCACGGGTCGGACGTCGCCGCCGTGCTGGAGCGGGCGCTGGTCCTCGGCGCCGACGGACTGGAGGTCGAGCGAGACGCGACGGCGCTCGGCCTCGGCTACCGCGAGAGCCGCCTCAAGCACCAGGCACCGGGGTTGCCAGCGGAGGTGGTCCTGTCCGTCGTCTTCCGGCTGCGGCCTGACGACCCGGCCGCGATCGCCGCCCGGCTGAACGAGATCCGGCGCTGGCGCCGGGCCAACCAGCCGCTCGGGATTCCCTCGGCCGGGAGCGTCTTCCGCAACCCGGCAGGCGGGTCGGCTGGTGCCCTCATCGACGGCTGTGAGCTGAAGGGCCGGCGGATCGGCGGCGCGGTCGTGTCGGAGCGCCACGCCAACTGGATCCTCAACGACCGCGGTGCCAGCGCGGCCGACGTCCGCCGCCTGGCCGAGCTCGTCCGGTCGGAGGTGGCGGCCCGGACCGGGGTCGTCCTCGTTCCCGAGGTCGTGTTCGCCGGCGACTGGGCCGGCTGGGAGGAAGGCCGATGACCGCACCCGCCCGTCCCCACCCGACGCCCGCGCCCGGCCACGGTGTCCAGCCAGCCGGGCCGGCCCGCCCGCCCGTGGCCGTCCTCATCGGCGGCCCGTCCGGCGAGCACGACGTCTCGATCGTCTCCGGCAGCGCCGTCGCCGAGGCGCTGGCCGGCGCCGGCTGCCGCGTGTCGGTCCACCTCATCGACCTCGACGGCGGCTGGTGGCGGCTGCCGGCGGATCACCGTCGCGACGGCCGGTCGCCGGCCGCCTACGACGACCCGGCCGCGCTCGGCGCGTCCGGCCCGAGCGGGGCGGCCGAGGCGCTCGCTGCCCTCGCCGCGGCCGATCCCTCGACCGTCGTCTTCATCGCCCTCCACGGCCCGTTCGGCGAGGACGGCACCGTCCAGGCCCTCGTCGAGGCGGCCGGGCTCGCCTACACCGGCTCGGGCGTGGCCGCCTCGGCGATCGGCATGGACAAGCCGCGCTTCAAGCGCCTCGCCCGTGGCGCCGGCCTGCCCGTCCTCGACTGGCTGGAGATCCCGGCGGCGCGCTGGGCGGCGGACCGGGCGGCCGTGCTGGCCGACCTCGACGCCTTCGCCCGGGCCCACGGCGACGGCCGGCTCATGGTCAAGCCGGCGGCCCTCGGCAGCTCGGTCGGGATCACCATCGCCCACGCGGCGGGCGAGCGCCCCGCGGCGCTCGACGAGGCGGCCCGCTTCGACGCCCGGGTCATCGTCGAGCCGTATCTTGAGCGGCCGCGCGAGCTCGAGGTGGCGATTCTCGGCAACGACGAGGACACGCTCCGGGCCTTCGGCCCGGGCGAGGTGATCCCGGGGCGCGAGTTCTACGACTACGCTGACAAGTACCTCGTCGACGGGGCGCGGACGATCGCGACCGCCGATCTCCCGGCCGGCCTGGCGGCCGAGGTCCGGCGCCTGGCGGCGGCGGCCTTCGTCCTCGTCGGCGGGGCCGGCTTCGCCCGGGTGGACGGCTTCCTCGCCGGCGATGGCCGGCTCCTCCTGAGCGAGATCAATACGATCCCGGGCTTCACCCCGATCAGCCTCTTTCCGGCCATGGTCGCGGCCGGCGGCATCGGCTTCGCCGACCTCTGCCTGGAGATCGTTGACCTGGCCGTCGCCGCCCGGGCGGCCCGGCCCCGGCGCCGGCTCACCCCGGCAGACCTGCCCCGGTGAACGGCCGCCTCCCGGTCCGGCCCGTCGGCCAGGCGCGCCGGCGCCGGTCTCCGCGACGGGCCTCGGCCGGCCTGACGCCGGGGCGCGCAGCGGCCGCCCTTGTCCTGGTCGCAGTGGTCGCTGCCGGCTGGGGCCTGACCGCCTCGGACGCGTTCACCGTCGCCGAGCTCGACGTGGCCGGCACGGCCCTGACGCCGGCGGCCGACGTGGAGCGCGCCCTGGCGCTGCCGAGCCCGGCGCCGAACGCCTTCACCCTCGCGGCGGAGCCGCTCGGCGACCGGCTCCGGGCGCTGCCGACGATCGCCGCCGCCGACGTCCGGGTGGCCCTGCCCGGCACCCTCCACGTCCGCCTCGTGGAGCGGGAGCCGATCCTCGTCTGGCGGACGGCCGAGCGCGTCCTCCTCGTCGACCGCGAGGGGCTGGTCATCGTCGACGCGGCCGACCCGGCGGCAACCGAGGCCGCCGCCGCGTCCGCGGACGCCCTGCCGGCGATCGACGACCGGCGGGCCACGCCCGTCGTCCCCGGCGTCGGGGCGATCCTCGACCCGCTCGACCTCGACGTCGCCACCCGGCTCCTGTCGCTCCGCCCGGCCGACCTCGGCAGCGGCACGAGCGGGCTGGTCGTCGCCCTGGACGACGCCGACGGCTGGATCGTCCAGCCCGTCGGCGACGATCCCTGGACTGCCGTCTTCGGCCGCTACACGACCGAGCTCCGGCCGCCGGCGCTCGTGCCCGGCCAGGTCCGCCTGTTGCGGAGCCTGCTCGCGGGTCGCGAGCGGGACCTCCTCCGGGTCGTCCTGGCCGACGCCGAGAACGGCACCTACGTCAGCCGATGAGCCGGCCCGCCACCTCCGCCGCGGCCGGCCCGGGTGCCCGGGCCGCGGCGGCCGCCGCCCCCGGCGCCGGCGCGTGGCAGGCTGGCCGCGGGTCGGGTAGCCTTGCGCCGGTACCGCACCCGAGGGAGGTCAGTCGGCCCGTGCTCCTACCCCTGGCGGGGTTGCTCATCGGCGTCCTTCTCGGCCTCGTCCTCAACGTCAACGTCGGGTTCGAGCTGACGCGCTACTCGGCGGTGGCGATCCTGGCGGCACTCGACTCCGTTCTGGGGGCCGTCCGAGCCGAGCTGGAGGGGTCGTACAACAACCGCATCTTCGTGTCCGGCTTCGTGGTGAACGCGCTCGTGGCCGTCCTGCTCACCTTCGTCGGTGATCGCCTCGGGCTCGATCTCTACCTCGTCGCGCTCATCACGTTCGGGCTGCGCATCTTCCAGAACGTCGCCCTCATCCGCCGCCACTTCCTCTAGGACGGACGGCATGGGCATCCGACAGACAGGCCGCCGGGCCGCAAGGAGAGGTTGAGACGAGGTGGAACGCGAGGTGGTCCTCGTCGGGGTCGACGTCGGGACGACGAAGGTCGTCGCCCTGATCGGCGAGGTGAGCCGCGACGGCACCCTGACGGTCATCGGCAAGGGGACCGTCCCGGCGTCGGGCCTCCGCAAGGGCGTGATCTCCGACATCGACCAGACGACCCATTCGATCGGTGCCGCGATCGAGAAGGCCGAGCGCCACTCGGGCTGGAAGATCGATTCCGCCTTCGTCGGGGTCGGCGGCCAGCATGTCGAGGGCCTCAACTCGCCCGGCCAGGTGGCCGTCAGCGGCCCCCGCCGGGAGGTCACCCAGGAGGACATCAACCGCTCGATCGAGGTCGCCCAGGCGATCTCGATCCCGTCCACCCGGCGGCTGCTCGACGTCATCCCCCGCGGCTACACCGTCGACGGCCAGGAAGGGGTGATGAACCCGCTCGGGATGAGCGCCGTCCGGCTCGAGGTCTCGACCCACCTGGTGACCGCCTCGTCGACCGCCCTCCAGAACCTGGAGAAGTGCGTCACCGCGGCCGGGGTGAAGATCGACCGGCTGGTGGCCGCCGGCCACGCCTCGGCCGAGGCCGTCCTCTCGCCGACCGAGCGCGAGCTGGGCGTGGCCGTGGCCGACATCGGGGCCGGGACGACCGACCTGACCCTGTTCACCGACCGCTCGCCGTTCCACACCGCCGTCCTCCCGGTCGGCGGGGCGAACGTCACCAACGACATCGCCATCGGCCTCAAGACGAGCCTCCAGGTGGCCGAGGCGCTGAAGATCGAGCACGGGACGTGCCACCTCGCCACGGTCGACCCGGACGAGGTCATCTCGGTCGCGGTCCTCGGCGACGAGGCCGGCCGGACGGTCGAGCGGCTCGACGTCTGCCGGATCATCGAGGCCCGGATGCGCGAGACGTTCGAGATGATCCGGACCGAGATCACGAGCGCCGCGCCGGGGATGCTCCCGGCCGGCGTCGTCCTGACTGGCGGCGGCGCCCAGCTGGCCGGGGTCGTCGAGCTCGGGCGCGAGATCCTCGACATGCCCGTCCGGGTCGCCGCCCCGTCGGACGTCGGCGGCCTGGTCGACAATCTCCTCGAGCCGCCCTACAGCACGGCGATCGGGCTCCTCTGGTGGGGCGCCCGCCACCTCGCCACGACCGAGCCGCGCTACGAGTCGGCGCCCGCCGGCGGCCTGCTCGGCCGGCTCCGGGACGCGATCCGGAGCCTCTTCCCGTAGCCGGGGATACAGCCGCCCGCCGGCGAGGCGCGGCCGGGGATACAGCCGCCCGCCGGCGAGGCGCGGGCGGGGCAGGGGAGGACCGGTGCGGACCACCGAGCTGACCATCCGCACCGGCCGGGCGCGCGGCCTCGTCGACCTGACGGGCGCCTGCGAGCGCTTCGTGGCCGAGGCGGCCGACGGCGCCGACGGCCTGTTGTCGGTCTTCCTGCCCCACGCGACGGCCGGCCTCGTCGTCATCGAGGCCGGCGCCGGGAGCGAGGAGGACACCCTGGCGACGCTCGACCGGATCCTGCCGCGCGACGACCGCTGGCGCCACCGCCACGGCTCGCCCGGCCACGGCGCCGACCACGTCCTGCCCCTCCTCGCCCCGCCGTCGCTGACGGTGCCGGTCGTCGCCGGGCGCCTGGCCCTCGGGACCTGGCAGTCGATCTGCCTGGTCGACCCCAACCCGGACAACCCGTCCCGGACCGTCCGCCTCTCGTTCCTGCCCGGATAGGGGGTCGGCCGTTCGAGGGCAGACGACGTGTGTTTCGGCCCTGGTGGCCGCGATCCGCGCGTCGTGCAGGAGACCGGACTGGACCTGCGCCTTCCTATGAGGTGGGCTCATGGCCGGCATCCGGCTCGTGCCGGGCTGCAACCCGAACCCCGGCTTCGGGCGGCACCTCCCGCACGAACACGCTCGACCGATGAACAGCGCTCATCGCGGTGCCTCATCGCGGTGCCTCATCGCGGTGCGCTCATCGCGGTGCTCATCGCAGCCCGCCGCCGCCCGCGACCCCCGCGTCGCCCGCGCCAGGGCTCGTCGGCGGTGACCGGTAGCATCGCGCCGCCCGCGTCCCCTGCCGGGCGGTCGACGCCGGGGGTATACTCCGCGTCGCTCTCCGTTCCAGCGGGCGGTGCCCGCCGCCGGATCGGACGGCCGACGAATACCGCAGACCGGGACAACCCGAGCCGACCCGGGGCCGCACTCCGGAGGAGCACCGATGCCGCTGCGATCGGATTCCGAGAACTTCGCCCTCATCCGCGTCCTCGGGGTGGGCGGCGGTGGCAGCAACGCCGTCAACCGGATGATCCGGGCCGAGATGATGGGCGTCGAGTTCATCGCCCTGAACACCGACGCCCAGGCGCTCCTCCAGTCGGATGCGCCTCACAAGATCCGGATCGGCGACAAGGTCACCCGCGGCCTCGGCTGCGGCGGCGATGCGGCCCTCGGCCAGCGCTGCGCCGAGGAAGACGCTGAGAAGATCACCGAGGCACTCCGCGAGTCGGACATGGTCTTCATCACCGCCGGCCTCGGCGGCGGCACCGGCTCGGGTGCGGCCCCGGTCGTTGCCGAGATCGCCAAGGACCTCGGGGCCCTCACGATCGGCGTCGTGACCAAGCCCTTCGGCTTCGAGGGCAACCGCCGCAAGCTGGTGGCCGAGAAGGCGGCCGAGCAGCTCAAGGCGAAGGTCGACACCCTCATCACGATCCCGAACGACCGCCTCCGCGACGTCGTGGCCAAGAACACCTCGATCCTCGACGCCTTCCGGGTGGTCGACGACGTTCTCCGCCAGGGCGTCCAGGGGATCAGCGACATCATCACCGTCCCTGGCCTCATCAACCTCGACTTCGCCGACGTGAAGGCGATCATGCACGACGCCGGCTCCGCCCTCATGGGCATCGGCCGGGCGAGCGGCGAGAGCCGTGCCCTCGAGGCCGCCCGGCAGGCGATCGCCAGCCCCCTCCTCGAGGTGAACATCACCGGCGCCCAGGGGATCCTGTTCAACGTCTGCGGCTCGTCGAACCTGACCCTCTACGAAGTGACCGAGGCGGCCGAGGAGATCCGGGCCGCGGCGGACCCGGAGGCCAACATCATCTTCGGCACGAGCTTCGACGAGCGCCTCGGCGACGAGGTTGTCATCACCGTCATCGCCACCGGCTTCGATTCCGCCCGACGGCGGGAGGCCGTCCGCCGCGAGGCGGCCGAGCGCCCCTTCGAGACGGTCCGGTCGGCCCGGCCGGAGCGCAGCTTCCTCGATGAGCTCGAGCGCCAGCGCCAGGTCGAGCACATGTTCACGCCCCCGCCGCCGCCCGCCCCGGCGCTGCGGACGACCGAGGCGCCGGAGCCGGCCTCCGTCCGGGTGGAGCGACCCGCCGAGCCGGCCCCGGTCGCGCGCCGCCAGTACGACGCCGACGACCTGGACATCCCGGCCTTCCTCCGCCGGAAGTAGGCAGGGCCGGTGCGCACCGGCCCGACGCAGGCCGCCGGCCCCGGGAGCGGTCCCGGCGCGGGTGCATCCGTCCCGGCCGGTCCGGCCGATCCCGTCGGCCCCGCTCGTCCCGGGTTCCCGGCTGCCCGCCCCGGCGCGCCGGTGGCCGACCCGGCCGGGCCCGCCTTCGCCCCGCCCGACCCGACCGAGGTCGCCCGCCTCGCCGCCGCCCGGGGGGTCGTCATCGGGCGGATCGCGGCGGCCTGCGCTCGCGCGGGGCGCGACCCGGTGACGGTGACGCTCGTCGCCGTCTCCAAGCTCGTCCCGGCGGAGCGGCTCCGGGCCGCCGTGGCGGCCGGCCTCGACCTCCTCGGCGAGAACCGGGTCCAGGAGGTCGCGGCGAAGGTGCCGCTCGTCCCCGGCGCCCGCTGGCACCTCGTCGGCCCGCTCCAGGCGAACAAGGCCCGGCGGGCGGTGGAGACGTGCGCGGTCATCGAGACGGTCGACTCGGAGACGCTGGCGGCCCGGCTCGACAGGATCGTGCGCGAGGTCCGCGGCCTGCCGGCGACGGGTCCCGTCCCGCCTGACGCGCGGCTGGCGGTCCTCCTCCAGGTCAACGTCGACCGCGACCCGGGCAAGGCCGGCTTCGCGCCCGAGGCGGTCGCCGGGGCGCTGGCGACGCTCGCCGGCCTGGGGGCGCTCCACCTCGCCGGGCTGATGACGATCGGCCGGCTCTCCGGCACGCCGGAGGAGGCGCGACCGACCTTCCGGGCGCTCCGCGTCCTGGCGGACGAGCTGCGGGTCCGGGAGCCGGCGCTCGGCCCGGCGCTGTCGATGGGCATGAGCGACGATTACGAGGCGGCGGTCGAGGAGGGGGCGACGATCGTCCGGGTCGGAAGAGCGCTGTTCGGCGAGCGACCTGCTGCGGGGCCGGGCCGGCACGGCGGCTAGGAGGAGCCGTGGCCTACTTCCTGCGCACCTTCCTCGAGCTCCTCGTCGCGACCCTGTGGGTGCTCGTCGTCGCCCGGGTCGCCGTGTCCTGGTTCGATCCGGCCGCCCGCAGCACCTGGTCGCGCCGGATCGTGTTCATGACCGAGCCGTTCCTCGCCCCGATCCGCCGCCTGCTGCCGTCCACCGGGATGCTCGACTTCTCGCCGTTCGTCCTGCTCATCGTGCTCGGCCTGCTCCTCCGGATCGTGTCCCTCTGAGGTGGCCGGATCGCAGGGGCGGGCGCGCTTCGAGGTCCGGGTCACGCCCCGGGGCGGCGCCGACCGGGTGGACGGCGTGGCTGACGGCGTCCTCCGGCTGCGGGTGGCGGCGCCGCCGGCGGGCGGCCAGGCCAGCGCCGCGGTCTGCCGCCTCCTGGCGGCGGAGCTGAGGCTCGGGCGGGGGAGCGTCCGGGTCGTCCGCGGGGCGGCCGGGCGCCGCAAGCTCGTCGAGGTGGACGGGGTCGACCCGGCCGCGCTCCGCTCCCGCTGGCCGGGGCTGGCCGTATAATCGCGCGGCCCACGGCGCCACGGCGCCACGGCGCGCGTCGCCAGCGGTGGGCGATTAGCTCAGTCGGTCAGAGCGCGCGGTTCACATCCGCGAGGTCACTGGTTCGAGTCCAGTATCGCCCACCACCAGTATCGCCGGCCACACTGACCCCTGCGTTCAGCGTCGGCTCCCAGGCACCGGCGCCAGCTCGTGGGCGATGCCGTCGGCCCAGGCCTCGATCTCGGCCCAGTCGCAGAAGTCGCCCTCCGGAAAGGCCGCCCGGGCGGCCGGCATCATCAGGGTCAGGCGTTCTCCCAGCGGGTAGTCGGTGGAGCGAGGCATCCACCGCTCGGCAGGCCGTGGTCAACCGTTCGCTGGAGGCGCGTGCTCGTCCGAGCGAAGTCCGGGGTCCGTATCGCCGACCGTTCCCGATCCCGCTGGAGCCCGGGCCGCGCACGACGTCGCGTCAGCCTGCGCCCGGGCCGCTCTCCTCGGGCGGGCGAATCCGCCGGAAGGCGACCCAGACGAGCAGGTCGTAGACGATCTTCAGGCTGCCCGCCACGAGGAACGGGATACTCGCGAGCGCGGGGTTTCCGACCAGCGGGGCCGAGGCAAGCGGCGCGACTCCCGCCCCTACGCTTCGGGCGATCCCGGTCACCCCGGCCGCGGCCGACCGCTCGTCCGGATCGACGACCGCGAGCGTGTACGACTGGCGGGTCGGGACGTCCATCTGGCTGATCGCGAACCGGGCCAGCAGGACAGCGATCGCGAGCGGAAGGGTGGGCATGAGCGGGACCAGGACGAGGAGGACGTTCGAGGGGAGGTGCGTGAAGACCATCGTGTTGAGCAACCCGATCCGGGCCGCGATCCGGGCGGCCGCCAGGGCCGACGCGGCGGCGAGAAGGTTGGCCACGAAGAAGATGGCGCCGATGGCCGCCGGGTCGATCGCGAACCGGACGTGGAACCAGTAGGCGACGAGGCTCTGCATGACGAACCCCCCGGCGAACGCGTCGATCGAGAAGAGGGCCGAGAGGCGGAGCACGACCCCCCGCGAGCGATGGAGACCGAGCAGCCCGGCAGCCGGTGATGCCCTCCCGGGCGGCACCTCGATGGCCCCGGAGAGCCGGATGAACATGAGGGCGAGCACCAGCCCAACCAGGACGTAGCCGGCGACGACGAGCCGATACGCTCCGGCTGGCCCGAGCCCGACCCCCAGCCCGGCCTGGGCCACCGCCCCGCCGGCGAGCGCCCCCGCTGCGGTCGCGAGCGACCCGGTCAGGGCGAACCGGGCGAAGACCGACGTCCGGCGACGATCGCCCACCGTCTGCGCGAGCGAGGCCTGCTCGACCGCGAGGAACGGGCCGACTTCGTTGCCGGACGGGCTGATGACCCCGATGGTCGCGGCGAGGACGAGGACGGCGAACGATCGGGTCGCGATGAAGACCGTGCCGGCGAGGACCATGAGCGCGGCCCCCGCGACGAGGACGCGCCGCCGGCCGACCCGATCGGCCCGCGTGGTGAGGGCGAGGGAGACGACGGCGTCGCCGAGGAGCGTGAGGGTGAGGAGCGCCCCGATCTCGGCATCGCCGAGGCCGATCGCGGCAAGGTAGAGGACCAGGATGACGGACAGGAAGCCGTAGCCGAACATCCGGAGTCCGCGCGTCGCGAACAGGATCCGCGCGTCCGTCACGAGCGGTCCGGGCCCGGTATCGGGCTCAGCCGCGGCCAGCCGCGACCTCCCGCTGGCACCAGGCGTAGAGGGCGTCGTACACGGGCAGCTCGAGCTCGAGCTGGCGCTGGTCGTCGAGGCCCAGCTCGGCGAAGCCGTCGGCGATGGCCAGCAGGCCGGGCGACTGCGGAGTCGCCCGGCGGTCGGTCGCGATGTCGGCGCCGTGGACGATCCGGGCGAGGAGACGGGCCGCGGGATCGTTGATGCCATGCTCCTCGAGCAGGACCTCGAACGAGCAGAGGCCGCCCCGGTGGGTGAAGCGGGCGCCGGGCGCGTCGAACGAGACCGCCCCGGTTCGCTCGGCGAGCGGGAGGACGTCGGCCGCCGGGACGTAGAGGATCTCCGCCTCGGGATCGATGAAGCGGCGAATGAGCCAGGGGCAGGCGATCCGGTCGGTCCTCGGGTGCTCGCGGGTGACCCACTGCACCGGACAGCTCCTTTCGGGGCGCGATCGGGCCGGAGCATAGCAGCACTGGCATGCGGCCCGGCCGCCCCCGGTTGCCCGGCCTCAGGCGAGCCTGGCGGTCAGTCGGCCGAGATCGCGCGCTGCCGTGCCGCCTGGCCGGCGCGGCGACGGTGAAGCCCCGACGCGGGAGTTCAGTCGCGGTCCTCGTACAGGCGGACGATGAGGCGGTAGGCGGACGTTGCCCCCCAGCAGGTCTGCAGGGTGAGCGCCTGCCGGCGGGTGGCGTTCCAGGCCCAGCGATCGCCGGTCAGGCCCCGCCAGATGTACGTCCGGGGCACGATCCGGATCCAGGCCACCTCGTAGCGCGTCGTCTGGCCCGAGGTGTCGCTGTAGGTGGCGTGCTGGCCGACCTGCAGCCTGCCGGCCAGGCGGGCCTGGTACAGGGGCAGGAAGACGCCCCAGGCGTGGCCCAGGAGATAGGTGTTGTTCTGGCCGGCGCAGTCCCAGCGGACGGCGAGGTCTGGCAGCGTGCCGCCGCGGCAGCCCCAGCGATAGGCCGGCAGCGCCAGGTCGATCGCGGGGTACACGAGCCAGCCGACGCGGGCGAGGGCGGTCGGGCTCGGCGGCGGGAGGTCGATCGGCCGCGGGCCGGCGTAGACCGTGGCGGGCGGGACGGCGCTGCCCGGGAGGGCGCCGCTGACACCGGCCGTCGCCTCCGGCCCGCCCGGTCCGGGCAGGGCGAGGGCGGCGGCGACGAGGGCGGCGAGGAGGAGGCGGCGGTGGAGCACGAGCCGACCATGCCCGCGGCTGCGCGCCTCGTCGAGGGACGCGATGGTCCCGGTGCGGTACTACGGGCTCGGCCCGGAAGCCGACCCGGTCGCGGTCAGGGAGCCGGGCGCTCTCCGACCCGGTCGGCC
>Ga0315268_10007667_pt1 | contig 11343 bp, 9 predicted proteins | sample C1_top_MG_FD_204535 | JGI IMG/M metagenome (GOLD analysis project Ga0315268, IMG submission 204535) | Sediment microbial communities from Yellowstone Lake, YNP, Wyoming, USA - C1_top | ecosystem: Environmental > Aquatic > Freshwater > Lake > Sediment | place: USA: Wyoming | collected 2017-08-01 | reverse complement strand
GACCTTCTCCGAGCCAATCTTCTTTTGAAGTCTCTTACCCTTCTCCGGGTTCCTCGCCCCGAGGACGACCTTGTCGTACTCATCGGATTCAGCAAGGCACTGCGCAGTCACGGATCCTATTGCTCCTACTCCCAAGACCATAGCCTTCATTTTGTCACATACACCCTAAAGGAAAGCCAGGAGGAATTCCCCAGCCTCCCCCGACTGCCCAATGCAGATAGCATATATAAGGTTCGCTGATGCAGGCCAGGTCACCATCCTCCAAATGAACGGGGATGGATGTCACCTGTGCCTGGACTATGACGAACCTCTCGGGGTCGAACCACCGAAGATGATACCCTATTCTCTCCTCGGCCTTCCGTGGTTCGGGAACCTGTCGTTGTCCCGATGAGGAAGGAACATCGCCTTCGCGAACTCCGTCTGGAAATCCTTCTCCGCAGCCAGCTCGACATACTCGACCTTCTTCGAGAGTTTCTCTGCAAGATCCCTGATTCTGACGGATTTCAGCGCCATACGCGCACCAGAACCAGCAGCGTTGCCGATGAATTCGATACGGTCGACGGGGACGTCCGGGTACATCCCGATGTTGATCGCACTGGATGCGTCAACGTACGTTCCAAAGGCGCCTGCAGCGTAGATTCGTTTGAGATCCGAACCACGCAGTTTCAGCCTGCGCATAAGCATGGACACGCCAGTGAATATGGCAGCCTTGGCGAGCTGTATCTCCTGTATGTCATGTTGGGTGATCGTTATGTCTTGTCCAGTCCCTGTTTCCTTGGCGAAGACCAGCACGAATTCTGGAGGTCCCGTCGGATTGACCTTGATCCTCTTGCCGTCTCCTGATTGGCCGATCTTGCCGGACCCGTCTATGAGTCCTGCATTCAACATCTCAGATACGGCATCCACTATTCCTGAACCGCATATTCCCATCGCCGGAGAATCGTCTATTGTCGTAATCCTTACATCCTTCGTCTCGGCGTCTATCCAGACCCTCTCGATGGCTCCAGTAGCTGCTCGCATGCCGAACTTGATGTGTGCTCCCTCGAACGCGGGTCCCGATGCGCAGGAGCAGCAAACGAGCCTATCGCGGTTGCCGGCAATCACCTCGGTGTTCGTGCCGATATCAATCATCATTCCCTTCTGTCTGTCCTTGTAGAGGCCGCTCGAGATTAGATCTGCTACGGCATCCGCACCCACAAAGCCTGCGATGTTCGGAAGAGCCGAGACCTTGCCGAACGGGTAGACGCTCAGCCCAAGATGTGTGGGATTCACAGATATGGAGGTCCGGACAGCGGGCGCGTACGGAGCCGCAGCTAGGTGCTGGGTCGGGATGCCGAAGAAGATGTGATGCATGGCGGTATTGCCGACCACGCTAACCTCCAAGACATCCGTGGGATCGATTGAGCTCGCTATGCAGAGGTTGGAGACAAGAGAATTGATACCGTCAACTACGGCCTTCTGCAGGACCGCCAAACCATCAGTGTTCTTGATCGTGTAGGATATCCTGGACATCAGATCCTCACCGAACGGTATCTGAGGGTTTGGCATGCTCTCAGTGCCGACGATGTCCCCTGTTCTCAGATCGAGGAGATATGCGACCAACTTCGTCGTTCCGATGTCCACGGCTATGCCGTACAGGCTGCCAGTGGTGTCTCCAGGATCTATCCTGATTAGTTCTCTCTCTCGGAAAAGCGTGACCGTAGCTAGCCACGATTCCCGTCGTAGCGCGTTCGGCAGGTTCCTGTGAACCCCAGGCGAGATGGAGCTTTTGATTCTTGCCTTCTTGAACAGCATCTGCAGGAGCCGATCGTCGTCGGCTCGAACATCCTTCAGGGTCGCAGGTGGGATCTTCAGCAATACCTTGGATACTCCTGGGTCAAGGCTTATCCTCGGCTCGACTCCCTTCGCCAGCAACCTATGGTGCTCTCTCCTGCTCTCTTCCGGGATCTCAACAGTCACGCTGCCGTCTGCGAGAACTCTTGCTTGGCATGCCAGCCTTGTTCCAGCCCTCGTCGTTTCCCGCAAAGCTTTAATTTCGCTTTCGGTCATGGGCGAGAGAGTCGAAGCTCCGGATGTGATTATGACCTTGCACTTCCCGCACTTGCCAGCGGAACCGCAGATGGATTCAATCGAGATGCCTGCTTCCCGGGCTATCTCGAGCAAGGAATTGCCCGCTCTCGCTTCGACACGCCTCCCATGGGGCTGGAAGTGCACGATCGAGACCATCGATTCCCTCATCCCACGGCAGCAATCCCGAATCAGATAATGCTTCTGCTGTTGCCGGAGCCGAAGCGTTTCTAATCGCGCTGTCCAATCGGCCTCTGTCCAGAAGTGTCTATCGCCGTGAGATAGCTCAGGAAAAGTGTTATTTCCCCAATCGTGCATTCACCGCCCAAGGAAGCTGGGGTTACGGCCTTGGCTCCTTGGCTTTGGGGATAAGTGGGAGGCTGCTAGCTACAGAGTATGTGGATTCGCAGTGTGTCAGTGCTGTAACCATCAGATCTGTTTGCCGCAGAGGAATTGCTAGGCGATTCAAGGTCGGCATTGTCTCTCTGTCGGTCGTCCTCTCCTGCTTCTTGATGATCGCTTCGTCTCTATCGATCTCAAGTTCGAGCGCATCTGCTGCGGGGACTCAGACCACGTTGAGGATCGGCATGTCAGAGCCTGTTGACAACCTGAGTCCGTTCATAGGGCTAAACGACAATGCGTACATATTCTACGGCCTCGTCTATGACTATTTGATAGCGGTCGACGAGGACATGGGACCTCAACCGAATCTCGCTCTCAGCTGGAATGTCGTGGCCGATCAGTTGCCTTACGGATCAGTCTGGCAATACAACCTTACGCATAACGCGAAATGGCACGATGGCGAACCATTCACAGCTGAGGATGTCGTCTTCACGTTCAACTACCAAATAGGCGAGAACTGGGCGACGATGTGGGCATACCAGCCGTATACGGCCGTTGTCGGTTCAGTTGAGATGGTCGATGAATTCGCTGTCAGGGTCCATTTTGTCGACTTTGTCGGAAATCCGAGTGCCTGTGCTTTCGGCGACGCTATGGAACTTCCCATGATGCCGAAGCACATATGGCAGGATATCACCCCAGCTGACGCAGGCTTCGCTTACCCGAATAAGCACCCCATAGGCACGGGTCCGTTCATGTGCACAGACCAGACATACAACGAGTTCCTGCGGGGTGACAGGCTCATACTCTACAAGAACCCGGAGTATCACGGAATATTGGACTACGGTCAGGAGGTCCAGTTCGATAGGCTTGTCCTCGAATTCTACAGTGAGCCAGCTGCTATGCTTAGCGACATTGAGCGTGGTGCAATAGACCTCGCAAATCTCGATGCTCCCAACTACGACAACTTGCTCAGCTGGCTCTCTTCTCACGAGACGAGCCCTATCCACGCCTTCGCCGGGCTCAGGTGCAATTCGTTCTCGGTCGAGATAGCCATATGCATGAACCCTAGCGGTTCTCCGACAGTCAATTCACTCAGGCTTGATCCTAATGTCCGGAAGGCGATGGCGCACGCGACTGACAAGAACTACATAGTGAACAATGTCTACCGTGGGTTCGCGGAGAAAGGATCCGATATACTCTCACCGATCAACCCATACTGGTATTGGGAGCCCGGGCCAGATGAAGAGTACTCATTCAACATAACTCTGGCGAACCAGATCTTAGACGATGCGGGGTATCCCTGGAACGGCGACCATCGGGTCTGTAGCCCCGGCAACACGTACTACCCTGCAGGTGGAAAAGCGCTCGAATTTGGGCTCATCGTCGAGCAGGATCTTTACGAGGACAGGCTCAGCGCGATGTACTTGGTCGACCAGTGGAAGGAGATCGGAATCATACTCGACCCCACCTTCGTAAATTCCGCGACATGGAACGCGATCGTATACGGCGGCACATACGATCTGTGCTTCACGTATTGGAGCGGCGATCCTGACCCCAACTATCTGCTGTATGTCCAGTCATCCTATGCGCTCAGCGGGTGGTCGGATAGCTGGTACAGCAATCCGGATTATGACAAGAACTACACTGACCAGCTGCTGTCGGTGGACCCTGCTGAGAGGTTGCCATTTGTTCTCAACTGCCAGAGTATCAGCTACCGAGATATTCCATACATAGTGACATCTTACCCTTATGGCTGCTATGCCTGGAGAGAGGATCACTTCTCGGGTTGGGGTGATTGGGGTGCGCACCCTGGCCGGGCGCTGTCGAGCTTCTACTCTGCCAATCCCCTGTTCTTTGACCTCGTGCCAGTTGGCACGAACCAAGCTCCGCTCTCTATACTGGACAATGTCGCAGGATATGTGAACGAAGCCCTTGAGATAACGGCCTACGCCTGGGATCCCGACGGGGACAACATGACTTATCGGATCGATTTTGGGGACAACTCGACTGATTCAAACGTCTCCGGGAGCGTCCCGAGCAATGGCGAGATTAGCGTCTCTCACACATTCGTCGCGAATGGATCGTTCATCATGGGCCTCTCGATATCGGACGGTGAGAAAGGCGATGTGCAGTCATCAGAGGCTACGATAGTCTTGCCGGGGGAGGATGCTCCGCCGTCCAATGTGAGGATCCAGCCTAGCAAGATGAGGGCCGCCCCTGGAGAATCCGTGGTGTTCAATATCACTGGAAAGGATCTCGAGGGAGATCCAGTGAGCCTCGAGCTGAACTTCAGCGACGGAACGTCGCCCTACAGCGAGACCGAGCTCAATACGGCCCAGGGCTTCAGCATGTCTCAGACGCACGCCTTCAGCAGTGACAACGACTATGCGGTTACGCTAACAGTGAACGACACATATTGGGAGGGCTCAGTAGTACTTCTCTTCTCAGTTGGTGATTTCGGAGCGAATGGCGGTGAAGAGGGAGGAGGCGGGGGGTCGAACACACTGCTGCTTTTAGGCATAGTGGCCATTGTCGCGGTCGTTGCTGTTGCTGCGGTCGTGCTGATGAAGAGGCGCGGTGGCAAGGAAGAGGAGGATGTCAAGCTCCCTTAGCGAATCTGTGTTCGAGGCGCTCTAGCTCTCGGATGATGAGGGGCTAGTGGGCTCATCTGGCCTTTGGAGTGGAGGGAACAAGTGGCTTCGGGATTCAGAGGATACCTGTTGCGAAGGGTCATATATGTAGCCCTGACGATATTCCTGATACTCACTTTCAATTACATATTGTTCAGGGTGATGCCAGGAGACGTCGCGCGGATAGTCATACCAAAACATGCGTCACCTGAAACGATTGCGCAACTGCATACATACTACGGACTTGACAAAGACCCGATTACGCAGTACGTGATCTATCTAAAGCAGACCCTCAAGGGAGAACTCGGGAAGAGCATCAGCTTCAGAACCGGTTCTATGGTCGGAGACATCATCGCTCCTTACCTCACGAAAACCCTCTTCCTCGTTGGCACGGGCACGGTCATATCGATATTCGTGGGCGTTATCTTGGGAAGAGAGACAGCATGGCGGAGAGGCAAGACCTTTGACAAGGTTGGGAGCGCTTTCTTCATCACCTTCTACTGCATGCCGACGTTTCTCTTCGCCATCGTGATGATAACCGTCGTGGCGAACTATGTCCCCAATTGGCCGATAAGTCACGAAACGAGTGACACTTACGAAAACATGGACATTGTCGGGAAGTTCCTTGACAGGACCCAGCACCTTATTCTGCCAATATTCGCCCTCGTGATAGAGACCATAGCAACTTTCTCTATCATAACCAGGAGCGCTCTGATAGATGTGCTCACTGAAGATTACATGCTCACAGCCGTCGCGAAGGGGGTTCGCCCTCGCAATGTCCTTAGAAAGCATGCCATGCCAAACGCGCTCCTGCCCGTGGTGACAGTCGTTGCGATGAACGTGGGCTGGATATTGAGCGGCTCCATCATGATAGAGCGCATTTTCAACTATCAGGGGCTTGGCTGGCTGACCTGGCAGGCTGTCCTATCACTTGACTATCCTCTGCTCCAGGGTTCGTTCATGCTGGAAGCGATTGCGGTGGTCATTGCCAACCTCATCGCAGACATAGCCCTGTTCAAACTCGATCCAAGGGTGAAGCTATGAGAGGTCAGGGAACGAAACCCTTGGTCAAGAAGAGCATCACATTTCTGTTGCCTTCCAGGGCCCGGATGGAGAAGGCGAGGCTCTTTTCGAAGAGAGCGAAAGGAATCTGGCGCGATTTCCGGAAGAACCTCGGCGGAATGTTGGGCTTGATTATCCTCATGTTCTTTGTTGTGATGGCTATTCTCGCCCCCGTCATCGCCACTCATGCTGATCCGAATAATCAAGTACGTTGGCAGTACAATCCGAAGTTCTCGCCCCCATCCTCCACGTTCCTCTTCGGAACAGACAGTCTTGGCAAGGACGTGTACAGCCTCACGGTGTTTGGCGCGAGAGCCTCGCTGATTGTCGGAATCATGGCCTCCCTGATCTCAATCATCCTCGGGACAGTAGTTGGCTTGGTCTCCGGCTATTTCGGGAAGATCTCGGATGAGATCCTGATGCGGGTGACAGATTTCTTCCTGGTCATCCCGTGGTTTCCACTTATGATAGTCTTTGCGACGCTCCTTGGCAAGTCGTTCACCAACGTGATCATCGTCATCGGCATAACTAGCTGGCCGTCTACGGCCAGAATCGTCAGGGCACAGGTCCTCTCAGTCAAAGAAAAGGGCTTCGTCGAGAGGGCAAGAGCAATAGGTTCAGATAGTATCCACCTTATCTACAGGCACATCCTGCCCAACGTTGTTCCTCTGATCTTCGCCAATACCGTGCTGCTCGTGGCAAACTCGATTTTCTCGGAATCCTTCCTTGATTTCTTCGGGCTGGGCGACATCACCGTTGTTAGCTGGGGGACCATGCTCGAGGAGGCGTATGACGCCGGGGCGTTCTCGAGGGCATGGTGGTGGATTGCGGCACCAGGGATCTCGATCGTTGCTCTCATAATGGCCTTCTACATGATAGGGGATGCTCTGGATGAGGTACTGAATCCTCGCTTGAGAAGAAGGTAGACTCTACAGCGGCTTCCTATAGAACACGAAGCGCTTATCGCATTTGTAACCAACGCTCTCGTAGAGCCTTAGCGCACCAGAGGGGTTCTCTGCGTCGACATCGAGGGTTGCATATTCGATGCCCCTTTCCTTCAGCACGTTGAGGCTTCTTCCAATCAGCGCGCGCGCGATCCCGCGCCTCCTCCAGGGCTGTCGGACGAAGATCTCCTCAGTGTGTCCCCATGCCCTATTGAGCTGAGCGTTCTCCTCCTCGTCGATGAAGTTGTGGACACCGCCCACGACCTCATCCCCCACCCATGCGATCTGAAAGAGCTCTGGTGTGAACTTCCTGGACATGATGAAGAGCCCGTAGCTCGTATCACTCCACCTCTCGTCCGAGTAGTCCCTTTCGTCCCTGAGAGCCTCCTTGGCGGCGTCCCATACTGCCCTGTAGTTCTCCGAATCCACTGGTCGGACCTCGATTCCCTCGGGAAGTGGAAGCATAGGGATGTTCTCGTCCAATGACCGAATCATCTCAAAGACATACCATGCCGGTTTGTAGCCAGAGCTCTCCAAGACCGATTTCCAGTGGTTCGTCTCCATATTGGTCCAGATTTCGAAGATGCCCTTCTTGTCGTCCCCGTCGGATTTCGCAATCTCTCTTAATCGTGCCTCGTTCCTTCTCAGCATATAGTGCCTAATGCCCATGCCCCGCCACTGAGGCAGCAGATGGGCTTGTTGCTTGTAGACTCTAGTATTCCCGCGCCTGTCGGACCACGTCACGGAGCCCACCCCGATCAGTTCCCTATCGACCTCGGCGAGCAGGAGGTCCTTTCTGGGATCGAAGTTCTGCGGATGGGCATAGCTCTCTATCAGCTCATCCGATGTTATCACTATGTCGGAGAGGTCTGCAGCCCAGCTCTCGTTCATGATGTGGACGATCTTGGGGATGTCCGATGCGCCATTGAATCCTCTGGTGGAAAAACCAGGCACAGCAGGCGGATCATCTCCCCGCACACCCGGTCCATTAAGTCTGGCCATTCTCTTCCCATCCATGCCTCGATGGCATCTTTGTTTCGCAACGCCGGACGCCATTTAGGGATTTATGCTCTCCGGTCGGCCAGCCGATGCCAAGCGTCGTGTGGGCTTCCATCTTAGGTCAGCAATGCTTTTATACGCCTATCCTTTACTCACTTTGCTCTTTTCATCAAAAGGGCCTGTGAATGATGACGGTGCGAATGCACCTGAAGGAGGTATCAACTTGGCAAAGCCAGTGTATGTGAAATTCGAGACGCCCAAGGAATTGGTGGACAAGACTTACGAGGTCGTCGAGCTCGCACGGGATGGTGGCAAGCTCAGGAAGGGCACAAACGAGGTCACGAAACTCGTGGAGAGGGGAGAGACGCTGCTGGTAGTCATGGCAGAGGACGTATCCCCGCCGGAGATCCTGATGCATATGCCCGCGCTATGTGACGAGAAGAACGTCCCGTACGCTTTCGTCCCGAGCAAGGCAGAGCTAGGCAACGCTTGTGGCCTCGAGAAGCCGACCGCTGCGGTCGCGATTCTCGATGCAGCCAAAGGCAAGCCCACCCTTGACGAGCTCACTGAGAAGATCAAGGCGCTGAAGAAGTAGGTGGCATAGATGCCTGAAGATGACAGCATACCATCAACCGTCGTCGAGATCATCGGCCGGACGGGCATGACCGGAGAAGCGACTCAGGTAAAGGTGAGGGTCCTGGACGGCAGAGACAAGGGAAGGATCATCACTCGCAACGTAATGGGTCCAATCAGGGTCGGCGACGTTCTGATGTTGAAGGAGACCTCAAGAGAGGCCAGGAAGCTCAGCGTGCGCTGAGCTCCTGATCAGAGAGGTGGTGTTCCATGGTGGAGCGAAGAGTCTGCACGTTCTGCGGCGACGAGATCGAGCCCGGGACTGGCAGGATGTACATCAAGAAGGACGGAGTCATATTCAACTTCTGTTCGTCCAAGTGTTTCAAGAACCTGGTCATCCTCGGCAGGGTCCCGAGGAGAACCACATGGACCAGGTTCTATGAGCGTGAGAAGCAGGTCCGCATGAAGGGCATTGCGGAGACAGCGCAGCCCACGAAGGCGCGGAAGCTGAAAAAGTCTGAGGCGAAACCGAAGTCCGAGGAAGAGAAAGAAGAGAAGGGACCGGCCTCCGAGCCCGAGGAAAGGGCGAAGCCCAAGGAGCAGAAGCCGAAAGCAGAGACGAAAGCGGTTCCTGAGGAGAAGGCCGCTGAGAAGAAGCCCTCACAGAAGAAGCCCGAAGCAGCGAAAAAGGGGCCCTCGAAACGGAAATCTGAGGAGGGCTCTAAGCAATGATTGAGAGGACATTCGTCATGGTCAAGCCCGACGGGGTCCAGAGAGGACTGGTCGGGGGCATAGTGGAGCGGTTTGAAAAGCGCGGGCTGAAGATATGCGCAATGAAGATGATGAGAATCCCGCATGAGCTCGCTGAGAGACATTATGAGGAGCACAAGGGGAAGGAATTCTACGAGCCCCTACTCTCCTACATTACTTCTGGGCCGGTAGTGTGCATGGTTCTTGAGGGCGAGAACTCAATTGCGGCCTGTAGATCCATGATGGGCAAGACCAACCCTCAGGATGCAGCTCCCGGGACGATAAGAGGGGATTTCGCGCAGGTCACGGGAAGAAACATCGTTCACGGATCCGACTCTTCTGAGAGCGCGAAGCGCGAGATCAAGCTTTTCTTCAACGACTACGAGATACAGAAATACGAGAAGATAGACGAGCCTTGGAACTTCGAGAAGTAGTCTCGTTCAAACCACTTGACAAACTCATTCTCTTCGTTTTGTTCTCAAGGCGATGGTTTGCCGTCTGCGCGAGACACCACTGCATGGCATCTGCCGAGTTAAATTGATATATTGTTCCCACCTTGGTGAAGGACTGTGTCCACTCGTCACCCGATTGTGTCCGTCCTGGGTCATGTCGACCATGGGAAGTCAACGATACTGGACAGGATCAGGGGGACCAAGGTCGTCAGCCGCGAGGCGGGCGGCATCACACAGCACATAGGTGCCACGGACGTCCCTATCGAGACCATTTACGACATGTGCGGTCCCCTTATGGGGGATAGGAAGTTCACAGTTCCGGGACTGCTTTTCATCGACACTCCCGGGCATTACTCGTTCGCCACTCTTCGGACAAGGGGTGGAGCTCTTGCGGACTTGGCGGTCCTGGTGATTGACATCAACGAGGGTCTGAAACCGCAGACCATTGAGTCAATAAACATCCTGAAGAATCTGCACACGCCGTTTGTCATCGCGGTCAACAAGATCGATCTGATCCCTGGTTGGAGAGCCCAGGAAGGCAAGACCTTCGGCGATAGCCTGGCAGCCCAAGACGCCAGAGTCGCAGAGGAGCTTGACGCGAAGATATACTCCCTCGCGGGAAGGATTTACGAGAAGGGGGGATTCAGCGCGGACAGGTTCGACAAGATCACGGATTTCACGAAAACCGTTGCCATGATTCCCATAAGCGGTAAGCACGGAGAAGGCCTTGCGGATCTTCTTCTGATTCTCGTCGGGCTCGCCCAGAAGTTCCTTGAACAGGAGCTCAGAACTGAGGAGGGACCAGGCGAAGGGACCGTCCTCGAGGTCAAGGAGGAGAAAGGCATCGGGACTGCAGTCGACGTCATCGTCTACAAGGGCACGGTCAAAGTCGGGGATCAGATTGCGGTCTCATCTGTCCGGGGAGAGCCTATTCAGACCAAAATCAAAGGGCTCCAGCGCCCAAAACCCCTGGACGAGATCAGGGATCCGAGCCAGCGTTTCGACAGGGTCAAGGAGGTCTCGGCGGCAGCTGGTATCAGGGTCGTCGCTCAGGGCCTCGAGACAGCCATGGCTGGAGGGACTCTGAGAGTTTTCAAGGGGAATCTCCAGGAAGTCTTGGATGAGATCAGAACTGAGAGCCAGATCAGAGTCGAACTTGCAGCCGAGGGCATCATCGTCCGAGGAGACGCTATTGGCTCTCTGGAAGCCCTCGCGTTCGAGGCGAAGAACGCAAACCTGCCGATCAGGAAGATCGACATCGGGAACGTCACCCGGAAGGACGTCGTGGAGGCTTCTCATTTCGCAGATCCTTTGCACAGAGTGATATTTGCGTTCAACGTGGAAATCAACGAAGATGCTGATGCTGAGATGAGGAGCACGGGTGTCCGGCTGTTCAAAAACGATGTAATGTACCGCCTACTTGAAGAGTACCAGCTCTGGACCGTCGAGAGGACGAAGGAGCTTGAGGTTGAGAAGCGTCTCGAGGTCGTCTTCCCGGGCAAGGTCATCATCATGCGAGACCAT
>Ga0315268_10007666_pt1 | contig 11344 bp, 6 predicted proteins | sample C1_top_MG_FD_204535 | JGI IMG/M metagenome (GOLD analysis project Ga0315268, IMG submission 204535) | Sediment microbial communities from Yellowstone Lake, YNP, Wyoming, USA - C1_top | ecosystem: Environmental > Aquatic > Freshwater > Lake > Sediment | place: USA: Wyoming | collected 2017-08-01 | reverse complement strand
AACAATTCCTTCCCAGCTTGAAGAGACTTTTGTGTTTGTGTTCTCCCATTCGCCGTTTGCTGTAACTAATAGTGTGTATTTGCTGTCTTCAGCATCTTTTGGTATTGCGATGTTAAAGTTGACATCCTTTTCGCCGTCGTTGTGAACTTGGACTATTTCGGTCTTGTATTTGTCGCCGATCAAGTCACCGCTGGCATCTACCAGCCAAGCCTTTACAGTTATACTTTCAACGTCTTTGGCCAGGTCAGTGTTTTCCAATGTTATTGTTACTGGCAGCGTTGCGCCTGGCGCAACAGGGTCATCGTAGTTAACATCTGTTATTGCAAAATTTGAAGTAACTGCTACAGCAGGCACTATGCCTATCAGCGCAGCTATCAAAACTGCAAACAATTTTTTAAAATCCATTATCGTCCACTCCTTGTTGATTTTATAACAGTTGGTTTAGGCAGGAACTGTCCTGAGTATTCCTTAACCAACATGCCCATAACAAGCAATGCAATGACAATACCGACTATCAGGCCCATTGTTCCGAAGCCGCCTGTTGCAGCTTCTGGCTGTGTCTGTGTTGTTACAACAACTGGAGCAACAGATACCTTCTGTTCTGTCTGTGCAACTGCTGGTGCTTTCACATCAAGCGTTGACATTTCCACGTTGCTGTTTGTTCCTGCATTAAAGTAGACTGTTACGTATGCAAAGTATTTGCCTGCTTTTGCATCTGATGGTATTGAAAACTGCACGTATTGTGTAGTCTCGTCGCCTTCGTTCAACTTGAACTGTGCTGACATTGTTGAAACCTTCAGGTCTGGGATTTCAATTTTTATTCTTGCTGTTTCATCGTTCTTTCCGGCATTCCATAAGCTTACAGAGACCTGGTTTGATTTTCCAGCGTCCATGCTTTGTGTCAGGAATGCAGTTTCTGTTACCTGAACGTCATGGTTCTCTTTCACAACTTCTATCTTGTCAGTTGTTCTTGTGTTTGAGTATTCCTTTCCGTCCTTGTCTTCCCATTCAACCTTTGTTTCGATTGAGTATTTGTCTGCATCAACTTTCTTTGGTATGCTCAATGCGACTGCGTATGTGTCTCTGTCGCCCTTGTCCAAAGTGCTGACGCTTTCTGTCTGATCTATGTCATCGCCGTCATCAATGTTTTTTATTGTGACAGTCACTTTGACATGTTCAGCGTCATATGCTACGTCATTTTTGACATCAACATCAAATGTTACTTCTTCACCTGGCTTGACTTCATCTTTGTAATCAACATCAGTTATCAGCAATGAGTTGCTTGTCTGTGTTGTTGTAGTTGTTGTAGTCGTAGTAGTTGTTGTGCTTCCCGGTGATGCTGGCTGTGTTGGCAATTTTTCCATGTATACATTTGCGGTTTGTGCACCGTCAAACATGTTTACATTCCATGTGCCCACTTTGTAGCCTTCTTTTGAAGCTTCAACTTTGTAAATTGCCTTGTCTAAAGCAAAGTATGCAGGGTTGTATCCAGTCAATTGCTGGTTTAATGTTCCGTCTGCATTGTAGATCTTTACTGTCAAACCGCTTGCATCAACTGCGCCATAGGCAGTGTCTTTTACATTTACAGTTAACGCTACACCTTCCGCAGTAACTATGCCTGCGCCTGCCAGCATTCCTGCCAACAGAAATAAGGTTAGTATTCCGGCTTTTAATTTAGCTAACATTTTTATTCATCCCCCACATTTCCAGATTGTGCTTTGATGCCTGCTGAATATGCAGCATCTGCTACAGATTTCATCTGTTTTGATGTTAATTCTCTTGCATCAACCATCATGTTACCGTTGTAAAGCGCAATTATACCGCCGTTGCCGTATGTATCTAATATTCTTATATTAGCGCTGTTATTTTTGTACTGGAATGATACATTCAATGGCAATGTTACGTTGTTTGCAGTCAAGTTACTGTAGAACTTGTCAAACGCCAATGTGTCGTTCAGGCTGTGTGTGAACGTGTAGTTCAACCTGTCTGAGTGCGCTGCAATTATGTTCATTCTGTATTCAAGTGCAGTTCCATTGTCGCCCCATGACGCAAGCAATGCGCCTGCTGTTCCGTTTGTCTTCAAGGCGTCTGTCAATGCGCTGTCATATCCTGACTTTGTTGCATTGTTTAATTTGCCTGTGAAGTAGTTGTCCAGCGTTGTCCATAACTGGCCTGCGTCCATTCCAGACACATTCTGTCCAGTTGTTGCATTGACATACTTTGCAAATTCTGATTTGCCAAGTGTCTTTGTCAGGTTGTCTTTGATCTGGGCTTCGTTCATCTTTGATGCGTCAATTCCCAAACCGCTTGCAAAACTCTGTAAGTAAGTTAATTTTGCATCTGCTACAACCGCGTTGTCCAATTGCTGTACAAAGCTCCATAACACTGAAGCGTTTGCGTTGTCTAAGTTTGATTCGTTTATACCTACTTTATTTAAGTAGTTTACACCGTTTATACTTGAGTATGTGTCGTTTATTTCTGAGCGCCAGCTGTTCAAAACTGCTTTTGTTGCGTTATCAACATCTGAACCTGGTACGTATCCTGCAAATCCGGATTTCAAAGTCCATGTTCCGTCTGCGTTATTTACCCAGCCGTTGAAATTTGCTGTTGGTACCATGCCGTCTTGCGCGACTTTTTGTGTTAAGTCAGTCAGGTATTCAATTGCACCATTTGCATTTCCAGCTTTCTTGAATGCGTCTATCTTTCCGCTGACATTGCTCATTTCAGCATGCAAAGAAGCATTTGATGATGCATTCAGCAAGTTTATGACGTGTGTTGAATATGCACTTACGCCACTTGACCATGTTCCGTTGACGAATCCGTCAGCGACACCTGCGTCGTAACCAGCTGTGTATTTGTCACTCTTTGTGACTGCATTTTTGATTACCTCTTCCAATCCAAGGCCCCACTGATCTGGCACTTTCAATGTGTCTTCAACAAATTGCATTGTTGACAAGTATGTTAATGGGTTTTCCTTAGATTCGATCTTGATTTTTTTGTCCTTGACAAGCTTTGTTATGTTGCCTGCAAGTGCTTCGATTGCGCCATTTGCCTGTTTCTGGTCCAATGCTATTTTTACTGGTGTGTCATTTGTGTAGAAAACTTTTGCCGCACCAATTCCATTGTAACCGTTTACCATCACATCAATTTTTGCGATGCCGTCTGTCTTTAAGCCTGTTAAGTTTGCCTTTGCATAGTCCTGCGCTTTTTCCTTTGTCAGAACAATGTGTCCGTCTGCCGGAATTATGTGCGCGTCTGTTGCAAGTTTCTTTCCTGGCTTTTCTTTTATGTTGACTGCATCGTCCATGAAAGCATTTGCATCACTAACTGGCAAAACTTTTGCCTGTAAGCTGCCGTCATCTGTTGGAACGTCAAATGAAACAACACCTGTGTTGTCTGCGTTAGGTGTGAATTTTGCAGAAACTGCATTTTTGTCGACTTTCCATTCTGGTTGTAAGTCCTTTATTTGTGTAGTTGTTAAAGAATAAGATTTTCCTGTGTCAAAAGCTACGTCTGCAGTTGGTTTTGCTTTTGCCGGCTCTTTGTGTGCACCTGTTATCAAATCATATGCTCCGTGCAATACTGGTAATGCGCCGTTGTTTGTTGCTACGGAAACCGCGTTGGCGACACCGGTTGCAATAGCAAGTCCGAGTACGGTTTCACCAAGTGTTGGGGCCCTAGCAGAATCATCTGTTGCAAATTTGTTCTTTTTTATAATCTTTTGTTTTTTTATTACCATTTTGTTGTTTTTCACCTCAAAATATGATTTTCTTTACTTTTGAGTAATGATAATCTTTTAAACCTTTTGCACACTTTTTTAATGATTGCTGTTTCCAATAGCATATTCTTTGCCATCTCTTTGAGCTAAAGATAGTGTGTAAAGGAAGTCATTGAACTTCAAAGGCACTGCGAATCCCTCGCCATTTGCTTTTGTTTCACCGCTCGGTAACACTCTTGAAAGATGCAATCTGTAATTAGTTCCGAATCTTTCACCGGTGTACAAATTTTTGTTGTTCAGGAGGCAATATGTTTGCACGGGCTCAAAACTTATTCCCAGAGCATCAATCGCTATTTCCTTTGCACCAAAGTGATGGTCTGCAGATTCTTCATCAGAAGCCATTGCAAATTTCAGGCCTTCGTAGAATTTCAGGAACTCGCCTGCCCCGCGCACAAGATTCGTGTGCTCATACAGGCAGCTGTTCAGCTTTTCAAAATTTTCAAGCGCGTCAAGATTTTCATAAATGCTTAATTGTTTCTTGAGTTTTCTTTTCTCTGCCTTTGCATAGTCCAGCCTTTGGTTCAGATTTGCAAACGCCAGTCTTTTTCTTTCAGTTTCTATTTCAGATTCAGCTGCACCCAGCTTGCTTGCTGCATGATTCAATGCAAAAGGACTTTCCTTTCCGGATAATTCCGCAAGTTTATTTTCTAATTCTTTTCCCTCATCTGTTTTGCGCTTCAATCTTTCCGGACTGCCTTGAATGTCATATTGCACAACAGCAAGCGAGTCTATTCTTTCCTTCAGGTCCTTTCGCTTTTGCTTGTTTGCCTTCAGGGCAACGTTGTACATGTTTATGAAATCGCATATAGATATGTCCTCGATTTTAATTGTCGGATCTTCCAGGAACCTTTTCTTGTAAGCATCAAATAATTTCTTCTCGTACTTCGCATCCAGCTGTGAAGCCAGGAACGACCTTGCATTCTGGATCACTGCTTTTGTTTTTACATAATCTCCTCTCGGGTAAACTTTCATGAATTTTGCATCATCGTCCAAGTTGAATTTATCATCCTTGACGTCATTCAGGAAAGTGATTAAGTAATTAGGCAGCTTGAATCCTGTCTTTGCAGATATGACTTTCAAGTCCATCAGCCCGCTGATGTCTGAATTGTCAGAATCTTCAATTGTTGTCATCCTTCTTTCGCGCTCGCAGACATCGTCAACAACTGAAAGTAAAGTGTAAACCATTGGCAGGGTTTTCATGCTGACAGGCACTTTATGGTAACCTATCTGGTCACCTATGCTGTCTTCCAGCACGTTTACTAAAGTTCTTGTGTAGTTCGCATACGAGTGCTTGCCGCTTGCAAGATCTTTCAATTCTTTCTCGAATGCCTGCGCATCTTTTGTGAAATACATTCTGCGATCTTGTGTCGTCAGATTTTTGTCAACATGCGCCAGAGAATTTCTGAAATCGTGACTTGCTGGCTGTTTGAGTTTGACTTTCGCGGCATAGAATTCGCAGACGGGCTTGCGGGATGTTTTCTTTCCAACGCTTTTTCCGACTTCAACAATCACGCCGCTGAAATCCTGGCCGTCTTTTTTTACCGCGACTCTTGCGCCGCGGTACATTTTTGCGAAACCATCATTTGGCAGGTCCGGCAGTCTCATGTAAAGGTGATTTTCATCCTGGTCAAAAATCTCAAGCTTCTGCGGCAGTTTCGGAAGAACAACTCCTTCAACAGCAGAATTAACGTTTATTCCAAATTCTGCTTGCTGCTTGCCCAGTCCTTCTGTTCTAAGTTTCCTGTACTTGCATTCTTTTCCTGAAACCACTAGCGGCTTGCCGTTCAGCGCAGGCAGAAGTGCAGAATCCCATCTGTTGGTATCGTATGCAAATATGTTGGTGCCGTTATAATCGACCAGTGCTTCCTTGAACGGGAAATCCGGCCCGGCTTTTGCAACTTCATTTTTGGAATATACTTTGCCGTCAATCTCAATTCCTACAAAATCTTCGGAATCGAATTTTTTTACTAGGTACTGCCACAGCTCTTTTGATTTTGCAAATGGCACAATGATGCTGTTGGCAGAATTCATTTCTGCCTGTTCGATAAGTGCTTCAAGCGGTTGTTTCAAACCGTCAGGGTTCACGCCCAGAATCATCTCGATTTCTCTTGTGTTATATCCTGTCGCCTGCAATTCTTTGACAATCTCGCGCACCAAAAAATGATTTGTTAATCTTTCCTGTTCCTCTTCAGATATCTTGATTTGAGAATCGTCTTCCTCAACATCTTCCTGTTTTGGTAAAAATCCGCCGATCGCCATTTCTTTGCAATATCGTTATATGTTGTTTTTTAAACCTAATCCATCTGTATACCCTACTATATTATAGTATATAGCAATTAGCGCATGTTGATGCTTGTGTCGCAGTAAGGGCACGTAATATTCGTAGGCGATTTTGAAGAATTTATACACATCATTCGGCTACATACGGGGCACTGCTGGCGTAGAAGTTTTTTGGGTTCGTCTGTTGTTGCCGGCTTGCCTGCGCTTCATTCAAATTCTGCACCGCATTTCTTGCACTTTGTATCTGCTTCGCCAACTTTAGCGCCGCATTTAGGGCATTCGTAAGCATCTTCTTCGTCCACTGGCGGCACTGCAACAGGTTGCACTTTAATTTCATTTTCAGGTGCTTCTGCTGGTGGTACCTGAGGTGGAGTTACCTTCTTTGGCGCTGGTGCTGGTTGTTCATCTGCTGGTTCATCTTCAACCTTTGATGCAACTTTCAATGATTGGGGGCTTATTCTCCACTTTGATTCTACTGAAGGTGCAACAGCTGGCCTTCGTACTGATGGTGGAGGAGGCAATGGCTTCTTTCCGCCCCAGAGAGGTTTGCTCAATATGCTTTCTTTCTTTGGCGCTGGTGATTCAGATTCTGAATCTTCTTCAGGCGCTTCAGTTTTTGGTTTTCCGCTGTAAATAGGTTTGTTTAATGCGTCCCAAAATCTTGCAAGATATCCTTTTGACTTTTCGCCTTTTGAATAAGAGTCTTCAACTGCTGCGCCTTTTTGTGCAGCAGCGCGCTTTGCCCATGTTCCCCTGCGGGCAGTTGGCGCTCTTGATTTTTCAGGAGCTTCTTCTACAGCATCATCGATGCTTTCTTCCTCTTCGCTTTCTGCGTCGTCCTTTTTCTTGATAACTATGCCAGTCCTGTCATACAGGTCTTTCTGCGCTTTTTCAAAATACGCTTTTGCAGTCTGGTATTCTTTGCTTTTTTCATCTGTAAGAGAAATTTCTTTATCTGCGCCTGCGTAAATAGCAAACATATCATCTGTATCTTCATTTCTTTTGTACAATGCGTCTTTTGTCTGGACAGATGTCACTTCGCCCTTATTATTTGCGGCATAAGGTATGCCGTCAACTGCGTAATGTATTTCTACTTTTCCGCCTGTTTTCAATTCATCAAATTTCTCAAGTTTTTCTAAAAGGCTTTTGCTGGTATACATTCCTTCAGTTGTCTGTACTGCATATCCTTTTCCAGAAACATATGCTTTGATGACATCATCAAGTGTGTCATTATTAAGATCGAAAATTGACCTTGGTTCTGAACTTATCGGTGCATTGAAAGGCAGGTTTGCAATAATTTGAATTCTTTTTGGAGCTGGTGGCGGTGGTGGCGGTAAATTTGCTCCAGCAGCTTTAGAATCTTTATTTTTTTGTTCTTTGTCTCCCATTTTATCCTCATGAGTATTTTCGGCAGTATTGTTTAATGATAATTTTTTAAGGCTTTCCGGCGGCTGCTCTGCGCAAACGCCCCTGAATTTCTCCATATAAACGCCCAGATTCTGCATGTTTTTTATTTCAGTTATCTGGTTGTAAACGGTTCCAATTTGTTTTGAAAGCCGGTCTTGTTTTTGAATAATCTGGTCCAGCATACTTTGCTTGTACGTGCTTGTGCCGACAAAAATTTCACATTGGTATTTGTATTCATCTTCGATTTTGTGATAGATTTCGGGTGTCGGTACTAACATTTGGCCGTTGTCAAGTATCAGTCCTTCAGGTTTTATGAAAAGCCTGTGAGCCCCGCCACGGGTGTCAATAACATTCGGGACACAAAATAATCTTTGATTTACATCAAACAGAACCTGCGGATTTGCCGGTATCGTATACCGGATTACTTTCAGTTCTTTTTGTACGGTTTTCACGTGATAAGTTAGAAACTATAATTTATTTAACCTTACTATACTATAAAATAAAAAATAAATAAAAAGAAGAGCTTACAGCTCTTCGTCGTCTTCAGATTTCCTGCCTTTCTTCTTGCCGTAAACCTTGACGCCTTGGCTTGCTTTGTATTTCATCACTACATAACCGCCCGCTATCAATAGTACGACAACAATTATCGCAATCTTTGCCTCTTCAGTTAACTCGATGTCTGCTACTAGTGAAGTTCCTGAAGTTTTCTGTGTTACGGTTGTTGTAGGCTTCTGCGGCATGCTTACAGTCAATGTCTTTGTTCCGAGAACAGTCGTACCTGATTTTACAGTCACTGTTGCTGTCTGCTCGCCATAGACTCCTGCCTTTGGTGTCAGGTAAATGTAGATTGGCACTTCTGTCCCTGGAGATAAAGTAATTTCTGCAGGCTCCACGGTTGCAGTTGCCCAATCTGAAGTTCCTGCCAGTGAAATTGCATATGTCTTGTCAGCTGCTTCAGTATTCTTTACCAATGCAGTGAATTTGACTGATTGTCCCGACTCTGCAGACGCTGATGGCATCGGAATTGAAATCGCTCCGGTGCTTGCTGCTGTCGTTGTTGCAGTTGATGTTGTTGCTGTAGTTGTTGCTCCGCACGTTACTGGTATACTGACTGTAGTTGTAACAGAATCTGAACCGCCGTTGAACATTGCAGAAACTTCTGCCACATAGGTTCCTTTTGCTGTTGCAGGTATATCGATTGAAAGTGTTTTCTCTGCTTTTGCAGAGCTGCCTGATGTCCTCAACTCAAACATCGGCGAATACAGGTCGATGTTCATTTCAGAGCTTCTGACCCTGAATTTTACTTCATCTTCAGTTGTTGAGCCGATGTTGTAAATCATCGCTGTGACTTGTGCCTTTCCGCCGCAAACTGGCGCTTCTGGAGTTATCTTGGCGTTGTCAATCATCAGTTCATGTGAATTTCTTCTTATGCTCCATGTTTTTGCATATAATCCGCACTTGTCGTTGTTATCGTAATCTGTTCCTTCAGCTCTTATGAATAAAGTATATGTTCCTGATTTTGCTGTCGGGTCCACTCTCAATTTCAATGTTTCAGAACGTGAATCCTTTGACTCAAGGTCATCTGCTTCTGTTTCAACTTTCGAGCCGACTCTGGCGCCGTCTGCATTCTGCAGCCACGCCTTTGCTTTCACATCAGACATGTCTTTTGTCATGGCATTGAAAATGTCAAAGTCTGCTTCGATGTAATCGCCTGGAACTGTTTCAGAATCGTCATCTGTTATATCCTGAATGTCAATTGACCTTATGTCAATGCTTTCATCATCACATGCTTCTGTAACAAAAATCGTGAAATCCCTTGTCGCATTTGTACCTGCAGTATCCCTTACTGTCAAAGAAATATCGTGCAATCCTATGTCCACATCCTGTGGCGTGAACTGTATCAGGCCAGCAGATGACATTGAAAATGTTGTCCAGCTGCCTGCAGTTGCTGTGTAAGTCAAAGTGTCTCCGATATCGACATCTGTTGCGTTAACCTGGTACGTAAACTGTGTGCCGACTTTTGCGGTCAATGTTCCTGAAGGCGCAGTGATAGTCGGAGCGTCGTTAACTGCTGTTACAGTTACTTTTACAATATCTCCTGTCGCAAGAGTCATGCTGTCCTGTGCAACTATTGTTATATTTTCAATTCCATTCCAGTTTGCATCTGCCGTGAATGTAACTACGTGCGTGGTTCCGTCAATTGCAGCCTTAGTGTGCGCTCCCTGGGTCATTACAAACCAACTAACGCCGCCGACTGCTCCACTGACATAACTGTCCAAGTCGAAAGTGCTGTTTGATGAGTCTTCCGGAAATGTCACGTCAGGCATATCAAAACTCAACATTGCAGAAACACTAGCTGCAAACATTGCAATAAAAATCGCGGTTAAAGGTAATAAAAATACTTTCTTATTTATTTTATACATATCAATACCCTCCAAAGTGGTGACTTTATTCCTAATTGGTTATAAAAATATTTGTGTGTTTAAGCACACAATTTTTCTAATTCATCTATGTTCTTTGCAAGAGGCACTTTCTTCATGTCAATACCAAAATCAGAAGGCACCAGAATTCGTTTTGCAAATACTGGCAGGTCTCTTTCAGAAATCTGAAATCCCCTGATTTTTTCCCTCATTTCTGTAATCAGTTTATCACCATCGCGATAAGCCCGCACAAGGTATTCTCCCGGACTATCTCCGTTCGGAGACAAGATTGCTGTCATCGGAACTTTTATGCCATTCATTGAAACCGCACTATTTGGCGCATTCGCCAGAACATAAGGATGCGCAACAAACTGCGCCAGAAATGAAGCCTTGCGGTACAATAGGCCTTTAATTGTGGCATTTTTTAGTGCTTCCAGATAAAGATCTGGAACTTTGTTGTAGGCTATCCTGTCATATATTGGTTCATTAGTGTATATTTTTTCTTCGTCTAGAATTTTTCTTATCCGCGGACTCCGCCTGAAAGCATCTTTTATTCTTTCGGAAAGCGGCTGGGGCGCAATGACTTCTCTTTTCAATGCAGCCGCGCAGCCCTTGCAGGGCTCACCGGGTATGATGAGCGCTCTGCATACTGCACAATATCTGTCATTTGGAATTTGCATAAAAACCAGCTCAAAACATAGTATTAAAAACTAAACGTTGAAAGCGCCCGGGGGAGGATTTGAACCCCCGACCCCTAACTTAGAAGGTTAGTGCTCTATTTGGTCGCAACCAAATCCCGCCGAAGCGAGACTTAGGCGATATCCAAACTGAGCTACCCGGGCTCAAGTAAAGATTTAAATTACATATTATAAAGTTATTTCTGATGACAATAGACTTCAAAAGGATAGAGTCAAAGTGGCAGAACGCCTGGGAAAAGGCAAAGACATTCGAAGCAGAACCGGATTCCAAGAAGAAAAAATTCTTTTACACAACGCCATATCCTTACATTTCCGGATCACTTCACTTGGGACATGGCAGGGCTGTAACTGAAAGCGATGTCTACTGCAGATACAAGAGGATGCGCGGATTTAATGTCCTGTTCCCGATGGGATTCCACATTTCCGGAACACCCGTGCTCGGAATTTCAGCTGCGATAAAATACGGTGACAAGGATAAAATCAGATTATACGAAGGATATGTTTCTGCTTACGAAAAAGACCACGTTAAAGTAAAAAAGATTGTAAAGTCTTTTGAAGACCCGCAAAAAATTGTTGACTTCTTCATCCCAAAAATGATGGACGAATACAAACAATTCGGGCTAAGCATTGACTGGAGCCGCAGCTTCACATCTGGAGACTTTGAACATCAGCAAGTTGTTACATGGCAATTCGAGAAATACAAGGAAAAAAATTACCTGATTAAAGGAAAGTATCCTGTTCTTTATTCTCCGCAGGATGAA
>Ga0315268_10007664_pt1 | contig 11346 bp, 13 predicted proteins | sample C1_top_MG_FD_204535 | JGI IMG/M metagenome (GOLD analysis project Ga0315268, IMG submission 204535) | Sediment microbial communities from Yellowstone Lake, YNP, Wyoming, USA - C1_top | ecosystem: Environmental > Aquatic > Freshwater > Lake > Sediment | place: USA: Wyoming | collected 2017-08-01 | reverse complement strand
GCAGAAGATTGCTGGAGAGGACCTGCGGAAGAAGCTGTATCAAGTTGTGAAGAGTAGGTGCGACGGCTTAGCTAAGATAAGAGGCGCCCCATCCCAGGTTGACAGTCCAAGCAACGTTAGGCTTTTTTGAACCGTTCCTTAAGCTTCTCGAGTAGCCGCTTTAGACTTGTATACTCTATCTCTTCAGGTCCGAGGCGAGCTGGTTCGAACTCTTCCATACGTCTGAGCATAGTGGTGTATATCCTAGCTTCATGTTTGGCTTGGCGGAACGCTGGATCGTCAAACATGTCGGCTATCATTGGTTTTCCGGCGTCATCGTTTGCGATCTCGCCGTTCGCAACCTGAAAACCCAGTGCGACCATTCTTGGCGGACCGTCGAACGCTGCGCACTTGGGGTCTCTTAGTCCAAGCGCGCGCATACTGTACCACTTCAAAATAGCTGCACTCGAGTCTATGTGTAGATTTTAAAAAAGTTACCGATGAGGATTTGGTGAAGAAACGGTCAAATAATAAGAGCCCTAATATTGGGCATAATGGTGGGGCTATGAGTGAGCTGAGAGCCATTTCTGCGAAGATTCCTGAAGAAGTCTACAAGGAGATGATTCTCCGTGTTCCAGAGGGTAACCGCAGCAATTTCATTCGAGATGCCGTAATGGAGAAACTGGAAAAGACACCTAAACCGGACAAGATTCTTGAGTTAGAGCATAGACTAGGCAGGATTGAGAAGGAGTTTTCGGAGATCAAGAAATACCTTGCGGATCTGGAGCTTTTGACGTATGAGCGGGGTAAAACCAATCCTCACATTTTTGGCACGGATGAGATAGACCACAAGATGATAGATTACCTCGTCCATTACAGAGGGGCGACGACGCCGGAGTTGGCTGAGTTTTTGAAAACGAACAGGTGGCTTGTTCTGAACAGGTTGAGAAGAATTCAGAAGTTGTCTAGGAAGCAGCTTGGAAAATCCGTCATCGAGTACTGTGGAGGGGAGAGGTCTGGCAAGAAGAAGGCTTGGTGGATAAACGAGGAACTGATCGAAACGTAGCTGGACACGGCAAACAGTTAATTTCGGTTGTACCTTGTTGTTGTTTGTGGGCCCGTAGCCCAGTCAGGATTAAGGCGTCGAACCGCGTCAGGTGCGTAAGCCTCCGGGCACTCATGGAAGAAAGCCGGAGAACAGGGGTTCAAATCCCCTCGGGCCCGCCACTTTCCAGGGCGCAACGTCTTGAAATAGTGCGAGCACAGGCTGATTCTGATTGCGGTGTTATGTCAATTCTGTGGGGTCCGGGCTTGACAAAATTGGTAGACCCCCTCCCTTTTTGGGCAACGTTTTTGGTAATGTTGTTTGGTAACGCTTTTCGCTGGAGCCTGTCCTTTGTCACGTGATTCGACGGGAATATTGGCGCGGGCTTGGGAGAGCTTGATGAAGAAGTGTGCTTCAAGGGTATGATCGCCGCTTGGCTTGCGGTGGACTTGTGAAGTGTGTTGAATGTGAGGGTTCTTACACACGCTTTGGGCACTGACGTTAGCGACCGGGTTTCTGCGGAAAATGTTTCTGTAAAACCGTCACGCTTTTTCTTGGCTTTAGAATATTGATTTGGGCTTCACAGTTTATATATCATGTTCAGAAGAAAAGGATGCGATGCGAACGTCGAGAATATTGTTCAGAAGGTGTTTCTAACGTTTGGAGAAAAAAAGAAAGTCGATACCGAGTTTGGGAGCTCAGGAACGATGGTGGGCGACGTCAACTTGGAGTCTAGAAATGAGGGAGACAGAAGCGCATCCAAATACTTTGGAAAACGGAGGGAAGAAGAAGACGTTAAGCTTACGGAGGTTGTAAGCGGGCTTCTTCAAAGATTGAAAAGTCTGGACAAGGAGCGAACAAGTCTTGTCGACGAGATAGAAAGACTCAGTGAAGAGGCGGAGAAGGAGGCCGCGGAACAAGAGAAAGAATTGTCCACCCTCAAGGAAGAAGTGAGCGCACTCAGAGAAGTCTTGGAAGGAATGCGTTCACGAAGGAGAATCTGAAGAAACGAGACAATTTCAATTAACGAAACCCGAAGGGGAACAGCAAGCGACTACGAAAAGAATATTGAGATATTTGAATAAAAGGTGGAGGGTTTTGAAGATAAGACGCGCGTTTCTTCAAGACGCAGGAAGTGCTAGGTCTCATTGTCAAGATCAACGCGGCGGTGGTGGCGGTGGAGGCGGAGCAGGTGCAAAAGCCTGTCTCACAGAAATCACTGTTGTTCCTGCAATTCGGTCGAAGTATCTCTGTCGTGGGTCAGGTCCAGGAGTCGCTATGCCGATGAGAATGTCTATGAGAAAGATAACCCAGAATATCTTGCTTATGTTTCTAGTGAATACTTTGCCAGATGGTGCCTTGCCGCCGTTGAGCAGTTGCACTTTCAAGCCCATAACCCTTTTTCCCAATGTCGCCGCAGATGCCGATGACTCCATAACGGCACAATAGATAACGGTAAGCAGGCCGTAGAAGAGCGGTATCAAGAAAGGCCAGATCAACCACCAGAATCCTCCGAGAGCTTTGTTCAGTGGAGCTCCTGTTCCGTTCAAGATTAGAGCCCACCACAAGATCGAGCTTACTATAGCCCAAGGTATGGTGTCGATTATGGCAGCGACGATTCTCAAAAGCCAATGAGTACCCATATCAGTTTGAGTACCGGTACCTTCATATCCTGTTGACATTTCTCTTCATCTCGCCTACATATTCGAATTGATTCATTATTATCATTTTCGATCAGTCTCCAAGTCAGTAGATACCATTAGTACATCTCAATCCTAAAAGTCTCAAAAATGACTCGACCCCGAAACTCATTCAGAAGTCTTAAAACTTATAAGACCTATAATCAACTAACTGCTAAACAACAGAAGTGACTGAAATGTCAAGACAAGAAAAAGAAAAAAAAGCAATGACGAAAGACCGACTCATAGGCATGCAGGTAATCGACAGCGACGGAAACGAAGCTGGAACCGTACAGGACATAGCGTTCACCGTGGGAAAAGTGGGCATGACTCTGATAGTTGAGACGAAAAAGGGCGAGACCAAAGAAATCGCTTGGGACGAAATCCAAGCAGCAGGAGACGTCGTCGTATTAAAACCCCCAGCCGCCCAAGCCCAAGTCGCAAGCGCACAACCGATGGGACAGCCAGGCCAGCAGGCACCAGTTTGCCCCACTTGCGGAGGACCCTTAACCTACATTCAGCAGTATCAAAGATGGTACTGTTACAAGGACAAGAAATACGTTTAGAACGAAAAAGTCAGAGAAGAAAACAGCCATATTCTACACTTTTTATTTTCAGGCTTTATCGCAACTGAAGTTTTGCTAGGCATACTTCTTGCAGTTTGGGCAGTACCACCGGTTATATTGCTGCACAAAAGTCATCGGTCGACCACAGGTGGGACACATCTGCACGGCGGCAGTCGGTGGAGGCGGAGGACCTCTGGAAATCCTGGAGAGGTTGAAAATCCCCGGCATAGCAAATGGCCGTCCCTCCAGAATCCCAGCAAGATACCCTCCTAACAAATAGAACATGAAAGCAAAGAGCACCCCAAGAATCCACGCCACCATAATATTTGTCGCTGCTTTCGAGTCAGCGATTACATCCGTCAGTGCTAAGAAGAAAGTGATAACTGTGTAAACGAAGGCTGTAAAGAAACCTGTGCTCAACCCTTCCATCCCAAGATTCTCACCCATGCGATGAAATCTAAAATTCAGGTAAGCAGCGACAAAACCCCCTGGAATGATAAGAAATATGCCTCCTACGACAAAAAGTGCCACAAAGATAGGCCAATTGCCCTTTGTTGCACCGGCAATCCCAGAAGCAATCGCACCAAACAAAAATCCTACTAGGCTCGCTGCAAGATAATCATGCAAATAACCTTCTCTGAGACTCATTCAAGCCACCTCTGCATGCGCATGAATCCCCTTCCACCACTCCTCAGTACTTAGAATATTTAAGCTTTAGCAACCGCACTGGTAACCCCGGAACAGCCCAAAAAAACGTTAAATACTCACAGCCAAAATATGGTGCAGTGGCAGATTGAGGAAGCGAGTATGACTGAAAAAGAAGGATATTTCATTGACTACATTGCTGTTGGAGTATTAGGATTCGCCCTCGGACAAGCGATCTCAACCGTCGGTGGAGTCCAGAACCTGTTCTCAGGCTTGGGAATCAATTGGGGCAGAACAATAGGAAGCGACGTAATCATAGGCATCTTTGCATTCCTTCCAGCAGGTTTTGTAGCTGGATACATGTGCTACAAGCTGCTCAAGGCAGAAGGAAAAATGGAAGGCTTGACAGGCGGCTTCATGTCTTTCCTTGCCTACCTAATAATCACCCTCATAATGACACTTGCCCAAACTGGCATCTCGGGAGGAGACTTCGGAACAAACATGGAACTCTGGGTCGTGCTCATGGTATTCGCTCTGATCTTCTTCCCAATAGGAGGATTCCTCGCCGGCATGATGCACAGCATGAAAGCGCCCATGCCAACCTTCTTGAGACTCCAGTTCCAAAGAGGCCCCGCAACTCCTGCAACCCCTCCACCACCTCCAGGAATGGCAGCCCAAAACTGCCCCACATGCGGCGCCCCACTCAGATACATACAACAATACCAAAGATGGTACTGCGACAAAGAACAAAAATACGTCTGAACCGCATGCCAAACAAGCTTCCAACTTTTTTCTTCCGTTTTCATTACGACCAGATTGTTGGCCATCGCTACCTCTGCGACTTCACGCTGCGGGGGACCACGCAACAATCGATATATAAGACACGTGATTCAGTAATCCGCTGTCGCCACAAAACTGAGGGTTAGGAGAGAGTAGATGAGAAAGGCTCTATGCATCCAGATTCTGCTAATTCTTGTCGCGGCATTTGTAGCGATTTCACTACAAAGGGCATCTTATTGTGCCGACAACAGTGTTTGGTACGCGCATGACATCATCTCTCCATCTTTGGATGAGGTAAAATGGTCTGAAGAAGGAGGGTCAGAGCAGGCGTCCACATGGATTTCTGACGGTGCATGGTACACGCTTCAAATCCAACAGAGCCTCGTCACAACAAGCGACATTTTCGTTTCTTGGTATGAATACTTCAACTGGTCCAACGTGATCAGCAATCGTCAGTATGTACCTTCTATCGAAAACCTGCCCTTTGCAGACCTTTCTGTCGCTAGCTTCGCCAGTTACTCGATTGCTAACCCGAATTGGTGGATCAGCTACATGTGGGGGCTCGACACTCAATTTTACGGTATATCAGAGAACATCACGAAGGTTTTCTGCAATTTCAACGGCATCACGTCGGAAGTGGAGATGTGGATATACTTTCACGTAACTCGCATACCAGAGTATTTTGTAAGCAAGGGCGGATTACAAAGATGGCTCACAGGTTTCGACCTGACACCGGTTTCAACAGGGAGCTTAAGGGCTTGGGAGTTCAACCAGAACTGGAACATGAACGGAACTCACTACAATCTCTACTTCAGGGCGCCGGCCAACATATTCACTCAGCACGGAGACAATTACACCTTCAGCATTAACATCTCGCCTCTTTATGCAGGACAGGCTTTCAACACTCAACAAGTAATCGACGTAAACATGCCCCCGGACACAGAAGTGTTAGAGGCTTCACCTTCCAGCATGGTTATCTTGCAAGGAAATACGGCATCATTTGTTAAAGGAACAGACGACCAGTATCCCACAGCGTTTACTGTCGTAAGTGGTCCTCCGGCAAAATCATTCAGCCAAGCCTTCTTGGAAGGCGCCGGTCTCTGGCTGTTCACACCTGGAGGCTGGGCTGCAATCGCCTCACTCTTGGTGCTCAGCTTCACAGGACTCCGCGGCAGAAGAATATGGCACCGGAACAAACTGTACCACCGCCTGTACAAAAGCCTCGTGACTGTTTATGATATGTACTCAAACGACCTCCTCAGATTCAACCAAGAAATGGACAGCATGTCAAAGTCCATCATTAAATTGTTCATTGAAGACCGCGTCACCGACGAACAATTCGAAAAACTCCTTAGCAGACGCGACGACCTCCTACAAAGAATGCAAATCGGAAAGAAGCCTTAGAAAACCTAAGCCCACAATTGCTCCATGGAAATTGGCCAGCTAGCTTCTTAGCTTTTCCAAGACTTTTTTGTCAATGCTATCTTCATCAAACTTGAACGTTTCAGGCTCATCCTTCTTCAGTATGGCCTTCAAGGCTTCAGAATCCAGCTGATCAACGAGTCTGAGCATCTCTTTTTTGGCTGATTTGAAATGCTTCTGCATCAACTCCTCGCCTCGGTAGACGATTCCTGCAAGCTGACATAGCTTATCCGTTTTTATGAACCACTCAATCTTCCCTGTCTTAGCATTTATGTCGAAGGTTATCGGTCCAGCCACGCATGTCTCCGGCTTCACAGCATGGACCAAACATTTCTTGGTCTTCTTATCCTGAAAAACGCAGTATCCCTCGGAATCCAGCCTCGGAAAAACATAGTCCTCTTCAACAAACGGTCTTTCGACGCGAATCTTCTCCGCCTTCAAATAGGCTTCAATCGTCTTCCTGCGCTCACGGGTTATAGGTGGCGTTGTCTCGTGGCAACAGCTGTACTGACTCTTACATTGACTACAAGTATCGAGGAAGTTGTTTTGCATCCTGCTCTCCTGCTCGCCAGACACGGGAAACTTCTCCATCATCGGCTTAGAAGTATGGTCGGTTATCCATAAGGCTTTTTGTAAGTTTCGAGTAAACGTTGACGACCGCTTCTTTAAGATCTGTTTTCTGAGATTTTTTCCTGACTTCTTTACGTATGATCTCTGACAAGTTACCGCGTTCTATCCTCTTCTGCGCTAAGGTAAGATATTTCTTCTCCTCTTCGTGAGCGTTTTCTAGGGCAACTCGGAGAAAATGTTTACAGACTTGACGTGCAGTCTGCCCATTTGAATGTAAGGTCTTTGCATTTAGCCCATCAGCGACGATCGATCTGAAATCTTTCACTAGAAGTTCGTGAGGCAGAAGATCAGCCTGCCGTTCAAGCAGTCCTCGTAGCAGTGCCCTAATGAAACAGCTCAAGGCGACATCGGACTTGACGCATTCTTGCTCATCCATCACTCGTATTTCAACAGCTCTTCGATCAAACCTGAACACTGCTCCACGAGAATTCACCCAGTCCCGGTGCAGAATCAACGGATCTGCCCCTGCCTCGACCATGTCCGACGAGTACTTCTCGATTATTCTGGTCTTATATTCGCCGAAGGAGGAGATGTACTCAGGAATTACCTCGCCGGTCACCGAGGGCACTTCCTTCTGGTTCATCGCGTAAAAACTCAGTCTGTTGTCAACGTCTTCTCCGAGCTTGCCTTCGTAAATCGGTGAGGAAGCAGCAAGGGCAGGCAGATACGCGCAGATGTTCGCAATCAGGTTGTGGAGCAAGACGCCGCTTCGTTCGTTCGAGTATGGAAGGTTGAGTTGGAAGCTTTGAATGTTCAGCCATCCGTGACGGTTAAGGTCAAAGACTCTGCTGTACGCCCGGTAAATCTGTCGATGTCGATGCGGCCAGACACCTGTTTCTTCGAGCTTTAATAGCGGATGCATCCCGGTGCCGAGAAGACGCGCCCGGTACCTGCGACCAAGATACTCAGCGAGCGTCGAGACCGCTTCATGCATGGTCTCTTCAAAAGTCTCCGGCGACCCGAAAGGCGCGTTAGGCTTGATTTCCAAGACGTGCAGTTGAAGCTCTTTTCCAAAAGTGAAACGAGGCTGCTTTACAAAGTTAACAATGCGGCCGTGAAAGTCTTTTAATATCTTGTCTACGATAGGCATGGCTTTCAGTTCTTCGTTGACCACTGAGAACTCGTGTTCTGGCCCCAGGACTTCTAGTGTTTTGTACGTGTTGTTTTCCTCTCGGTCTAGGTGTTGCCCAAAAATTGCATATAAACGTACAGTTAGTTTTAAATACGCCGGCTGCAATACCGAACGTTTCAGTTATCTGGTGTAACATGGGTGCTGGTTGTCTCTAACATCAACCTGACAAAAGATTTGCAGACGATGAAACCGGCAGACTTCCTCAACTCAACAGTTAAAGATTTTACTCTCAACCTGAACAATGACTATCGCTATTTGAAAACAGGGTACTACGTGTCCATGCACGCAGAGGTTTTGGGCAACCCGGTGATTCCTTCAAGCCAAAGCATAATTGACGCCAACAGAACGCCCATCTTGCTGCTCCAAGCTTCAAAAGCCGGGATTCCAACTCTACCTTACCTTGTAACTGGATCAGTCAAACAGATCATTGCTGAGTTCGGCTTTCCAGTCGTCGTCTTTGCCGTTAACCCGTTCTCTTACGAAGGCTTCAGAGTTGCGAAGAACAAGAGCGCCCTCTACCGAGCCGTTAAGAGTCTAAGCATGAATTACAAGTTTGCCGTTTGTGTGCAGCCGCTCAGAGGAAAGATGATTTCGTTTAAGTCCATCTTCGGAAAATGCGGATTAGACGGAGCGATAAGCACGATTTCGGAGAGGGTTTACGAAGTTTTCAAGATTCCCATTTGCAAACTACACGTCCAGCACATCGAAGGCGAAGCCTACTTGTGCGGGTTTCAGCCTTTGGGAAGAGAGGAAATCTCCCCATCTGATCTAGAAACGGTTTCGGCGACTATTGCTCGATTGTCGAGCAAGGGTGAACACCTAGTTGGCTAGTATCGCCTGTTTTGTTGAGAAATACAATTTCTCCGATCAAAGAGAATCAATGGCACTACAAACCTTCAAGCGCACGGCAGAAGAAAGAGGTCATGAATTCAGGTTCCTTTTCAGAGAAGATATCTCTCAAGTCCCAAGGTACGACGCCGTTTTCATCAGGGCCACAACTGACCCACTGTACACCGCGTACGTGGTTTCGAAAACGGCTTGGGAGCTAGGCCGCAAGGTCATTGACGATCCAGTATCGATACAGATCTGCGGCAACAAAATTCACCTTTACGACCTTTTCAAAAAACACGGCGTACCGCACATCCCAACACTCTTCTTGAACAAGGAAGAGCTACATCACAAGCGGCTTCTGGAAGTGTTCGAAACCCTTGGAAAACCAATCGTGGTAAAAGCGCCGTACACGAGTTTTTCAAGATACGTGGAAAAAGTCGCGTGCGAAACGAGTTTCCGGGATGTTGCCAAAAGGTACTTCAGAAAATCTGACGTTCTTGCAGTACAGACATTCATGCCTACAGCCTTCGATTGGAGAGTCGGCGTTCTGAACCGCGAAGTGCTCTACGTTTGCAAGTACATGATGCCGAAGGGCAGATGGAAACATGGAGTCAAATGCAGAGGCAAGCCGACCTTTGTTTGGGGCCGAACATTTTCACTTAAAACGATAAATGCTCCGGCAAAACTGAAGGAAGTGGCTTTGAAAGCCTGTGAAGTGATCGGACACGGACTTTATGGAGTCGACATAAAAGAAGTCAATGGCAACTATGTAGTCGTAGAAGTCAACGATAACCCAAGCATCTACGCAGGCTACGAAGACTCCAGAAACAAGGACCTCTACGGAAAAATCATAGCATACCTGACTGACTAGCTTCAATAGAATTTTTCCGTGCGCAATTGTTTTATTAGCATCAGAATCTATCTTGCCTTAGGAAGTGTCACATTGGTGCATATTGCGGTGGCGGGCACTGGGCGTGTCGGCGGCGAAGTCGCCTTCAGCCTGATCTTTGAAAGGTATGTGACTGAACTGTCCCTTGTCGATGTAGCACCGAAAGTTGCCGAGATGACTAAAGAAGAGTTGTATCACGCAATCGCCAGCCACGGCTTCGACATCAAGATAAACGCTTACGACCAAGCCAAACAGGTTCATGATGCAGACTTAATTGTGATTACTGCGGGCTTTCCAAGAACACCTGAAATGAGTAGAAGAGACCTTGCAACAAAGAACGCCAGAATTGTGAAAGAAATCGTCGAGAACACAGTTGACAACAACCCCAAGGCGTGGTATTTCGTAATCACGAATCCCGTTGACGCCATGGCTACATTGGCCAACGAAGCTGCACAAGGCAAGAGGCACGTGATAGGGACAGGAACTTGTCTTGAAACGTCAAGGTTCAGAACGATCCTCAGCAGAGAATTGAACGTTCCCGTCGGCATGGTTGAAGCGTACGTGGGCGGAGAACATGGAGAAGCCGCAGTTCCACTCTGGAGCAACGTCAGAATTGACGGTTTGCCCCTGGAAAATTATCTTGAAAAAACAAAGAAAACACTCGATAAAGCGAAATGCGAAGAATACGTAAAAGAAGTCAGTCGCGAAATAATACGAGTCCTCGGTGGCACAAGATATGGTCCGGCTGGCTCCTTCATCGAAATAATTCGTGGAATCATTTTGAACACGGGCAAAGTAGTCAGCTACGGCAGACAGAGGCAGTTCAAGACGACGCCTGAACCCGTGTACGTTACGGTGCCCGCGAGGATCGCAAGATCCCAGAGCCCTGATCTGTGGGATTTCCTAAGTGAATCAGAGAAGAAAGCCATCAAAGCCGCAGCCGGAATCATCTACCAGACCTACCGTGAAGCCATTGGAGGAACGCCTCACTGATGAGGGAAACGGTTGAAGACTACAGTTTTTCTAAAGTAATGTCCGTTAACCAGCTTGTTCTGCAAATGGAAAAAGCTTGGGGGTTCACAGTTGGAAAGCTGGCTGTCGCCGTCAGGATTTTGCAGAATATGATTGAAGATGAGAACTGTGTGAAGTTTCTTTCTTTTACTGGAAATCTTGTCGCGACAGGCACCCGAGGCGCTCTGAAAGAGCTTGTGAAGCGGAAGCTGGTTGACGTCATTGTCACGACTTGCGGGACGTTAGATCATGACATTGCTAGAAGCTGGAAGAATTATTACAAGGGTTCATTCGTCATGAATGACTCTAAGCTTCGTGAAGAAGGCGTAAACCGTTTGGGCAACGTTCTGGTTCCAAACGAAAGCTACGGCATGATAATCGAAGAAAAGGTGCAAGGATTGCTTCAAAGCTTGTGCGAGGAAGGCATCAGGGAAGTCTCATCAAGTCGCTTTTGCCGTGAGATTGGGAAACGAATTTGCAACGAAAGCTCGATTCTTTATTGGGCTGCCAAGAACGATGTGCCAGTTTATGTGCCGGGTCTCACTGACGGGGCTGTTGGGTATCAGGCTTGGCTTTTTTCGCAGGACCACGATTTCAAGTTTAACCTGTTGAAGGATTCTGGAGAGCTCAGTGACATAGTTTTTTCGACGAAGAAGACTGGTGCATTGCTGATTGGCGGCGGAATATCGAAGCATCATACGCTCTGGTGGAACCAGTTCAAGGACGGGCTGGATTAT
>Ga0315268_10007663_pt1 | contig 11346 bp, 12 predicted proteins | sample C1_top_MG_FD_204535 | JGI IMG/M metagenome (GOLD analysis project Ga0315268, IMG submission 204535) | Sediment microbial communities from Yellowstone Lake, YNP, Wyoming, USA - C1_top | ecosystem: Environmental > Aquatic > Freshwater > Lake > Sediment | place: USA: Wyoming | collected 2017-08-01 | reverse complement strand
GAATCGCTTTAAGCCTCGCCGTTATGTGTAGTAGATTGAGCGAGAATTGTTATGATTCATATGGTTGCAACGTTTACTTCACATAACGGGGAACTCCACATAATCTCGGTAATCGCTAATCTTCAGACTTCCTTCAGATTCAACATTAGGAGGTGAAGCAGCGCCCCACGAAAATCATAAGGTGTGCGGGCTTGATGGAGAAATCTTGAATCGTTACAACTTTTTAAGTTTCACTCTTAGGAAGTGTTATTGCCAACTGTCATTTTCACTCCTCATAATATGAACGAGTTTTTGCACCATACTCTCTAAAAAGATTCTGGAGTTTCTCAAAGTGACAGGATTCTGATCAAATATAATGTTTTTTTGTATATTGAAAAACAAATTAAGTGGCTGAGCTTAGAATCTCACTAAAATGACACATTTTGTCAATCAAAATAACATCAAGAGGATAATTTCAAACAATGTAAAAAGAGAGCAAGAAGACAAAGATTTCCTAACTTATTGTTTATCCAATATATTTTTAATGTACATGTTCATGAGTCAAGCTTAAAGTTTCGGCATATAGTTTGTAAAAGGTTAAAGATTATTTATTTACAAGTTTAAGGACGATTGAGGAGATTATGACAATCAAATGATTGGGTTAAGCAAACAAATTCTTTTTGGTCTTCCTATAGACCATAATATTCTGTTCTCAAATTATAACAAATTAAAAAAATAAATATGAGAGATCTTGACGATAACATAATGCCCGAATTTGAAGCCCTGTATGATCCCAGATTAAAGGATAATAGAACAGGTGTTAAAAATTATGCTGTAAAAGATAAAACAGACAAGAAATTTAATATTCAGATCTCCAGAACATACCCGATTTTAAGAAAGTTCAGTCATGCGGATGTAAGAAAAGATACCTACCTTATCGATCAGAATGGCTTGAAGAGTGTAGTCAAATTCTATAGATCCGATATGGTCCCGAATGAGGAGGTTCTCAAAAAGCTAAAGGAACTGAGCGAAAGGCTGCATGCTTGTATCATACATATTTATGAATACGGCTTTGATGAAAATACAAAGAGATGGTATGTGATTCAGGAATATGCACAATATGGATCGTTGAGAGATCTTAATGAATTGAAGATTAATCTCAAAGTTTTAAACCTGTTGCTAAAAGAGATAATTGAGGGGCTGAAGATCCTGCATGAAAACAATATACTTCATCTTAACCTGAAACCATCAAACATTCTCATGAGAGAAAACCAACCATTTCAGGCGGCATTTACAGACTTTGATATATTCTCCATGATCAAATCGGGACATATGAAGAATATTGCACCCTTAGAAGTTAGACCGATGTACTCTTCTCCCGAACTATTGACTGGTGTTGTCGGACCAGAGGCGGATTACTGGTCCCTTGGAATGACAATACTTGAATTATTAGTTGGAGGACATCCATTTAGCAACCTTGATGATAAATCGATAGTTGACATTCTATTGGAAAACAGCATATCAATTCCGGAGCATATTCCTGAAGATTATAAAATCTTATTAAGGGGTCTTTTGACCAAAGACCCCCAAGGAAGATGGGGATATGCTGAGGTTAAGAGATGGCTCGAAAAGGATACTAACATTCCTGTTTATTTTTCTGATGCTCCAAAAGATCATAAGATTAAAATATCAAACGACTATACAGTTCCGTATAGATTTCTCAATGAGGAATATCTTTCAATCGAGGCGATGATCCCGGCCTTTCTGAAGAGTGAAGAAGCATGGGAAGCTGCAAAAGATCATCTTTCCCAGGGTAATATTTCAAAATGGCTTCTGAAGAATTCTGATAAAAATACGTGCTCGCAGGTCGACAACATCAGGGAGCAATCTGCCGGCGATTCTGCTCTGGGTATCATCAGTCTCATATATACATTTAAAAATGATCTCCCTTTTATCCTCTACGGTACATTAATAAACCATAAAAACCTATATATTTGTGCAGTTAAGAGCTTAAAAAATGAGGCTTCTAAAGGAGAGAAAGCAATTATCAACCTTCTCCTGAATGGAAAGCTCATCGAGTATTACAGAGAGTACATGATACTTACATCAAAGGCAGATGATGAACTGCTCAGTCTGTTTGAAGCTATAGGAAAAGCTGTGTCCAGAAAAGAGAATTATCACAAAAAACTGAATACTCTCTGCAAGATGATGGATATCCTTGCAACCCCTCTCGCATATGTGCTTCCGGATAAAATAAGCGATAATGTAATTGGAAATCTGGATTTCGTAGCCAGCACTGTTGATGTTGTGATAACTGGCGAGCAATACAACGAGATAATTGGCGACCTCATCGTTCCGGAGGAGATGAAAGAAGAGATCAATAATGCCTTATCCTCCGGAAGTCCATCAGACTATTTAAACGGGCTGGAAAAACTCAAGGAAAGCTCTTTATTGACAAAGGGCGAACTTAATCAATTACAGGATGAATATATTTTACCAGTATGGCTGGAGGATGGCCTCCTCGGGAAAGAAACTATTAGGTACGTGGCAGCGATTAAACTCCTAAATAACTTAAAAAGAGAAGAGCTTTTCATACGGAAGAATGATTGTCTGGATTATTTAGGGAAATATGTTCAGTTTATCGGGTATGTCATCGGTCAAAATGGCGTGGATCAGCACAGACAAAAAGGGGAGACGCTTGGACAAAAATGGATCAGGTTGTTGAAGTATGATGTAGGGTATGAAGACTATATCAAGTTAGCCAGGTATATAAAAAGCAATGTAGTGTTATCCATGATCCCACACGTTGAGGAAATACTCAAGCGAGTTTCAACACAAACTATTTCTATTTATTCCTTGAATGAGATTATCAAATACCTTCATGGCCTTAAGTCAGGTGAGATCAAATGGGACAATGCTGATAATCAGATAGTGAATAAAATCCGTTCTCTTAGTGCTAAAAAGACGAAAAAACCCATACAGTTTTTGGAAAAGATAAAAGAAGGAGTCTCTGAGAAATTTTTACAGACTCTCACGAAAAACATGTTCGGAATCAATGCAGATGAACGAACAATGGAAAAGGAATCGGCTTTAGCAGGGGCCTTAGGAGGCGCGTTCATAGGTTTTATAGCGTGGATAATCATAGTGAGTCTCGAATTGGAGACATCATTCTACGGACCTACTGTTTTGGGACTTCTGTTGGGTCTGTTGAGGAAGTCAATACACATAGCTCTTCTCTGTATATGTGCGGGGTTTGCTGGAGCTTTCTTCCTCGGGTTGGGAACGCTCATAGAGGTAATTTATGCGTTCCCGATAGCAATTATAGGTACCGCGAAGATCGGGGCATTCTTCGGCAGGAGGATTAATAAATTTTCTTTTTACGACGATATATTTAGTAAATACAATGGCAGGATAAATGATGTAGTGAATGCTGCTGAGGCAGCTTCTGAATAAACTAAAAAATAATCCCTTTCAGAGCCATTCAATGTGCACCTAAGGAAAAATATCAGGTCAAATTCTGATTTTTACAATTTACTGATGCCTATTCATAAACCTTAGTTCCAATCCTTACTTTTTTAACATAAAGAACCTCGCAGGAGCCGTCGCCGCTATCCATCCGTGTCAGACTGCTGTTCCACCAAAAATTTCCGCCATTATAGCGGCCTTTTACATTAACTAAAAACCCCTCAAGAAGAACCTTCTCTTTCTTCTTAATGGTCTTTATTGCTTTGTAGATGTTCTCATCAGCAGGAATGATATGATTGTTTGCAGAGTGAGATATTATATAGGAGTTATTGAATGGACTTTTAGGTTCGTACTCATAAAAGTACCACCTGTCACTTTGATTGTACGAAATATATTTATCATATTCTGGGTCTGCCATTTTTCCCCATGCAAGGGCAAGATCAACAGGTGCAATATCTGCATGCCATCCATCATGATGGGATTTCTTACTTACTACAATCGCAGCTATCTTATACTCTGCTAAAGGAGTGATTGTAAATTCACTATCTTCTTTTTTTATAACAATAGGTTCAATAACATTATTTTTGGTCTGTGTTGGCTCTTGAAAAACATCAATCTCATCATATTCTTCCCCAGTGACCTGAGGCTTATTGCACCCAGCTGCGAGAAAGAGGATAAGAATCGGCAAAATTAGTAAACCGTTTATATTTCTAATCATAAATCCTCAGTGGGAAACAGATTGCTTCATCGCTCGAGATGACCTCCTTGCAATGACATCTTATTCATTGCACTATCATATATAAAGCAGCCCCATCCCCTTACCAGGATGATATGCCTTTTTGATTGCCTTATTGATGAATTCTTTTGCCCTTCTGACTGATTCAAGAGGAATGTGGCCGAGGGCAAGTGATGCTGTGATTGCCGCAGAAAAAGCACATCCTGTTCCATGATATTCACCCTTTATTTTATCAGCTTCAATATCATGAAACTCGCCGTCATAATATAAATCCAGGGCTATATTTTCAAGATGTCCACCGGTAATAACAATGACTTCAGGACCTATATCCTTCAGGGCTTTTGCAGCTTCCTCCATATCTCTCTTATTTTCAATCCTGATGCCTGTCAGAACAGATGCCTCATAAATATTTGGGGTAATTACTTTCGAGAGGGGGAAGAGTTTTTCTCTCAATGTATCTAAAGTCCCATCGGCAACGAGGCTTCTACCAGATGAAGAGACTGTCACAGGGTCAATCACAAGGTTACTCAATAAATATTTTTTAAAAATATCGCTAATAAGCTCAACAGCCCAGGTGCTGTAAAGCATTCCTATTTTTATTGCATCAGGTCTAATATCAGATAAAAGTGTATTGAGCTGTTTCTCGAAGAAATCTCTCTCAACAGGAAGGACAAAATCTACACCCTTTGTATTCTGTGCCGTAATTGCAGAGACCACAGAGAGTCCGTGCACCTCGAATGCCCTGAAGACCTTTAGATCTGCCTGTAGCCCTGCCCCTCCTGTAGGGTCAGAACCAGCTATTGTAAGTGCGACCTTCATTTAAATCGAAGAATTATTGGAATTCAAACAGAGGGGGCAGGGCATAGCATTTGAGCGGATTCTTTTGCCGATAGTTTGATAAGTATCCGTAAAAATCAAAAGGCAAAAGCCTCGGAGGTCGATACGACCGAGAATGAGCGAAAAAGTTATGCCCTGCCCACATGTCACAGTTTAGTAAATAATTTAGGCTAAAAGAAAAATGCTTAACCTTTATTCCCTTTCTTCAGCGCCTTTTCTACAATTCTAATTGCACAGAACTCTCCACACATTGAACAGACTTCGCTCTCTGTTGGAGGGACTTCTGCTCGCCACTTGCGCACCTTATCAGGATCGAGGCTCAAGGAAATCTGGCTATTCCAATCGAGGTTTTTTCTATATCTTGCCATCTTCCTGTCAAGCTCCATTGCACCAGGGATATCTTTTGCAATATCTGCAGCATGGGCTGCTATCTTTGATGCAATAAGCCCCTCTTTTACATCTTCAATACTCGGAAGCCTTATGTGCTCTGCTGGCGTTACATAACACAAAAAATCAGCACCGGCTGCACCTGCAATAGCTCCACCTATAGCTGCTGCAATATGGTCATAGCCCACTGCTATGTCTGTCACAAGAGGACCAAGGACATAGAAAGGAGCCCCTTTGCAGATCTCCTTCTGGATCTTTATATTCAATTCTATCTGGTTTAAAGGCACATGACCGGGACCCTCAATGATTGCCTGAACACCCGACTCTAACGCCCTGTCTCTCAATTCTCCAATAGTGAGTAATTCTTCAATCTGGCTTCTGTCTGTAGCATCCTCGAGGCAGCCAGGCCGCAGCCCATCTCCAAGGCTCAAAGTCAAATCATACTTTTTTGCAATCTGCAGGAGCCTGTCATAATGTTCATAAAGAGGATTTTCTTTGTCATTGTAAATCATCCATTCGAGTAGGAATGAACCGCCCCGGCTAACAATATCAAGGACTCTTCCTTCATACTTTAATCTTTCAACAGCCTTTCTTGTCAGTCCACAATGGACTGTGACAAAATCAACCCCTTCTTCAGCATGTTCTTCTATCACACCAAATAGATCATCAAGGGTCATTTTTGCTATAGTGCCATAAATCTCTGCAGCCCTTATGGCAGCTTCATATATCGGAACAGTACCGACAGAAAGGGGAGATTTACTTAAAAGGAGTTTTCTTAGTTCTTTAATCGGGCCCCCTGTTGAGAGATCCATAACAGCATCGGCACCGTATTGAATAAGGATATCGAGTTTCTCCCTTTCTTCGTCAAGTGATATCTTGTCTTTAGATGTACCTATATTTGCATTGACTTTTGTTCTCAGCCCTTTACCTATGCCTATTGGTTTTATATTGTGTTTGCTATTCTTAGGAATAACTGTTACTCCCTCAGCAATATCGGACACAAGCCTTTCAGGTAATATATTTTCAGAAAGGGCAACAGCCCTTACCTCATCAGTAACAATTCCTTTTTTTGCCTGTTCTATTCTCGTCATTTTACTAACCTCAAAAATTCTTTTGTTGTCTCCTTTATATTCTCTGCTGTAAGAATCGCAGAGATCAATGCCACACCATCGGCACCTGCCTCTTTAACTTCCCTGACTTTATCCAATTTTATCCCCCCTATTGCAAAGATCGGTATCAAGATTTTAGCCTTCACCTTCTTTAAGGTTTCAATGCCGATTGGTTCTCCATATTTTATTTTTGACGGTGTATGATAAATAGGCCCGAAAGTTATAAGATCCGCACCTCCTCTCTCTGCTTCAAGAGCTTCATCAAGGCTATGTGTTGAAACTGAGATCATAAGTTTATCCTCAAAGGTCTTTCTTACAGCGTGAGCGGGTATGCTCTCTTTCCCAAGCTGTACACCATCTGCCTCAATGGCAAGGGCAATATCAACCCTATCATTAATAAACAATTTTGCCTTATAAGCCCTTGTTAATTCTCTCATCCTGTATGCCATATCCAGCAATTCCCTTGTTCCTAAATCCTTCTCTCTTAGTTGTACAGCCTTTAACCCAACCCTTAAAGCCTCCTCAACTGCGGTGAATAGTGAAGAGTTATCAGAGAACAATTTTCTATCAGTTATCAGATATAACTTAAAGTTTATTAACTCATCATTTGTCACTTCAAAAATACCCCCCTTCAATTCCCCCCTTAGTAAGGGGGGATATAGAGGGGTTAGAGCATTTCCTCTATCGGACTGCTTGCAGTAGCATAGAGCTTCTTTGGAATTCTTCCAGCCTTATATGCCAGCCTGCCTGCAATAACGGCGTGCCTCATCGCCTCTGCCATTGCAATCGGCTCTTGAGCCCCAGCAATGCCAGTGTTTATGAGAACGGCATCACAACCGAGTTCCATTGCTACTGTGGCATCAGATGCGGTTCCCACACCTGCATCCACAATTACCGGAATATTTACTGTTTCGAGGATTATCTTAATGTTATAAGGATTCCTGATTCCAAGACCTGAGCCAATCGGTGCACCGAGGGGCATAACAGCAGCAGCACCTGCATCCACAAGCCTCTTTGCTATTATAGGATCATCATTTGTGTAAGGCAGAACGATAGAACCCTCCTTTGCGAGTACCTCTGTAGCCTTCAGCAAGCCGCACACATCAGGAAAGAGTGTCTTCTCATCCCCGATCACCTCGAGCTTTATGAGATCTGAAACCCCGGCCTCCCTCGCAAGTCTTGCATATCTGAGTGCATCTTCAACAGTGTAACAGCCTGCAGTGTTTGGAAGGATCTTGTATTTTTTGGGATCAATGTAATCGAGCAGATTCTCTGATTTCCTGTCTATGATATTTACCCTTCTTACTGCAACAGTTACGACATCAGTCCCTGATGCCTCTACAGCTCTTCTTGTCTCTTCAAAATCCTTATATTTACCCGTACCTACCCACAGCCTTGATTTAAATTCTATACCTCTGATTATCAATTTATCATCCATCAGTTTTCCTTTCCCTTTTCTTTCTATATTGATGGCAGGAGATTGTTATGGAGCGGATTTTTTTGCCGATAGTCCTTAAAGAATATTTCAAAAAATAAAGAGGCAAAAACCTCGGAGGGCTTTCAGCCCGAGAATGAGCGACATAACAATCTCCTGCCATCATGTTTATCCTCCTCCAACAAAATTTACTATCTCAACTTTATCTCCGTCATTCAATCTAAGGGTTGGATAGTCGGCCTTTCTTACTATAGATAAGTTTATTTCTACTACAACCCGCCTTGGATCAATTTTAAGTCTTTGCAAGAGCTCCTGAAGAGTCTCTACATCTAATATATCCAGCGTTTCTCCATTCACTATAAATCTCATAAAAAACAAAAAACCGCATCCCTGAAGGATACGGTCTGCTTTCCCATTCCCTACGCCGGCATTGTCCGGATCAGGTTCCAGGGGTCGACACTCTGTCCTCTCAGGCCTTTCAGCCTCCCCCAGGGACAACTTCAGTATAGACGAGTCTATTAATGAAAGTCAACTTAAAGATTAATGAAAATTATCAGGTATGATACGTCTGAACTTGAAGGTAGGGAGCCACTCTTTTGGAGTATTAGAAGCAGCTTCAGTACTTCTGCACTTTTGCACTTCTTTGATGACAAACGAGGGTGGGACGAGAGAACGAAAAGAATAAGAAGCGGTTTTAAAAACAGTGACTATCTGATGATGGAACGGATGACTTTCAAGATAAGACGCAATTTATCTTCTTTAGCTTCCTTAAGCAAGCTACATATAGCTTTTGTAATTTCACTTGAAGTTTTTAATTGATGCTCAAATTCAAAAAAAATCTTTCAATTCCATCTTTAGAGATTTAGATATTTCTCCAAGCGTATCCATAGACGGAAAACTTCCACCAACTTCTATTCGACTAAGATGTTTGGGGTCTATGTTTATCATCTCGGCAAGTTTTTCTTGTGACAATCCCCTGAGTTTTCGTAGTTCTTTAATTCTTGCTCCGAGTAATTTTTTCGTAGTCTCCATTAATGCCTCCGATCCTGAACAATAATCAGCATTTTGGGAGGCTTTTTAAAACCATCTAAGATATTGAAAATTAATTGAAATATCTACATTTAATACAGTAAACTCTACATGAAGGATAGATTTTGACTCCATTTTAGACTTATTAAATTGAGTTAATTTCTGAAAAATAATAATGAAAATATTTTTGAAAGAAATTGAAGATTATATTGTAAAAGGATCACGAGTAAATATCGTTAATCCTCAAACTATCACAGAAGAAGGTTTATATGGAAAATATTTAAAAGTTTATGGTAAGAAAAAGCTGGATTTAACAAGATTAGATTATCTATCGCTCGGTTCAAACCAAAAAGTCAGAGAAATAATGATTGAGTGTATCCAGAAATTTGATATTAGTAATCCTTGTTCTCAAGTAGTTATGAAGTCAAGTTCTACCGTCAAATTAGAGAACGCTTTAGCTGATTTTCATAAGATGCAAAGTAGTTTAGTGTTCCAAAGCGGTTATTCAACAAATGAAAATATGATGTTGGCTTTGGGGTTAAGAATGAACACTCCTCACTTACTGCCTTATGTTCGTGAAACTGGAATGGGTAAGACCTCAATGGATATACCTTCAATATTCTTTGTTGATGATGGCAGCCATTTTTCCGTGCAATACACAACAAGAATTGCAAAGATACAGGCAAAGGATAGATGTTTTCTTTACAGGTTCCCGAGTATGAATTATGAATATTTGATTAAGCTTATAAAGAAATCCTATAAAAATCATAGCGATAAAGCTATAAGAATAATCATTAGCGATACTCTTTCTTCTATATCTGGAAGAATATTTGATGTAGAGTCATTATGCAGTATTGCAGAAGAATATGACCGTATTCTGTATTTAGATGAAGCCTACGCTATTGGAACTTTAGGGGAATATGGTAATGGAATTACTTCGAATATAAAAGAGTTCAACAGGTATAGGGATAGACTGATTATTATGGGAACTCTAACAAAGGCTGTTTCACAGTTGGGTGGCTATGTAACGATGTCTAATCAATATATGAGTTTATTTTTAAGAGCGTGTAGTCCTCAATATATCTTTTCCGCACCTGTCCCTCCCTGGATGGCAGAGGCAATTGTAAAAATATTAGCTTTAATTAGGAATGATTTCGGAAAAAGAGAAAGAAAAAAGCTAAGCTCGATATCAGAATATTTACGCAATGAGTTAATTAAAAATAATTTCAATATTCTCGGATCCAACAGCCAAATCGTGCCTGTTTTAATTGGAGATGATATAAAATGTAAAGCACTCAAGCAATTTCTGGAACAACAAGGATTTATAACCGCACTCTTTATTTATCCTTCGGTTAAAAAAGGTGAGGCTTTAATTCGTTTCAGTTTATGCTCTGATATCGATTATGAAGAAGTGGACAGGCTGATAGGAAGTTTGATTTTAGCCAGAAAAAAGATTTGTTTTTAAAAACATATTCCTGTATGTTAAAGAAATATTAAAATGGCATGGATGTATTTATTCATTGCAGGTTTTTTTGAGGTAGTATGGGCAATTGGTTTGAAGTATACAAAAGGGTTCACCGAACTCTTTCCAAGTATTATTACTGTTATCGGTATGATAGCAAGTGTCCTGTTCTTATCAATGGCGCTAAAAACTATTCCCGTTGGGACAGCCTATGCAATTTGGACAGGAATAGGAGCTACTGGTACCGCCCTAATGGGCATCTTACTTTTCAAAGAATCAACTGAGTTGCTAAGAATTATGTGCATTCTATTTATTGTGATTGGTGTTGTTGGGCTAAGACTTACTTCTTCTCATTGAATAATTACACTGTTTATCTTTGAGAGCTGTTAGATCTCAAATGACGCCAAGAATTCTTCAGGAGTTAAGACAGGGATTTTGTCATCAATATAATCATCCTTGTTCCTCGTGATGAGACAATCTGTCTTCACTTGAACGGCAGAGTAATACTGGACAGCATCTTCAAAATCCTTGAAATCAGAGGTCAACGACAGATCAATCACCTTCTGATCAACGGCTGCAACACTGAAAACAATCCTGATTTTCTCCAGAGTCTTAATCGCTTTTTCTCTACTTAACTCCTTAGAGAGCAGGTAAAAAAGGGTGGGAAAACTTAGCGCACACAGGTACCCTTTCAGCTCCTTATCCTCAATCTTTTTGAACAACTTTGAAGCAGAATAATAAAAAGGTTCTCGTTTCAGAAAAATATCGAGAATAAAATTGATGTCACAGAAGACTACCTTCAAAGATATTTATCCTCGATGTGCTTTTTATAATTCATGAGCATTTTTTTGTTGTCAGCCTTTGAAGGAAGAATGCCTGCTATTTCTGATAAAACAGGTGATTCAGT
>Ga0315268_10007662_pt1 | contig 11348 bp, 10 predicted proteins | sample C1_top_MG_FD_204535 | JGI IMG/M metagenome (GOLD analysis project Ga0315268, IMG submission 204535) | Sediment microbial communities from Yellowstone Lake, YNP, Wyoming, USA - C1_top | ecosystem: Environmental > Aquatic > Freshwater > Lake > Sediment | place: USA: Wyoming | collected 2017-08-01 | reverse complement strand
CTAATCTGGTTTATGAATGTCAGAAAAAAGGTTATCTGATAAAAATCCCCCTCCCGCATGCAGTCGCATTCATCGCAGGAAATATAGCTTTCCCGAATGCGATTATGGAAATAATAGATAAATCCGGAGCTAAAAATCCGATGGGAATCAAAAAAGAGTTTTTGGAAAATCAACTTTTATCAGATAAAGCCATAGAGACGAGGGCAGGGCTTGTTATAAAAGCTCTTTCGACGGAAATACAAAAAACAAACCACAGATGAACACAGGTAAACACTGTTATGAAAATATTTTTTTGTCTTTTTCTGTGTATCAACTGTGTATATTTGTGGTTACTAATAATTTTTGTGCATTTTGAGGAGAAATTATGGAAAAAATAGAGAGAAGAGAAAAAGGCAAAGGAAAAAGGAAAAAGGAAAAAGGAAAATTCAAGTCGTTAATTTGTAATTTTCCTTTAGTAATTTTCCTTTTATTCTTTCTTACTTTCTGCCTTAATGCTGCCCTTTTAAACGCAAAAGAGCCGCAAATTATGAGTATTTCAATGACTGATGCGGTTGAAAACGCAATCAAAAATTCGCCGAAGTTGAAATCGCTGGGTATGGAGCTTGAAGCTTCAAAATACGCAGCAGACAGCCAGCGTTCCCTCCTGTACCCGAGATTCTTTATTGACGGCACTTTCCGTTATGTGACTGAAGTCCCGTCGCTTGAAATTCCTATACCCGGTTTTTCCGGCAAAAAACTCGGCGACAATATAAATTACTCAATCGGGCCGGCTGTCATATGGACTCTCTGGGATAAAAGCAGCACAAGAAAAAACTGGCTCGGCGCTCTTGAGCAGAAAAAATCAAAAGAAAACGAAATAAAAGCAGTCAAAAAACAGATCACACTCGCTACAAGAATCGCTTATTTTCAGGTCCAATTGGCGCTTGAACAGGTCAGGATGATAGGCGACTACCTGAAACTTTCACAGGCGCAGTATAAGGACATCAACCTGAGTTATGAAGCAGGTGCAAAGAGCAAAATCGACGAAATGATGGCAAACCAGGAAGTTCTCGCAAAAAGGAAACTGCTCAGACAGGCAAGGGCAGACCTGGCATCGGCATTGAGAGACCTTCTGGCTCTGACAGGTGAGGAAAAAGGAATTGATATTTCCCTCCCGTTTTATTCCGGCGGGCAAAATGATTTACCTGACGGCATAGAGCCGCCGACGGCAATCATAAATATGGATTCAATAGACGATTCTATCAAAACAATAAAAAAACATGCGGATTCCGAACCTGATATGCAACACCCGGCAATAGCATCTCTTGAAAATTCCGCAAAATCTTTTGCGCTGGTTTCAGAAGGGCTGAAATCAGGGCTGTGGCCCAAGATACAGTTATCAGCGAAATCATCAATTGATTATCCTAACGGTCCGGACCTGAGTTCTTTCAATCAGAATTCGGTGAATCTATCTGCGGCATTTCCGTTATTTGAATCCGGCAAAACGAAAAATGCTGCGAAAGAGCAGAGTTACCGAGCATCAGCTATTGAAATGCGGATAGACCAGTCGGAGAATGATTTGACACGGGACTGGGACAAAGCAATGGACCAGTTGAAAGGTCTGTTGAGCCAGCAGGAAATAAACAGCCAATATGTGAAACAGGCCGAAGATCTCGCAGGGATTGTCTATAAATCGTATACGGCCGGCCGTTCGACTTTTCTTGAAGTTCAGACGGCGAACATTCAGGCGCTGGATGCAAAAACACAGTCGCTGCGCACCGACATTCAGATATTGATTCAACTTGCGCAACTTGAAAATATGTCGAAATAATAAATTTATGAAAACTTCAAACCACAGAGACACAGAGAAAGTAGAGTATCACAAAGAAAAAAAATCTCTGTATTTTCTCTGTGCCTTCGTGTCTCTGTGGTATTTTTGACAGAACTATTTTTTAAAATCAGGAGGGAAAAATGAAAAAAAGGATTCCAGTTGTTGCCGTAGTAATTCTGATTGCCGGACTCTTGATATGGAAAATCGGAAGCAAATCAAATTTCTATTATGCCGGAACAATCGAGGCAACAGAGGTTGATATTTCTTCCAGATTATCGTCTGTGATATCCGATTTTGCTGTAAAAGAGGGCGACACTGTCCGGGCAGGGCAGTTGATAGTTAAGCTCGACGCAGAGGATCTTCGGCTTGCTGCGGGAATTGCCCAAAAGGACTTTGAAAGGGCGGAAAAACTGTTCAAGGATGGGGCCTCACCGCAGGAGGCATACGACCGTGCAAAATATAAGCAGGATGACGCTACCGTAAAATTAAGCTGGTGCTCCATCAAATCGCCGATAAACGGAAAAGTTCTTACAAAATATCACGAGGCAGGAGAATGGGTAACGCCCGGGACAAAACTTCTTACAATAGCGGACCTCGGCGAAATGTGGGCTTATTTTTATGTGCCCCAGACATCGGTCGCAAAATTATCCGTCGGAATGAAAATACAGGGTTATCTTCCGGAACTCAATATGCGGCAATTTGAGGGCAGCATCTCTCACATAAACGATGAGGCGGAGTTCACGCCGAAAAATGTCCAGACAAGAGAAGAAAGGACGCGGCTCGTGTACGGCGTAAAAGTTGTTTTCAAAAATACAGACGGCATACTTAAACCGGGTATGACGATTGAGGCGAAACTTTCCGAGTGAGTGAGTGAATTTTCTTTTTGCTTTGGAGAAATATGGCACAGTCAAACATTTCCATAGAACTGGTTGATGTCAAAAAAAATCTTCTTGAGAACCGGGCATTGAACGGCGTTTCAATTGAATTTTCCTCTGGTCTGCTCCACGGAATAGTCGGTGCAGACGGCGCAGGTAAAACGACGCTTTTGAGGACTTTAATAGGGCTCTTAAGGCCGGACAGCGGACAGATTATTTTCAGACAGAACGAAAAAACAATAGAATTCTCTGAAATAAGGGACTGCCTTGGTTATCTTCCACAGCAGCAGAGTTTGTATCCGGACCTTTCATGCATCGAGCACCTGGACTTTTTCAGGGATTTATACAAACTTCCTCAAAATATTTATTTTAAAAAAAGGGACGAACTGCTCCATATAATGCGGCTTGAGAAATTTAAGAACAGGAAGGCTGGAGAATTGTCCGGCGGGATGTACAAAAAACTGGGCGTGATGTGCGCTCTTTTGCAGTCGCCGGAAGTTCTGCTTCTCGACGAGCCGACAAACGGCGTAGACCCGATAAGCAGAAGAGAGCTCTGGGAACTTTTTTACCGGCTGGCATCGGAAAATATTCTGATTTTAATCTCCACATCCTATATGGATGAAGCGGAAAGATGCGCAAGGGTGCATATTCTCGAGCACGGGAAATGCCTGTTCAGCGGCGAGCCGCGGGCAATACTGAAACAGGAAAATGTCTCAAAATTCGAGGATATTTTTATTATCAAGCGAGCGAGAGGATAGAATATTTATTTTCTGTCCCGAGCGAGTGCAGATAACACAGGGTAAATACCCTTTATTTCGAGAATGAAACCACAGGTGAACACAGGGACTACACACAGTAAAACATAAAGAATTTAAGTATTAAAGCAGTGTTTATCTGTGTTAATCCGTGGTTGAAAGAAAAAAATGGATAATAAACAAATTGCTGTGGAAGTTTCAAACCTTACTATAGCTTACGGCAGTTTTAAAGCCGTAAACGACATATCCTTTACCGTCTACAGGGGCGAAATTTTCGGATTCCTCGGCGCAAACGGCGCAGGGAAGACAACCACAATCAGGGCCATCTGCGGGCTTCTCACGCCAAATTCCGGTTATATAAGAATCTCCGGCGACGGGCCAGAACTCGGCATTACAGCAGTAAAATCCAAAATCGGCTATATGTCACAGAAATTTACGCTTTACAACGACCTGAGTATTAATGAAAACCTGTCTTTTGCTGCTTCTTTAAGAAAAATACCGGAAAATATTTTTAAAAGCCGTATTAACGAGTTGTTTGATTTCGTCGGACTGAACTATCCCAGTACCACGCTCGTAAAAAATCTGCCATCAGGTACAAGACAGCAGGTAGCTCTTATTTCATCCATACTCCACAACCCGGAAATAATTTTTCTGGATGAACCGACATCCGGCGTGGCGCCGGATGCGAGGGCAAGGTTCTGGGAACTCATACGCAAACTCGCAAAATCCGGAAAAACTGTTTTCGTCACTACCCATTATATGGACGAAGCTGAGAACTGCGGCCGCATAGCGCTGATGCACGCAGGAAGAATAATCGCGCTTGATACGCCTGAAAATCTCAAAGAAAAAACATTTAAGGAACCAATTTTTGAAATTGAAGCGGATAAAAATACCGCAGACAGCCTGGTCAAAACAATAATAAATGAAAACATAGCAGACATTCACCCGTACGGGATGTATTATCACCTGGCTGTAAAAGACCAGAGCAAATGGGAGCGGATGTTGAAAAGCAGCGGGACTCTGTTCAAATATTCAAAAATCAAACCGTCGCTTGAGGATGTATTCATAAAGATAATGCGGGAAGCAGACAATGAACCCCGTTAGACCTTTATGTCCGTAATGACAGGTGATTAAACTATCAGGGAAAATTTTTCAACCAAAAATATTCATGTTTAAAATTTCAGGAGGTCTAAACGGGGTGAAAGATAATTTAAAACTGGCAAGGGCGCTTTCAATAGCGCAAAAAGAGGTCAAACATATTCTACGCGACCCATTCACGCTGGCATTTGCGCTCGGCATACCGGTTATTCTTTTGACTTTTTTCGGATATATTATTGACTTCAACTACCGGAACCTAATCATTGCTGTTGAAGACAGAGATAACACGAGCATATCAAGGCAACTCACAGAAACATTCTCCGCATCCGGTTTTTTCAAACTGATGACGCCGACACCGGGAAAACGGCTCGCGAACGAACTGGATTCCGAAAGGATTTCCGGGTTAATAGTCATTGAACCTGGATTTTATAAAAAAATAAAAAAGAACGAAGAGGCAGAAATTCAGTTAATTGTCGACGGAACAGACAATACAAAATCCGGTGTTCTGCTCGGATACATTAATGACATACAGCAGATCGCATCAAAAAAACTTTTCAACCCAGCCCTTTCTGAAAAACTCTTTAGAAAGGGCTGGGTCAACGCAAAAACATATAACCCTGTGGAAATCAAAACACGGTTTTTATTCAATCCAGAACTGAACAGCAGATGGTTCATAATACCCGGGCTAACCGTTGTCCTCATTGGACTGCTCTCGATATTTTTGACTGCATTAACAGTTGCGCGCGAATGGGAAAACGGGTCAATGGAACTGCTTCTTTCAACACCGGTAAAGCGCTCAGAGATAGTTATCGGCAAACTTGCTCCTTACCTTGTGCTTACTTTTCTGGGGGTCATATTTATCTATCTGATTTCAAGAATCGTTTTTGAAATACCTTTTGAAGGCAACCATTTTCTTTACGGAATTACATGTATAATATTCATTACTGCTGCGCTCAGCCAGGGACTGCTCATTTCGGTAATAACCAGACAGCAGCAACTTGCTATGCAACTCTCTTTCGTTACAGGACTTCTGCCTTCGCTGTTGTTGTCCGGGTTTATATTCCCGATTGAGAGTATGCCGAAATTTTTCCAGTACTTTACGGCAATTCTGCCCCAGAGATGGTTCATAACAATAAGCCGGGGAATATTTTTAAAAGGAGCTGGGCTGTTTGATTTAATTAAACCGCTTTCAATTTTGTTGCTGATGGATTTTCTGCTTATTACTGCGGCGGTGAAAAATTTTAAGAGAGACCTGGAGCCATAGTAAAGGCGGGAAGTGGGAAGTAGGAAGTGGTGAGTAGTTCACCACTCGAAATGCAGGAGCGAGGGGGTTTGTTGAAGAAGCCCTAATCCCTCACTTTGTTCGGGATAAACTCCATTCAGCTTAAAGCTTTCAGCTGAACGAGTGCGGTGCGTAAATAATCTACCACACGCAATGTATGAGCGAGGATTTCGTTGAAGAGGCCATAACGGAAGGAGGCTTAATACATTCAGCCGACTGAGTTTGGAGCGGGTCTTCTGAGACCACGCGTGCCGATGAGACGAATTCCGAGCGAATTTTATGAATATCACGATAAAAGGTTTTCTTAAGAAAGAACTGATACAGGCATTGAGGGATGTGCGGATGCGGATGATTATATTCGCCGTCCCAGCCATTCAGATGACACTATTCGGACTCGCCCTGACTACTGAGGTGAGGAACATACGCCTTGCAATCATTTCGCAGCCGGAGGATACAATCGCACAAAAAGCAGCGGAAAAATTTTACGCAACCGGGTGGTTCATACCGGCAAAAATCGACGGAAACGACCCTTTCTGTCAAATCAAATCGCGAAAAGCTGAAGTCATAATAATAACGCCGGCGGGCGGCATTACAAAAGCATTAAACAAAGGAAAAGGGCAGATACAGGTTCTTATTGATGCTACAAACTCAGTTCGAGCACAGCAGATTGAAAAATATGTCAAAGCTATCATTGCAGGAACAGTATCGGACTATAGCAAAGATATGCCGAAAAAGAATACGCTCTCTTTTGATATCAGGGTCATTTACAACCCGTCTATGAAATCCTCCGTATTTATGGTGCCGGGCGTAATGTGCATGGTGCTCGGAATCACAACGATAATTTTAACCAGTATGTCGCTTGCTAAAGAAAAAGAAACCGGAACATTTGAGACACTCATCTCGGCGCCCGTTGAGAATTGGGAAATTCTGCTCGGTAAAACCCTCCCCTATGTTCTGCTTGCGATGATTGATGTCCCCATCATACTCGGGGTTGCGGTATTCCTTTTTGATGTGCCCATGCGCGGCGGGGTGTGGCAGATTGCTGCCGCGGCATTCATTTTCGTCTGCGCCACAGTAAGCGTCGGAACGCTCATTTCTACATTTGCCAAAACCCAGCAACAGGCAATGATGGGCGGATTTATTTTCACATTCCCCGCCGTACTGCTTTCAGGCATAATGTTCCCTATAGAGAACATACCGACTATCTTTAAAATTCTGGCTTATATCAATCCGCTGAAATATTTTGTAACGCTGCTCAGGAACATAATGCTTAAAGGCGGTAACAGCGAGATATTCTGGTCCAACACCGGAATACTGGCAATTCTCTCTGTTTTAGCGATCTTTTTTGCCTTTAAAAGATTCAAGCAGAAGTTGAATTAGTCGCTCGCAATCAAATTTGCCGGAAGGTCGCTCAGGCATTGCTTCCAGAAAACGCCTCGACTCAGAAGTCGGGCTCTCACTCAGTCAGCCGGAAGCTTTAAGCTGACTTCCGTGAGGTTTCTTCCAGCAACGCCCTCGTTCCCTCATCCCTTGGCAAATTTATTGCTTCGCTCCACGATTGCAAAAAGTTAAAAGGATTTGTCATCCTGAGACGCATTCACTTTCGTTCAGTGTAAACTCCGCCGAAGGATCTCGTAGTTAATTTGTCATTGCGAGAGCCGATGTTTCGGCTCGTGGCAATCTCGTTGTCAAATTTGTCATTTGGGATTATTAAATAAAGGCGGGTATAAAAATCTTTTTACCGTTGGAAAGTGCGGGAACCAAAACCGTCACCGTTTTTCCGGATACAACCGTCCTCGATTTAAACCATTATTTTGAAATAAAATTTTCAATACCTTTTCTATCACTAATCCATATTATTTGGGGATATTTTATGAAATCCGGAACTGAAAATTTCTTTTTTTCTGGATTAGGTAAATTTTGTAAATAATTTCCAAATTCTACTAAGTCGCCATCATTCGTCAATAAACATACATGATTTACATCAAACAGATATGTTAATTCCATAGTTTGAGCGACGATAAACATATCAACGTTTGAAATTTCTTTGTTTTTTTCAAATTTTAGTTTTTTATTAAATTTTGCTATAAAAGGATAAAGATGTTGGCAGTTAAGGAGATGGTATCTTTGAAAATCTAAATTATAATATGAAGGAGCAACATTACGACTAACAACTTTACTATCATCAATATTAATCCATTGATCCGTTCTTGAAATTTGTTTGCTAAATTCATTACGAACTTGTTTATATTCATTCATAACACCTATATCATTTAAATTCTTGGCATTTTCAATAAGTATCTTTTTTGCTATTACTTTATAAACTTCAGCAATACAAATATTTGGTAGTATGAAAAAAGTATATCCAGCCACCCCACTTTTAATGTTTTCAAGACGTTTATGAGCATATTTTTTTTCAACAAAGTTATCTACTATAATATTTGTATCTAAAACGAAAAACTTACGTCTAATATCCATTTAAATTTATTCCTTTTTTTAAAATGTTCTACTACAATCACTCCAAAACAAGAGAAACCAGTGGCGACCTCATATCATAAGTCAACCATTTTAACTCCCCTAACGCTGTCCTTTTAACGATTATAACAAATGGTTTTTTGCAATTTTTATAATTTTATCAATCATGATTCTAGAATTTTTAAATTGTTTATCTTTTTCTTGGGGATGCCTAATTTTTTCTCGAAATCCTTGACTTATTGCATTAAGAACAATATCTAAATCTTCTCTTAATTTTGTTTCTTTTTTATTTAAAATTGTATTTATATTCGGTTGTTTCACAGTATCATATTTTTTCATATAGTTACTTATTAATCGAATTTGTGTTTCAATATCTTTTTGAGTTCGTTTTTTTAATATAATCCTATCGGTTCTAATAAATGACCGCCAATTTTGACTTCCTCTTTTACTGTTGCATGTTGGGCATGATGGAACGATATTTCCTATTATATGAAGTCCACCTAATGTTTCTGGCCAAAGATGATCGGGTTGCAATGATACATTTTTTTCTGAAATACCGCAATAAATACAGCGATGACCTAATTCCTCAAGTGATTTTTCAAAAGCATCTTTTTGAACATGGCTATGTAATAAAACAGATAAAAATGCTTTTCTAAATGCTCCTCGGCCATTACCTAATATTTGAGAAATAGGTTTAGGTTTTGGCATTTATTACCCCCGTCCCCAATATTTCATAATACTTACATTACTTTTACCCGTTGTTGTCTTTTTAATACGTTTGTCCGTTTTGATATTGACATTTTTTCCTAACATTTTCTAATTACCTCCATTTCATCTTCTGCTTTTTCAGTTCTTGCTCATTCAAATATTTTTTCCATTCCATCTCCTTATATTACGGGGATGGTTCTGGTTCTTCAGAAAATAGCCGGTAAAATGTGACCGACCTCCAGCTTAAAATTTCAACCTATTACAATGCAGGAGCGAAGAAGTTGCCATCAGAACTAAAGGGCGAAATTGACTGCAAACAGGGCTGAAACGACATATATCAGAGGATGAAGTTCTTTTGCTTTTCCTGTAAAAAGTTTTATAAGAGTAAATGATATGAAACCGAATCCGATGCCGTGTGAAATGTTGTATGTCAAAGGCATTCCTATGATGGTCAAAAAAGCCGGTATGCCTTCGTCTGCTTTTTTAAAATCAATACCCTTGATTGCGGACATCATCAGAAATCCTACGATGATCAATGCCGGAGCTGTAACCGGAAACTTATAAACACCATCAAGCGTTCTATATCCGCCGCCGACAACAGACACGAGCGGAATCAAAAAAATTGAAGCCAAAAAAAGAACACCGGTCACTACTGATGTTTTGCCTGTCTTGCCGCCTTCAGCCACACCAGCAGCTGATTCGATGTACGAAGTAACAGATGAGGAGCCGACCAGCCCGCCGAAAACAGCAGAAAGCGAGTCCACAAGCAGCACATTTTTCAGACGGGGCAGGCGACCGTTTTCGTCCAGAAAACCGCCCTCTTCTGATACGCCTATTATCGTTCCCATAGTGTCAAAAAAGTCTGTCATAAATATAGCGAATATCATCGGTATTAGAGTGATTTTTAATGCTCCGGCAATATCCGGCTTAAAAAAAAGAGAAAAATCCGAAGGAAAAGAAAATATTTTATGGGGTAGAGAAACGACTCCGGCAAAAAAACCGGCAACTGCAGTCAGAATTATTCCGATGAGAATTGATGCTCTGACTCTCAGGGCAATAAGCACACTTGTTATCAGAAGCCCGATAACCGTTGTGACGGCATAGTTTGTCTTTAAGTTGCCGAGTGAAACCAGTGTAGCAGGATTTTTTTCAACAATGCCGCCCTCTGAAAGCCCAATGAAGGCGATGAAAATACCTATACCGACTCCGATGGCAAGTTTTATCGGTTTAGGAATGGAATTCATCACTGTTTCCCTTGTTTTGGTAAGCACGAAAATTGTTACCATCAGCCCTTCAATAACAATTATCCCCATTGCCACTGAATACGGAAGCTTCATCTGCCCGCAAAGTGTAAATGCGACAACTGCATTCAGTCCCATACCTGGCGCAAGAGCAAAAGGATATTTTGAATAAAGCCCCATAAAAATCGTCATCAGACCGGCACCGAGGCATGTTGCGAGGGCAACGGATTCAAACGAAACGCCGGCGGATGAGAGTATAGCGGGATTGACAAAAATTATGTAAGCCATTGTCATAAATGTCGTCAGACCTGCTATAATTTCCGTCTTCGTATTTGTCATCATTACACCTCCGGTATGAGGATTATTTTTAAGTCGGCTTAAAGTTCCTATTTAATCCAGGAGCGAGGGATTTGCTGAAGAAGCCATAATCCTTCATTTCATTCAGGATAAACTCCACCTCGCTTAATTCATTCAGCGAGGTGAGTTCGGAGCGCGGCTTCTAAGCCGACGCTGTGCTGATGAAGCAAACCCCGAGTGACCCTTTATAAATCTAATAAAGTAAGCCCGGATTTTTTATCAAATTTCCTTTCCGCTTTCACGCCTTTCAATTCAATTATTATCGCCTCGGCAATCAAAAAAACACCGATATTTGTTCTGAGACAGCCGACAAAAGTTTTTTTACCTCTTCCAAGTGCGGAATGTAGGTGAATTTTTGGTTTGCCTTTTTCACAAAAAACCGTGCCTATGCCTACCATCTCGCTGGGGCCGGGAAATCTCCGCCAGAACGGCAGCGGCGGCAACTGTTCTTTCACGGGACCGCATACCATCTCGCCTTTTTTAATAGCGCCCAATAAAAAAATAATGCCTGCTTTTATCCGCTCCTTTTTTACAACCTCAGCCAAACTTGATAAAAGGTCGTCATTGTTTTCTATTTTTGCCACTATAGTTTTGCCTATTTTTCCGACGGTGTATTTCATTTTTCTTCCGCCTTTTCTTTATTTATATCATTATCCCCGCAATACGGACCGTCTTTTTTCCGCCAGTGCTCGGCATAGCCGGATTTTATCCAATCAAGCGCCGCCTGCTGAATACCGACATCATAAC
>Ga0315268_10007660_pt1 | contig 11350 bp, 9 predicted proteins | sample C1_top_MG_FD_204535 | JGI IMG/M metagenome (GOLD analysis project Ga0315268, IMG submission 204535) | Sediment microbial communities from Yellowstone Lake, YNP, Wyoming, USA - C1_top | ecosystem: Environmental > Aquatic > Freshwater > Lake > Sediment | place: USA: Wyoming | collected 2017-08-01 | reverse complement strand
GAGGATGCCCTGGGTGCCGATATAGATCCACGAGCCGGCGGTCATCTGGCCGTACATGGTCAGGCCGGCGCGCTCCAGCTCACGGAAGTGCTCCCAGGTCGCCCACTTGCCGACCAGGTTGCTGTTGGCGATCAGCACCCGCGGCGCCCATTCGTTGGTCCGGAAGACCCCGACCGGCTTGCCCGACTGGACAAGGAGCGTCTCGTCGTCGCCGAGGCGGCGCAGCTCGCGCACGATGGCGTCGAAGGCCGGCCAGGAGCGCGCTGCCCGGCCGGTCCCACCGTAGACGACCAGGGCGTCGGGGTTCTCGGCCACCTCCGGGTCGAGGTTGTTCATCAGCATCCGCAGGGCCGCCTCCTGCCCCCAGCCGCGGCAGGTCAGGGCCGTGCCGCGCGGGGCGCGGACGGGTCGGGCGCCGGGCAGGGCGGGGGCGCCGCCGGGGGAGGCTCCGGGCGCGGCGGCACCGGGGGGAGAGGCGTGGGTCGGAACCGTGGTCGTCATCGTCGGGCTCCTCGGAGGTGACGGCCCGAGTCTACGCCCCCTCCCGGAGATGACTCGGCGACCCAGGCCGCGGCAGGCCCGGGGCGAGGGCACCTGCACCGCGGTCGGAACGCCCCCCGGAGCAGCCACCGGACCGCTATCGTGAGCAGGCTATGACTACCGTTCTCGACGGCTCCTCGCTGACCATCGAGCAGCTCGTCCGGATCGCCCGCGAGGACGAACCGGTGGCGCTCGACCCCGACGCCCTGGCCCGCATCGCCGCCTGCCGGACGATGCTGGAGGAGAAGCTGGCCTCAGGCGAGGTCATGTACGGGATCAACACGGGGATCGGCGAGTTCAGCGAGGTCGTCCTGTCGCCGGAGCAGGTCGAGCAGTTCCAGCGCTACCTCATCTACAACCATGCCGCCGGCATCGGCGAGCCGGCTCCGGTCGAGACCGTCCGCGGCGCCATGGCCAGCCGGATCAACGTCCACGCCCGCGGCTACTCGGGCTGCCGGCCCGAGATCACCCTGGCGCTGGTGGAGATGCTCAACCGCGGCGTCACCCCGGTCATCTGCCAGAAGGGCTCGGTCGGGGCGAGCGGAGACCTCGCCCCGATGGCCCAGATGGCCCTCTCCCTGATGGGCGAAGGCGAAGCCTGGTACCGGGGCGAACGCCTGCCTGCGGCGGAGGCGCTGGCTCGAGCCGGGATCGTTCCGCCGGGCCTCCGGGCCCGCGACGGCCTGGCCGCGATCAACGGCTCCAACGTGCTGACCGCGATGAGCGCCCTCCAGCTCCACGACATCGGGCGCTGGCTGCGCCAGGCCGAGATCGCCTGCGCGATGACGCTCGAGGCGCTCCTCGCCAACCTCAAGCCGTACGACGTCCGTCTCCACGAGCTGCGCGGCTTTCCCGGGGCCGTCCGGGCCGCCCGGGCGATCATGCGGGTGATCGAGGGCAGCGACCTCCAGGCCGGGCGGATCAGGACGAAGGTCCAGGACGCCTACTCGATGCGCTCGTCGCCCCAGGTCATCGGCGCGGCCCTGGACGCTGTCGACTACGCCCGGGCCCAGGTCGAGACCGAGCTCAACGGCGTGGCCGACAACCCGATCTTCCTCACCGACGCGCGGCTCACCCTGACCGGCGCCAACTTCCAGGGCTCGCCCGTGTCGCTGCCGATGGACATGGTCGGGGCGGCGCTGACGATGGTCAGCGTCCTGTCCGAGCGGCGTCTCAACCGGCTGACGAACCCGGCCCTCAGCGTCGGCCTGCCGGCCTTCCTGACGAAGGGAGCGGGGATGTTCTCCGGGATGATGCTCAGCCAGTACACCGCCGACACGCTCATCGTCGAGCAGCGGATCCTCTCCGTCCCGGCCTCAGTCCAGTCAATCCCGGCCGCCGCCGACCAGGAAGACTTCGTCTCGATGGGAATGAACACGGCGATCAAGACTGGCCAGATCCTGGAGGACGCCTGCGGCGTGCTCGGGATCGAGTTCATGGCCGCGGCCCAGGCGCTGGACTTCCGTGACTTCACCCCCGGCCGCGGGACGCGCGCCGCGCGCGATGTCGTCCGCCGCCACGTCGCCCACCTGGACGAGGACCGGCCGCTCTATCCGGACCACACCCGGATGCAGGCCGTCGTCCGGTCGGGCGAGATCCTCGAGGCGGTGGAGGCCGCGGTCGGGCCGCTCGCCTGAGGCATCCTGGGCGCGCCGCACACGGCGCGCGTGGGCATCCTTCGACCGGGCGACCTGTCACGGGGGGACTCAGCGGCGACGGCGCAGGGCGAGCACGACCGCGCCCCCGAGCAAGGCGGCAGCGAGCCCGCCCGCGAGCATCGCCAGAACGAGCGGCAGGTGCTCACCCTGGACTGGCTCCGGCTCGCCCGGGGGCGAGGCGAGTGACGGCGTGGCCGGTGCCATCCCCGGCCCGAACGTCTGCTCGGCCTCGGCCAGCAGCGCTGCACCCTCCGCGGTCCCGAGCCGGGCGTTCGGCAGGCAGACCGACGGGGTGAACGAGCCGTCGGCACCGCGGGGCGCGGCCAGGATCCAGCGGCTGCCGGCAGGGAGGTCAAGGCCGCAGGTGTTGCCGGAGACCTGGCCGTTCCCGAGGTCGATCGTCGCCGGCACCAGGGCGATGACCCCGGCGCTGCCCGGTCCGGCGAACCAGCGCTCGATGGCGAAGGCGGTCCGGTCGCGTGTCGTCGGTCCGGCTGTGCCGGCGAAGACCGCGATCGTCGGGTCGCGGGCGACGTATGCGCCGAGGGCCTCGGGCATGACGCACGAGCAGGCGAACGCAGCGCCCGCGAGCGCCGGGGTAAGGGCGACAGCCGCGAGGAGAGCGGCGGCGAACCGCAGGCCGGGCCTCATGCCCGTGAGATGCTCCGGGGGCCGGCGCGGTTCCGCCACCCCGCCGACAGGCCGATCCTCGCCGTCCGCCGCCCGGCCGACGATCGCGCCTGCCGACCACGCGGGCTTCCCGGCCCACGCCAACGCCTTCCGGCGGCGCGCTCTCGGCGGCTACGCACAGGCCGGCCCTCGGCGTCCGCCCCCCGCCCACGCCAGCCCCTTGCTGGGGCGCGGCCCCGGCGGCTACCCACAGGCCGGCCCGCCGGCCGACCCGGCTTCACCACCGGTGAATGATGGCGGTGGTCGGCGGAGGAGCCGGCCCCGGCACGCCCGGCCGCTGCGCTGTCGAGGCAGAACCGTTCACGCGGCGTGAACGGAAGGCTGGTTCGCGGCTCGGTCGCCGCGGTCGCGCGCTCGTGGCCGCGCCACATGGCCGGATCATTCACTCGCCGTGAAGGGGCGCGCCAGGCAGCCGCGCCAGCACCGCCCGTGAGCCGGCACCGCCCCAATGAGCGGGCGGCGGCGGCCCTACGGCTGCCCGGCCTGCTGGCTGAGAGCCTCGATCAGCTGCGCCCCGAAATCGTCCGGGCCGATCGACAGGATCGAGACGAGGAGCGCGTCGTCGCGCAGGCGGAGGTGATAGACCCGGACGCCGGTGAGGCACGTCGTCGACTCGACGGTCCGGCCCGCCACGGTCAGCGTCGTCTTCCCGTCGATGCCCGCGTTCGCGGCGCAGGCCGCCTGGTCGTAGTCGGCCCGCCAGGCCGGGAAGAAGGCGGCCATGTCGCCCGGGTCCAGGGCCGCGATGCTGGCCGTGGCGAGGTTGCGGCCGTTGTCCCCGACGACGGCCGCCGCGTACCGCCGCACCGTGCTCCCGGGATCAGCCCCGAACTCGCGCTCGCCCTCGACGTCCTCAGCCACCGCGCTACCGGCGATCTCGCCGGGCAGAATCTCGAGCAGGGAGCGATCGACGATCGCCGGCAGGGTTGGGGTCGGCCCGGGGGTGGCCATCGGCGCAAGGGTCAGGGTCGGCCCGGGGGTGGCCACCGGCGCAGGGGTCAGGGTCGGCCCCGCGGTCGGCGGTGACCCGGAAGGAGTGGTGGACTGTACCGTCCCGGTCGGGCCCGGGCTCGTCGCGGGACCGAACGCGGGCGCAGTGGCGGACGGGCCGGGCGACGTCGCCGGGGTGACGGACGGCGCCACAGCGCAACCGCCGGCAACGAGCGCGGCCATGACGAGGCCGACGACGAGCACGGCGGCCATCGCCGCGGACCGCCATGCTCCCTTCACGGCAGGTCCAGCATGAACCGGCGTGCCAGATCGGCACGCAGAGCCGCCTCCGGCGCCAGCCAGGCGATCGGTGCAGACCGGGCCCGGACTGCGGCCGGGGTCCGGCTCGACGGGAACGCTGCGCGGGCCGTCAATGATCCCTCTACCCCAGCTCGCGGCGGACGACCGGGAAATGCTCGTCGTCGACGGCGATCCGGAAGCCGGCCCGCAGCCAGAACGCGGTGCTGGCAGCGCTCGTCGCGTCGGGGTTCCTCGCCGGCTCCGGGTAGGCCTCGACCGCGCTGAAGCCGCGGCCGGCAAGGTCGGCGCAGACCGCATCGGCCAGGCGCAGGGCAAGGCCCCGGCCGCGCGCCTCGGCCGCCGTGGCGATGCAGGTGATGACCGCGGGCGGCGGTGACTGCGGCAGGCGCGGGTACAGCTCCCGGGTGCGCATGGCACGCGGATAGGCCGACAGCGGCCCGAACTGGGCGTAGGCGAGCGCCCGCTCCCCCTCACCGTCGTCGACGAGGAGGACCTTGGCGTAGCTACCGACGACGCCCGAACCGCGCGAGAGGAGGGCGAGCTTGCGCGGGACGTCAGCGCCCGGCCCGGCCGGGCGGGACGGTCGCGACGGGGCGAACGGGTTCTCCTCGACCGCGGGCCCGGCATCGTCGAGGAGCGGGTTCGGCGCGGCCGCGCGGCCGGTCGGGGCGAACGGGTTGAGGGCCTGCCCGGCCGGCTCGTCGGGCGCGAACGGGTTGAAGCCGCCCGGGCGCCGTGTCCCGCCACCTGACGGGGCGCGGGCGGTGAGCCAGGCCGGGCGGTGTGCCTTCGACCCCCGGTCGGCGTCCTCCCAGTAGTCGCAGGTGCGATGGTCGAACGCCGGGTCGGCGCAGGGCGGAAGGAGCCCGAACGTCGCTACGTCGGTCACGTCCACGATCCGGATCCGGTCCATTGGTGGGACTGTAGCGCGCCGGCGCGGCGCGGTCGCGGGCGGTCGGGGCGGCGGCGAAGTCGGGGCGGCACGGTCGCGGGCGGGCGGTCATGGGCAGCGGCCCCGCGGCGCATCATTCGGCGGTGACCCGCTCCACTGCCGCCATCCGGGCCGGCCTGCTCCGGGGGATCACCCGGAACGTCGTCGCCCTCGGCATCGTCAGCCTGCTGACCGACGTCTCGAGCGAGCTGCTCATCTACCTCGTCCCGCTCTACCTGGCCAACGTCCTCGGCGCCTCGCCCTCGATCATCGGCCTGGTCGAGGGAATCGCCGAGAGCGTGGCGGCCGTGCTCAAGCTCGCCAGCGGGGCCGTCTCGGACCGGTTCGGCCGGCGCAAGCCGCTGGTGACCGCCGGGTACTCGACCTCGGTCGTCGCCAAGGCGCTCTACCTGGCGGCCTCGACCTGGCCGGTCGTGCTGCTCGCCCGGGTTGGCGACCGGATCGGCAAGGGCATCCGCACGGCGCCCCGTGACGCCCTCATCGCCGACTCCACCCCACCCGAATCCAGGGGCCGGGCGTTCGGACTGCACCGGGCGCTCGACACGGCCGGCGCGGTCGTCGGGGTGGCCCTGGCGGCGATCATCGTGGGCTCGATCCAGGGCGACGCAGGCTTGCTCTCGGCCGATGCGTTCCGGGCGGCGGTCGTCGTCGCCCTGGTGCCGGGGGTGCTGGCGGTCGTCGTGCTGGTGGGATTCGTGCGCGACGTGCGCCCGGGGCCCTCGGCGGCGCCCCTGGTCGCACCGAGGCCGATCGCACCGGAGCCGGTCGCCGCGGAGCAGGTCGGCCGGGACCTCCGCCGTGCCGTCCGCGCCTTCCCGGCCGCGTTCTGGCTGTTCGTCGCGGCCGCCGGGTTGTTCACCCTGGGCAACTCGTCGGACGCGTTCATCGCCCTCCGCTCGCAGAACCTGGGAGTGACCGTCCGGGACCTTCTCTGGCTGGTGGTGGCCTTCAACGTGGCCGACGCGCTGGTGGCCTGGCCGATGGGCGCGCTGTCCGACCGGGTCGGGCGGCGCGGGCTGATCGCCCTCGCCTGGGGGATCTACGCCCTCGCCTACGTCGGGTTCGCGGCCGCCGGGTCGGCCGGGCCGGTGCCGCTCCTGTGGATCCTCTACGGCACCTACTACGGGGTGATCGAGGCCGTCGGGCGAGCCCTCGTGGCCGACCTCGTGCGACCCCAGGTGCGGGCCACGGCGTACGGGATTCACGCCGCCGTGATCGGGATCCTCATCCTGCCGGCCTCGGTCATCGCGGGCCTGCTCTGGGACGGGGTCGGGCCAGCCGCACTGTTCTGGTTCGGGGCGGGCTGCGCGCTGGCGGCGGTCGGGTTGCTGGTGCTCGTGCGACCGACGCCCCGGGATGCCGGTCCGGGCGGCGAGAGGTCGGTCACGGCGTGACAGGCGGCACTTGCACCGGCCCCGCGATCCCCATCAGCCTGCGGCCATGACCGAATCCGCCGTCGAACCCTCCGCCGCCCCGCTCGTCCCGCCCCTGCCTGCCCCGCCCGACCTGGCCGGCGCCGCCGCGGTCGCGTCGGATGCGAGCCGGCGCGCCTTCATGCTCGCCAACCGGTTCGGGATGATCCAGCTCCACCGGGCGGGACTCGCGGCCTGGATCGGCAACCCTCTCACCGGCTACCAGCTCCTGCTGACCACGACGGGCCGGAAGAGCGGCCTTCGGCGCGACGTCCCGCTCGAGTACGTCGTCGCCGACGGCTCGGCCTGGGTGATGGCCGGCTACGGCCCGAAGACCCAGTGGTACCGGAACATCCAGGCCGACCCGCGGGTGGAGGTGCTGCTGCCGGGCGGTCGCGCGTTCGTCGGCACGGCCGAGGAGGTCCTCGACCCCGCTGTCCGCGAGCGGATGATCGTCGTCCTCTGCCGCGCCTGCGGGCTGCCCGGCTTCATGATCGGGGCCAACCCGTGGACCGCGCCGGCCGAGGAAGTCCTCCGGCTGGTCGCGTGGGTCCCGCTCATCCGGGTCACCCCCGTGTCGGGGCCGCTCGTGGCGGGCCCGGACGATCCGGGTGGCCTGGCATGGATCCCGCGCCAGGTCGTGGCGACAGTGGCGACGATCTGGCTGGCGCGCGCCGCCCTCCGGCTGCTCCGCCGCTGACGGGCTGCTTCGCCGCTGACGTGGCTGGCACAGCGCTCGGGCCCGCGCGGGCACGTGCAGGACCGGAGGCCGCGCGCAGCCGTCCACCAGGATGCGCGGGCCCGAGCCCGGGCACCGCTGCCGGCGGCGCCCGCCCCTACCCCGCCAGGTCGGCCAGGGCGCCCGACCGCACCAGCTCCAGCGCCGCCGCCAGGTCCGGCCCGGGCTCGCGGTCGGCGGCCAGGTGCGGGACCACGGCCCGGACCCGCCGCAGGGCCTCGGCCACGCCGATGCCGGGAACGGCAGCCTCGCCGCCACGATCGCGGGCGACCGCGGCCAGCCGGAGGTCCAGGCCCTGGGCCGCGCACACGAGCTCGATCGCCAGGACGTGCTCGACGTTGGCCAGGACTCCGCGCGCGTGGCGGGCGGCAATCGAGCCCATCGAGACGTGGTCCTCCTGGTTGGCCGAGGTGGGGATCGAATCGGCGGACGCCGGGTGGGCGAGGACCTTGTTCTCGGAGGCGAGCGCCGCCGCCGTGTACTGGAGGAGCATGAGCCCGGAGCTCAGGCCCGGTTCCGGCGCCAGGAACGCCGGCAGCCCCCCGTTGAGCCGCGCATCGAGGAGCCGGGCGACACGCCGCTCGGAGATCGCGCCCAGCTCGGCCAGGGCGAGCTTGGCGAAGTCGAGGGCGAGGGCGATCGGCTCGCCGTGGAAGTTCCCGCCACTGATGACAAGCCCGCCACCCGTCGCCGCCGCATCGGCGCTGACCGCGCCACCGTCCGGGAAGACGAGCGGGTTGTCGGTGGCGCTGTTCAGCTCCACGTCGAGCACCCGCCGGAGGTAGTCGAGGGCATCGCGGACCGCCCCGTGGACCTGCGGCGCGCAGCGGAGCGAGTACGGGTCCTGGACCTTGTGGCTGCTGCCGCGGTGGGCAGCCATCAGCGCCGAGCCGCGCAACAGGTGGCGCAGCTCGGCCGCCACCGCCACCTGCCCCGGGTGCGGCCGGGCGAGCTGGTAGGCGGCGGCAAAGGCGACGTCTGTTCCCAGGAGCGCCTCGGCGCTCATCGCGACGGCGACGGAGGCCGTCCGCGCCAGGCGGTCGGCGTCGGCCAGGAGCAGCGCCCCGATCGCGCCCATCAGCTGCGTCCCGTTGAGCAGGGCCAGGCCCTCCTTGGGCTCGAGGACGAGCGGCTGGAGCCCCGCCTCACGGAGGGCCGGCAGCGCCGGCAGCACCTGGCCGCCCAGCTCGACCTCGCCCCGGCCGATGAGCGGCAGGGCCAGATGGGCGAGCGGTGCGAGGTCGCCCGAAGCGCCGACGCTCCCCTGCTCCGGCACGACCGGGTGGATGCCGGCGGCGAGCATCGCCAGCAGCCGGTCGACGACGAGCGGCCGGCAGCCCGAATGGCCGAGGGCGAGCGTGTTCGCCCGGAGGAGGAGCATCGCCCGGACGACCTCGCGCGGCAGCGCCGGGCCCACGCCGGCGGCGTGCGAGGCGAGCAGGTTCTCCTGCAGCCGGCGCGCGTCGCCGGGGGCGATGACCGTCGAGGCGAGGTCGCCGAAGCCGGTCGTGATCCCGTAGACGACGGCTCCCTCGGCGACGAGCCGCTCCACGACGGCCCGTGACGCCTCCATCCGCTCGCGGGCGTGCGCGTCGAGCACGGCCCGGCGCCCATGCCGCGCAACAGCCTCGACGTCGCTGATCGACAGGTCCGCACCGGTCAGGACGAGCGGCGCGCCGGGCTCGACGGCGCGCTCAGGCACGAAGTGCGTGGCGGGCGGGCGGGGCGAGGCATCGCCGGGGGTGGCCTGGCCGCGGTCGATCGGAGCGCTCACTCGCGGCAGGATAGGCCGCAGGATCGTCGGCGTCCTGGCAGCGCGTCTCGTCCTGGCAGCGCGTCTCGTCCTGGCAGCCGTCTCGTCCTGGCAGCGCGCACGGGCCGACCGCCGCGGACGGTCGAGCGGCCGGCGAGGGTCCGACATACGGCGGTCGAGCCGCCGACGGTCAAGCCGCTGCCGAGGGCGCAACCTCCACGGCACGTTCAAGCCTCCGGACCCGTCTCCGCAGCCGCCTCCCGCGCCCGCTGCCGCGGCCCTGCCTCCGTGTCCGGCGCCCTGCGCCCGTGTCCGTGCCATGACTCACAAGCAGGGCTCGGGCAACCTGCGCCGACACCCCCGCTCGTCGGCCGTGCATGGCCAGCGGGCTCGCCACGGACCACGAGATCACGCCAAGGGTCGTGCGGCGACCGTGAGCCACCATCACGTCCGGCAGCCGCCTCCGAGATCCCCCGGGGACGCTGGCAGCTCCGGTTGTGTCGCATAGGACGGACACGGCGGTCGCCGGGCCGCGCCTCGCCCGGCCGCGACCCCACCCGGCCGCGACCCCACCCGGCCGCGCCTCGCCCTCGCCATGCTGCAGCGCCGTCGCGAGGTCACACCCCTCCCTGCGCGGACCCTGTACCCTCGGCGCGATGCTTGCCTTCGTCGACCAGATCGTCATCCCTTTCCTGGAGCAGCTCTACGGGGCTGTCGGCTACCTCGGCGTCATGGTCGCCATGGCGATCGAGTCGGCGATGATCCCCCTCCCGTCGGAGCTGATCCTTCCGTTCGCCGGCTTCCTCGTCTCGAACCCGGTGCAGGTCGAGCCGCTCACCGGCCAGCCCTGGAACCTCTGGCTGGCGGTGGCCTTCGCCACGGCCGGCAACACGACCGGCTCGCTCATCGCGTACGCGATCGGCGCCTACGGCGGCCGGCCGTTCCTCGAGCGCTACGGCAGGTACCTGCTCATCCGGAAGCACGAGATCGAGGTGGCCGACCGGTTCTTCGAGCGCTGGGGCGCCCAGACGGCCTTCTTCAGCCGCCTGCTGCCCATCGTCCGGACGTTCATCAGCTTCCCGGCCGGGGTGGCCCGGATGCCCCTCCGGAAGTTCATCGTCTACTCGACGCTCGGGGCGATCCCGTGGTCGATCTTCCTCGCCTGGTGCGGCGTCCAGCTGGGCGAGAACTGGGAGCAGATCCGGGACATCCTCCAGCCGTTCGACCTGGCGATCGCGGTCACCATGGTCGTCGGCGTGGTCGTCTTCGTCTGGTTCCGCCTCGGCCGGCCGTGGCCGGGAAGGCGGGGGATCGACCTCGGCCCGGACGACCCGGCCGAGCAGGGCTGACCGGCGCGGACGATCCGCCCGGGCGGGCCTGACGGCGCGACCCTGGGAGCCTATGCGCCGGGAGCCGGCTCCCACGGCGCCTGGCCGGGCGCGGCGAGGTGGGCGGTGTCGTTGAGGACCAGCAACCGTGCCTGTTCGGCATCGGCACCGTCCTCGTAGCGCAGGACGCTCAGGTTCGCCTGGTCCTGGGTGAAGCGCCGCCGGTAGTCGCCGACCGGCACGCCGAGGGCGACGCAGAGCAGGATCCGGTTCAGCGTGCTGTGGGCGACGACGAGGACGATCGGATCAGGCACCGCATCGACGCCTGCCCAGGCGAGCAGGTCGGCCAGGAACGACCGGGCGCGCGCGGCGACGGCGTCGCCCGACTCCCCGCCGGGTGCAGCGTTGGCCGCGGGATCTGCCACCCAGCGCCGCCGGAACGCCGCGTCGAGGCCCTCGATCTCGTCGTAGGTGAGGCCCTCCCAGCGACCGTAGTCCATCTCGGCCAGCCGGGGGTCGGACTCGACCGGCCGGCCGGCGGCGATCATCCCGGCCGTCTCCCGGGCCCGGAGGAGCGGGCTGGACACGATCCGATCGAACCGCTCGCCGCCGATGCGGCCCGCCAGCGCCTCCGCCTGGGCCCGGCCGGCGACCGACAGGCCGATGTCGATGCCCTGCCCCAGGTGCTGCTCCGGGTCGGAGCGGTCGGTCAGGCCGTGGCGGGTCAGGACGATGGTCAGCATGGTCACCCGAGTCTACCGGGCGGAAGCAGGGCCGGGCCGGCGCCGGGGTGCGGGTCGGGCCGCGCGGACCGGACGCCGGGTGTCGGCGGACACCAGGCGCGCGCGCCAGGCGGCCGGCGGCGGGCCAGGGACGCGCCCGCAGGGCACGGGGCGCTACCCCCAAGGCGAGGGTCGCACCGCAGGGCCCGCCGTGTACGATGGCGCCGTCCGCGCCCCGGCCCGGGTCCGCGGCCAGGCGAGGGCTCGATGACCGAAGCGACGCACCCCTCCGACGCCATCCACGG
>Ga0315268_10007659_pt1 | contig 11350 bp, 12 predicted proteins | sample C1_top_MG_FD_204535 | JGI IMG/M metagenome (GOLD analysis project Ga0315268, IMG submission 204535) | Sediment microbial communities from Yellowstone Lake, YNP, Wyoming, USA - C1_top | ecosystem: Environmental > Aquatic > Freshwater > Lake > Sediment | place: USA: Wyoming | collected 2017-08-01 | reverse complement strand
GAATCGCGAAGATCCGGTGCTCGATCACCGGCCCGAGGTAGCCGACCACGGCGCTCTTCGCCGTGAACCCGTTCCGTTCCAGAAAACCGCGGAGGAACTGGCCCACGGCCGCCGGCTCGCCGCCGGGACGCTCCGTGACCGCCGCGCGGTGGATCCGCACCGGCCGTTCGCCGGGAGTGTACTCCACCACCCGGATCACCCGCGGCGAGATCTCGATCGCCAGCATCCTGCTCATCCGCTCCGCGCCCTCCGCCTTAGTGCTTCAGTTCATAAATACGGCAACATATATCCGTTAGGTACTCAGACTCCGGGCTCGCGGGCGGCTTCCACTCCGCTACGCTCGCGACCTTCGACCGCTCGCTGCGATTCCGCTCGACGCAAACTCTGCCTCGCTCCATACGCCGCTGCGTGGAACCCCCCGCTGCGCCCTACGTCTACGTTACCGTATTGATGAAACACAGCACTTGGTGCTTCATCGCAGGTAGAGGTTCACCTGCGTCTGCTGGTTGTTCTCCGGGATGTACACGACCGCCCGTCCCGAGACCGCCGGGTTCGGCGGCAGGGTGCACGTCGCAAACACCTCGTGGAACCCGGCGTGCACGGGCCCGAGCGTGTACGGGGGCCCCGACGGCCCCGGCGGGATCCCCGCCGACACGCTCGCCGGCGTCCCGTTGTTCGAATAGTTCATCTGCGCGTTCACCGTCATTCCGGGGAACGACCCGGGCTGCGGGTTCAGCACGTATTGACTGGTGTTGTCCGTACGCCAGACGTGCAGGTTGACCAGGAGCCGTCCGTTCGGGACGACGGGGGACGACGGGTAGGTGATGTCGTCCCCGCCGCCCACCGCCCGGTTCGGCCCATAGCTGGTGATCTGTCCGGCCCCCGGACTGTTCCATGCGTAATTCGTTCCCCAACCGTCCGTCAGATACCCGGCGGCGTCGAACCCCGCGTTCACGTACGGGCCGTACCACCCGTACTTCACGCCGAGCGTCCCCGTCGTCTGAGGCAGCGGCACCGGGGGGGTGTTCAGCTGGGAAATCCCTGTCGGAAGCCCCCCCATGTCGCCGAGGTACCCCGCCGTGGGCCCCTTGGGGTCGCCCATGATCGCCCGGTAGATCTCCTCCATCTCCTTCTTCGTCGCCTCCTGGCGGGACTGGTCGATGATCTTCACCGCGTAGGGAACCGCCATCGCCGCAAGGATCGAGATGACGGCGATCACGACGATCACCTCGATCAGGGTGAACCCGCCCGCCCCCGGTCCGCGCGCCCTCATTTCCCCGCCCCCATCGACCCGACCATCTTGTAGAGCGCGAGGAAGAACGACAGCGCCGCCCCGAGGACGACGAGCGCCAGGAGGATCGTCATCGCGGGCTCCAGGATGGCGAACGTCTTCTTCACGATCGCCGGCACTTCCCGGTCGTAATACGCGGAGACGTTATCGAGGGTGTCGTCGAGGTTTCCCGACGACTCCCCGGCCGAGACCATCCGCAGGACCATCGGGGGAAACTCGCCCGATTTCCGCAGCGCGACCGAGAGCCCGCCCCCCGCGATCAGCTCCTCCCGCGCCTGCCGGACCACCGCCGCGAGCACCCGGTTCCCCATCACCTTCTCCACGACGGCAAGGGTCTGCGTCATCTCGACCCCCGCCCGGAAGAGGGACGCGGTGAAGTGGCTGAACTGGCTCATCTCGATCGCCCGGATCACCTCCCCGACGAGGGGGATCTTCAGCTTCCAGCCGTCCACCCGAAGCCGCCCGGCCTCGGTCCGCCCGTACATCCGCAGCGCGACGACGCCGAGAACGATGGCGGCGAGCACGTACAGGCCGGAGTCCCGGAAGAACTCGCTGATCGCGATCACGACGCGCGTGGGGAGCGGGAGATCGATCGCCGCCCCCTTGAAGATTGCGAGGAACCGGGGAAAGACGAAGGTGAAGAGCAGGATTATGAGCCCCGAGACCATGCCGACGACTGTCATCGGGTAGTACGTCGCCTGCCGGATCGTCTTGCCGAGCTCCTCCTGCCACGTGAGGAACCGGTGGAGGTTGGAGAGCGCCCCGTCCATGTTCCCCGTCACCTCGCCCGCCCGCATGATGGAGACGAAGACCTCGGGGAAAACGTCCGGGTGGAGCGCGAACGCCCCGGAAAGGGTCGCTCCGGACTGGACGTTGCGGCGTATGTCCCGCAACACCTCGCGGAACTCCGGGGTGGTGGACTGCTCGGCGACGTCCGAGAGGCCGATGACCAGCGAGACCCCCGCGCCGAGGAGCGTCTTGAGGTGGTAAGCGAAGTCGATGAGGTCGGCCCGCTTGATCTTCTTCCGGAAGAGCGCGCGGCCGCTGCTCTCCGCCACCTGCCGGTTGGAGACCAGGTGCATCCCCATCGCCGCCAGTTGATCGCGCAGCGATTTCTCGTCCGGCGACGACATCGTCCCGCGGGCCTTGCGCCCGTAGTCGTCCACCGCGTTGTAGTCGTATCGGGCCATCTCAGGTCAGCTGCACCACTTCCTCCAGCGTGGTCAAGCCGCGCATCGCCTTGGCGACCCCGTCCTGCCGCATCGTCGTCATCCCCTCCGCCATCGCACCCTCGAGCAGATCCTGGCTGTTGGCCCGCTTCATGATCAGGCGCGCGATCGCGGGCGTCACCTCCATCAACTCGTACACGCCGACGCGCCCCCGGAACCCCGTCTTCCCGCACTGCGCGCACCCCGCCCCCCGGAGGAACGTCCCGTGGATCGACTCGGCCGGCAGCCCCGCCCGCTCGATCGTCTCCGGCGACGGGGTGTACGCCTCCCTGCACGCCGTGCAGCTTACGCGGATCAGCGCCTGCCCGATGATCGCCCGCAGCGACGACGCCACCAGGAACGGCTCCTGCCCCATGTTGATCAGCCGCGGGACGGCGCCCGCCGCGTCGTTCGTGTGGAGCGTCGAGAAGACGAGGTGCCCGGTCAAGGCCGACCGGACGGCCAGTTCGACCGTCTCGCCGTCCCGCATCTCCCCGACGAGGATGACGTCGGGGTCGTGCCGCAGGATCGACCGCAGCCCGGAGGCGAAGGTGAGCCCCGCCTTCACGTTGATCTGGCACTGCCGGATGACCGGCAGTTCGTACTCGACCGGATCCTCCAGCGTGACGATGCTGCGCTCGAGGCTGTTGATGTAGGAGAGGGCGGAGTAGAGCGTCGTGGTCTTGCCGGAGCCCGTGGGGCCGCACACCGTGATGATCCCGTTGCGGCTCTCGATCAGCCGCCGGAAGCGCGAAAGGGTCGTCTCGTCGAACCCGAGGGACTCGAGACCCAGGACCAGCTTCGACTTGTCGAGCACCCGCAAGACAAGGTTCTCCCCGTGCACCGTGGGGAGCGTCGATACGCGCAGGTCGATCTTCCGCTTGCCGACGTAGAAGTTGATCTTGCCGTCCTGGGGCTGCCGCGTCTCGGCGATGTTCATCGAGGAGAGGATCTTCACGCGGGCGGTGACGGCCGGCTGCAGCATCTTGGGGAGGGACGGCCCCATCCGCAGCTTTCCGTCGACCCGGTACCGGATCCGGAACACCCGCTCCTCGGGCTCCATGTGTATGTCCGTCGCCCCATCCTGCACCCCGGTCAGGAAGATCTGGTCGACGAGCCGGATGATGGGCGCGCCCGCCGCGAGGTCCGCTTCGGAGAGACGGCCGGCCTCCACCTGCCGGATCGACTTCTGGACGATCTCCTCGATGGAGACGCCGCCGGTGTAATACTGGTCGATCGCGGCAAGGACGCTGCTCTCGGTGGCCGAGACGACGTCCACCACATACCCGGTGATCCGCTGGACCTCGTCGATCGCCAGGACGTCGAAGACGTTCGCCAGGGCGACCGTCAGCTTGGGCGGTTCGAGGAGGATCGGGATCAGCTTGTGGCGGCGCGCGAGGCTTTCGGGGACGCATTTCAGCGCCGCCGGCTCGATCAGGTAGCTGTCGAGCTGGACGAAGTTGACGCCGGCCTGGGAGGCGAGGACCGCGGAGATCTGCTCCTGGGTGACGAAGCCCAGGTTGACCAGGATCTCCCCGATCCGCTCCCCCGTGCGCTTCTGCTCGCGCAGGGATAGGTCCAGTTGGTCGGCGGTGACGAGCCCCGCGTCGATCAGCCGCTCGCCGAGCATCTTCCGGCGGGGCGGCGCCTTCGCGTCCCCTGCCGCGGTCGTCATCCGGTCACTCGCCGCCGCCGGCTAAAAAAAAAGCCGAAGGGGGGGCCTTCGGCTTTCTTCGCGGCGCGCCTGCGGCTCTTACCGTACACGGAACCCGATGTCGTCGCCTCCCGTCACCGTCGTGGCGGCGGCGATGTTGGTCTCGACGATGCCGTTCGGCCCCGCGGAAAGCACCCAGACCGGGATGGGCGGCACAACCACCGTCGCGAAGTCCAAGGCGTTGATGACGTACGGCCTCCCCCACGGATCGACGGGCAACGTGGCCGCGTAGGGCCCGTTCCATCTCGTGTCGCCGGCGGCGGGGTACGTGTGGCCGTTCGTGACCAGGTGGGTGTCCAGGGAATTCCACAGGGCCCCGGCCGCGCTCCAACCGGTGGCCACCCCGAAGAAGGCCGCCGCCGGCGTGGTGGCGCCGGTGTAGAGCCCGCCGTAATCCGCCACGGCGGTGTTCCGGTTCGGCCAGCGGCCAAGGTCCTTGTAGGCATTGGTGACGGCCGCCGCGATCACCTGCGTCTCGTTGCGGGCCTTGGCGATCTTGGAGTCGTCGATGTACTTCGTGATGTACGGCGTCAGGATTGCGGCCAGGATCGCGATCACCGCCACCACCACGACCACTTCGATCAGCGTGAACCCCTTCTCGTTCCGTTTGCGCATCGCGTTTCTCCTCCCGGTAGGAATTCCGTCCGATCCGTCCCCGACCGCAATGCGACCCCAGCACTTCCGGTATATTACGTTAACTTATACATAATGATACTCAATTGATCTGTCAAGTAAGATCTTCGCCGCAGTTAGCTGGTCCGGGACGTGACGTAGTCGGACAGGGCGATCAGGGCGGACCGGGCCGGCGAGTCGGGCAGGCCGGCGAGGTACCGCTTCCCGCGCCGGACGTACTCCCTCGCCCGGGAGGCCGCGTACCCGAGCCCGTCATGGCGGGCCACCAGGCCGGCGAGGAAGGCGACGTCGCGGTCCCCGGGCTCCTTCTTCGCGAGGGCGCGCCGCGCCCGCTCGCGGTCCGCGGCCCCCGCCTCGCGCAGCGCGTGCAGGAGCGGAAGCGTCACCTTCCCCTCCCGCAGATCCTGCAGAGGGCGCTTCCCGAGCGACTTCTCCGTCCCCGTGAAGTCGAGGATGTCGTCGACCAGTTGGAACGCGATCCCGACCGATTTCCCGAACCTGAACATCGCCTTGCGCGTTGCGGGGTCGGCTCCGGCGAGCACCGCCCCGGTTTCGGCGGCCGCGGCGATGAGCGACGCGGTCTTGCAGAAGACGACGGTCAGGTACTCCTTCTCCGTGATCCCCGCGTCGCGCGTCTTCATCAGCTGAAGCACCTCCCCTTCCGAGAGGTGGACCAGGGTGCGCGCGTAGATCCCGAGGACGTCGATGTCGCCGTCGTCCGTCATCAACTGCGAAGCGCGGGCGAAGAGGAAGTCGCCCACGAGGACGCTCACGGAGTTGCCGAACACGACGTTCGCCGACGGTTTGCCGCGGCGCACCGTCCCGGTGTCGACCACGTCGTCGTGCAGGAGGGCCGCCGTGTGCATGTACTCCGTCACCACGGACATCACGGTCCGACGGGGGCCCCGGTAGCCGCAGGCGTCCGCGGTCAGGAGCAGGATCGCGGGGCGGACCCGCTTCCCGCCGGACAGAGTGATGTGCTTTCCGACGACGGGGATGAGCGGAACGGGGGAAGCCAGGCTGGAGACGAGCGCACGCTCGACCGTGCGCAGGTCGCGGCTCAGGTAGCGGAAGACCCCGTCGATGTCGATGATCGCTCTCCTCCCGGGCACGTTGACTCTATCGCACGGGATTTCGGGCTGTCAACCGAGTCGGGTTCCGGTAGCATGGTGCGCATGTACGACCGGAAAGACGCATATTACCGGCAGGCGAAAAAAGAGGGGTACCGCTCCCGGGCGGCGTACAAGCTGACGCAGATCGCCGCGAAGGAGAAGGCGGTGCGGCCCGGGGACCGCGTGATCGACGCGGGAGCCGCGCCGGGCGGCTGGAGCCAGATCCTCCTCGACATGGTGGGCGGCAAGGGGAAAATCGCCGCCGTCGACCTCCTGCCGATGGCGCCGCTGGCGGGGGAGAACTTCCGGTTCTGGCAACGGGACCTGACCGACCCCGCCTTGCCGGCCGAGCTCCTCGAATTCCTCGGGGGGAAGGCCGACGCGGTCGTCTCGGACGCCGCCCCCAACACGACCGGATCCTCCTTCACCGACCAGGCGCGCTCCGCGGACCTCGTCCGGGCCGTCTTCGGCCTTGCGCGGGAGACGCTGCGCGACGGCGGGACCTTCCTCGCCAAGATCTTCGGCGGCGCGGAAGCCGACGCGGTCTTCCGGGAACTCAAGCCGTTCTTCGCGGACCTCCGCCGCCTCCGCCCCGAGGCGACCCGCAAGGAGTCGTTCGAACTTTATTTCCTGGGGAAAGGGTTCGGACGGCAGGCGATCAGGTAGCGATACCCGTATTCGAGCACGATCTCACCGCGCTGGTTCACCACCTTGCACTTCAAGCCCGCGACCCCCCGGTCCGGCTTGCTGCGCGACCGCCGCAGGTCCTCCCAGCGCGCCTCGACTGTCAGGACGTCCCCCGGGCGAACCGGGAGGAACGCGCGGGCCTCGTCGATGGCCAGTCCCGACAGGAGCGCGACGTCACTGTTCGCTTCGACCACGACCCGCGTACAGGCCGAAATAGTTTGAAAGGCGGACGCGATCAATCCCCCGAAGATCGACCGGCCGGCCGCTTCCTCGTCGACGTGGAACGGCCACGGGTCGTACTCCTTCCCGAAGGCGATGATCCCTTCGCGGTCGAACGCCACGGGCCGGCACGTGAACCGCTCCCCCTCCGTCAAATCCTCCCAGTACCTCTTGCCCATCCTCAAGACTCCCGCCGGTGACATCTCTTTTTTCACACTTCACTTCGCGGGCGGTTCGCGAGGCACGTAGCCGAAGGTTGCCAGCCGTTCTCCGGAGACGGCGTAGGCGGCGGCGGGCATATCGCTCACTCCCGTGGCGTCGATCCATTTATTGTAGAAATTGAAGAGTGCGCAGACGGTGATGGCGTCGTACAGCGCCTCCTCGCTCCAGCCCGCGGCCTTCACCTCCTCTACGTCTTCCTTCCGAAGCCGACTGGACTCCCGATTCACCTTCTCGATGAATGCAAACAGCGCCTTCTCCCGATCGCTGATCGGAGCGGTCCGATAATCCTGCAACACCGCGGTGACCAGCGAGCGATCTCCCAGCAAGGACGCCGCGACCGCGGCGTGGGAGCCGATTCAGAACAGACAGTCGTTGCGGCGGGAGGTAAAAGCCGCGATCAGCTCGCGGAACCCTGCGGGCAGCGGAGACGGCCCGCGCATCACGCTCTGGGTGAACCGTGACAGAAAATCCGTCCGGTCCGGCTTGTAGGCGAACAGGTGCATGATCTGCGGAACCGTGTGGCCCGCTGCGCGCAACTCGTCGATCAGGTGGGCGTAAGCGCCGCCGGGATTCCTCTGTTCGACTTCGGGTAGAAACATCGGACGCATGGAGAGCTCCTTTCACTTCCCCGCGACGCGCGAAAGCGCCTCTTTCACGTGGCGCACCGGGAGCAGTTCGAGGGAGAACTTCGCGCCGAGGCGCTCCGCGTTGGACGCCGGCAGGACGACCCGGGAGAACCCCATCTTGGCGGCTTCGTTCAGGCGCATCTCGGCCATCGGCACCGCGCGCACCTCGCCCCCCAGACCCACCTCGCCGAACACCGCCGTCCCCGGCGGGACCACCCGGTCCTTGAAGCTCCCGGCCACGGCGCAGCACAAAGCCAGGTCCGCCGCCGGTTCGTCGATCCGGATCCCTCCCGCCACGTTGACGAAGACATCCTGGTTGTAGAGGGAGACGCCCACTTTCTTCTCGAGGATGGCGCACATCAGGATCACCCGGTTGTAGTCGACGCCCAGCGTCGTGCGGCGCGGCATCGCGAGGAACGACTGCGAAACCAGGGCCTGCACCTCGACCAGAAGCGGCCGGGTCCCCTCGATCGCCGGGAAGACGAGCGTTCCCGACGTTTCGTCCGACCGTTCGGAGAGGAACATCCCCGACGGGTCGGCGACCTCGGTCAGCCCCTCGGCGCGCATCTCGAAGACGCCGATCTCGTTCGTCGAGCCGAACCGGTTCTTCACCGCCTTCAGGATCCGGTACGGGTGCCCCTTCTCCCCCTCGAAGTAGAGGACCGTGTCCACGATGTGCTCGAGCACCCGCGGCCCCGCGATCGCCCCCTCCTTCGTCACGTGCCCCACCAGGAAGACCGACACCCCCGCCTTCTTCCCGAAGAAGGTGAGCCGCGCGGCGCACTCCCGCACCTGGCCGACGGAACCCGGAGCCCCGGGAAGATCGGAGGAAAACACGGTCTGGATCGAGTCGACGATCAGCGTCCCGGGGGAGAGCTCCCCGGTGGCGGAGAGGATCCGCTCGAGGGACGTTTCCGACAACAGGTAGATGCCGCCATCGGTCACGCCCAGCCGCGAGGCGCGCAATTTCACCTGCGCTTCCGACTCTTCGCCCGAGACGTACAGGACCAACTTCCCGTGCCGGGCGAGGCCCCGCGCCGCCTGGAGGAGGATGGTGGACTTCCCGATCCCCGGGTCGCCGCCCAGGAGCGTCGCCGAGGCGGGGACCACGCCGCCCCCCATCACCCGGTCGAACTCGCCGATCCCGCACGACGTCCGCGACGAGGCGGTCTCCGCGACCTCGGTGAGGCGCACCGGGCGCGAAGCGGGGAAGTCGGGCATGCCGGCGGTGCGTTGGCGCGTCGAGGGGGAGGAGGCAGCGACCTCCTCGACCAGCGTGTTCCACTCCCCGCACCCCGGGCACTTTCCCACCCACTTGGGAGAGGAGGTCCCGCACGCCGTGCAGGCGAACTCGACCTTTACCTTCGCCACGTCTTCGCCACCTCGAGCGCCACCTCGTCGAACGTGGCGGCCCCCGACCGCACGATCCGCTTCACGTCGTCGTACTCCGGCACCGGGCGGACCGACCCGTCCGGCAGCGTCGCTTCCTTCACCCGGACGCGCCCGTACCGCGTCTCGAGCGTCCGCGCCGCGCGGTCGAGCTTCATCCGGTCGCACGCGTGGAACCGCAGGCCGATCGCCGTGGAAACGGAAAACACCGCCGAGGAGACGATCTCGAGACGCTCCTCGGGGCACAGGAGGCGCAGCACCCAGCCCGGCCGGTTCTTCTTCATCGTCGCCGGGAGGATCGCCACGTCCAGGGCGCCGGCGGCCAGCGCCCGCTCGATCAGGATCTCGAACCGCTGCGGGCTCATGTCGTCGATGTTCGCCTCCACCTCGAGGACGCGGTCCCGCCCGAGGGCGCCCGGCACCGGGTCCCCGGCGACGACGCGCAGCAGGTTTGGCCGGCCCGGGATCTCCCGATGCCCCAGCCCGATCCCGACGCCGCGCACCGTCATTCCCGGCGGCCGCCCGAAGGAGACGTCGAACGCGCGCAGCAGCGCCGCCCCCGTCGGCGTCACCAGCTCTCCTTCCCCTTCTCCGAACCGCCACGGCGCGTCCCGCAGCAGCTCGAGCGTCGCCGGGCCGGGAACGGGGATCTTCCCGTGTTCCGACCAAGCCTCGCCGGATCCTCCGGGGAGGGGGGAGCAGAACGCCTTCGGGGCGCCGAGATGCTCGAACAGGAAGCAGCCGGACACGATGTCGACGATCGCGTCGACCGCGCCGACCTCGTGGAAGTGGACCTTGTCGACCGGGATGCCGTGAACCTTCGCCTCCGCTTCTCCCAGCCGCTCGAAGCAGGAGATCGCCCGGGCGCGGACTTCGCCGGGCAGGGAGGAGGCGCGCAGCAGGGCGACGATGTCGGGAAGATGCCGCGCGGCGGCTTTCCCCCGGGAGACGTTCACGCCCACCCGCGTGCCCGCCACACCGCCGGACGTCCCCCGCTCCACGGCGAGGCGGTAGCCGGAGAGCGGCACCCCTTTCAGCGCCTTGCGCAACGCCACCTCCGCGCCGGAAAGGGAGAGCAGCGCCGCCGTCGTCATGTCCCCGGCGATCCCGGAGAAGCAATCGAAATAGAGGAGGCCGCTCACAGCCGGTTGATCACCGACGCGAGGACTCCCGCGCCGAACCCGTTGTCGATGTTGACCACGGCCACCGTGGGGGAGCAGGAGTTGAGCATCCCGAGGAGCGCCGCCACGCCGCCGAAGGCCGCCCCGTAGCCGACGCTGGTGGGCACCGCGATGACCGGCTTGTCGGTCAGCCCCCCCACCACCGAGGCGAGCGCTCCTTCCATCCCCGCCGCGACGACGATCACACGGGCGCCGCGCAGCCGCTCCTCCTGCAGCAGAAGCCGGTGGATCCCCGCGACCCCGACGTCGAAGAGGCGATCGACGCGGTTGCCGAGGAATTCGGCGGTCACGGCCGCCTCTTCCGCCACCGGGATGTCCGAGGTGCCCGCCGTCACCACGAGGACCGTTCCCTTCCCGAGGATCTCGGGGGCGCCGTCCCGGACCACCAGGCAGCGGGCCTTGGGGTGGGCCTGCGACCCGCGCAGCCGTTTCCGGAGGGCCCGCATCTTTTCGTCGGACAGACGCGTGACGAGAACCCCCGTACCGGCCTTTCGCATCGACCGGGCGATCGTCACGATCTGCTGTGCCGTCTTCCCCTCGCCGAAGATCACCTCGGGGACCCCTTGCCGGATCCCGCGATGGTGGTCGACGTGCGCCCCTGCCACCGTTTCGTACGGCAACGCGCGCAGGCGCTCGAACGCCTCCTCCGCGGAGACGGAGCCGGCGGCCACATCGGCGAGCATCTTTTTCAGGCGATCCTTCGTCACGGTTCTTCCTTCCTCATCGTTCCCGTTTTTCGTCCCCGCCGGGGCCGCCGTGTTCCCCCACCGTGACGCGGAGCACCCGGACCTCGAGAACCGCCCGTTCCGACGCGGACGTGACGGCCAGGACCGCCCCCGGGACCTCGAACGTCTCCCCCGTCGTCGGGATCCGGCCCGCAAGATCGGTCAGGAACCCGCCGACGGTCGCGTAATCCCCTTCCGGCAGGCGAACGCCGATCTCCTCCGCGAACCGCCCGACCTCCAGCCTGCCGGGCACGAGAAACTCCGCCTCGGAAATCTTCGTATAGTATTCCATGCGGCGGTCGTATTCATCCTCGATCTCCCCCACCACCTCCTCGACCACGTC
>Ga0315268_10007658_pt1 | contig 11351 bp, 8 predicted proteins | sample C1_top_MG_FD_204535 | JGI IMG/M metagenome (GOLD analysis project Ga0315268, IMG submission 204535) | Sediment microbial communities from Yellowstone Lake, YNP, Wyoming, USA - C1_top | ecosystem: Environmental > Aquatic > Freshwater > Lake > Sediment | place: USA: Wyoming | collected 2017-08-01 | reverse complement strand
TGGCGGCGAACATCCTCCTGTTGTAGAGGTCTTTGGCGGAGGTGTAATGCCTCAGGGCCTCCGGCGAACTGGTGGTGATGAGCCCGACCTGCGGGTCGATGTCGCGTTCGATCTCCTGGGCGGAAAGGCGCAGGTCGGATTTCAATCCGCGGGTCAGGGCGTCGACCAGGGTGTTGAGGCTCTCCAGCCCGCGGCAATCAATCTGATGCGAACCTCTCAACCTCCAGGGCCCGACCTCTTGCAGCTTGGCCTGCACCCGAAGGAACTCACCGGCCTTTGAAAAGGAGCCATGGAGAAGGAACTTGGCCTTCAGCTTCCTGGCTGCCTCTCTCAGGTCGCCGACGGAGAACGAGGGTTTGTCCGCCAAATGAAGCTCGTCCAGGGTCCGCAACAACATGTCTCCGGCGATGACCCGGATGTGCCGGGAAGACATCATGTCCTCGATCACCTGCCAGCTAAGGGTCCGGCGCAGGTAATCCAGGCTGGCGTCTCCGGTCCTGTTCTCGAATATCATCACCGCCAAGGACGTTCTCTGTCCGGTCGGGGGATGCAGGAAATGCCAGCCCAGAAGGGCGAAGACGGCCAGGAGCGCAAGGCCGGCCGCCAGCAGAGAGGCTTTAACCAACCTCTTTTTGAGCAGCCGCTTCCCGCGCGCTGGGGGGCCTGGTGGCTCTTCGTTCAGGGCCCGCAGCAATTTCTCGGCCGAGGCATACCTTCGTTCCGGGCTTTTTTCCAGGCATTTAAGAATGATGGTTTCCAGGAAAGCAGGCACCTGGGGGTTGTGGGACCTGGGCGGGGCGGGCTTGCCGCGGATGTGCTGATGCAGATAGCCGGCCGCGGTCTGGGATTCAAACGGCCGTTTGCCCGTGACCATCTCATAGAGAATGATTCCCAGAGAATAGATGTCCGAGCGGTGGTCGGTGGGCAATCCCTGGGCAGCCTCCGGGGAGAGATAGGCCGGCGTCCCGACCGCCGCAGCCGTCAGGGTGCTGTCCCCCGTCTCCAAGAACTTGGCCAGGCCGAAATCGGCCAGCCGGACCTTCCCCGAGGCATCGACCAGGATGTTGGCCGGCTTCAGGTCGAGATGGACGACACCCTGCTCGTGGGCCGAGTCGATTCCGGCGCAGGCCTGACGGCCGATGGCCAGCGCGGTCTGGACGTCGAGCCTTCCCGCGGCCCGGATCATCTCCCCCAAGTTCAGACCCTTGATATATTCCATCGAAATAAATTTGATGCCTTCTGCTTCGCCCAGGTCAAAAATCCGAATGATGTTCTCATGGCTCAAGGACCGGGCCAAAAGCGTTTCTTTCTTGAAGCGGCGTACGACGTTCGGATTAGAAACAAGCTCCGGCCTGATCATCTTCAAGGCTACGTCGACGTTGAGCTCTTGGTCGTGCGCTTTGAAGACCCGGCCCATGCCGCCCCGGCCGAGTTCCTCGATGATCACGTAGCGGTTTCCGAATTTTTGGCCTGGGGCAAAAGACAGAGCATCCCCTTCAGCCTGGGGCGACGAGGGGATGGGCTTGGTCAGGGTTTCCTGGACGCCCTTCCCCACATATTTCCCGCAGCGGCCGCAATAATTGACCTCAGGCGGGTTGGAATGAGAACACTCCGGGCAGGTCTTGAAAGGAGGAGAAGAGGCCATTGCTCCTAATATTAGAAGCTTGGGCCGGGCCTGTCAATTTGCCTAGGTGACGACCTTCTCGATATCCTTCTCGGCGTAGTCTTCGAACTGGAGGGCCAACTGGTACTCGCTCTGGAGCATCAGGTAATGGCTCTGCTCGACCTTGCCCAGGTAAACTACGATTTTTTTCTGGGTCCGGTCCAGCCGCCGGGCCAGGCCGAGATAAAAAGCTCGGGCGGCCTTCTCGGCCTTCATGGCCTGGGACAGGACGTCGGCCAGGCCGGTGGCCGGTTTGACCTTGACGCCGGGAAGGAGTTTTTGGTCCACCCGCGCCGGGAGGCTGACCTTGCGGCCTGGATACAGGGAGCGGAAGAGGTTGTTGAGGATGACGGCATGCTTGCCCTCCTCAAAGGCCAAGGTCTGGAACTTTTCCTTGAGCAGGGGGTTTTTCACCCGGTCAACCATAAGGCCATAGGTCCTTTCCGAATCCAGTTCGGCCCGGAGGGCCATGCTCAACAGTTTCGGGACGGACAGTTGGTCTGGGCTCATGGGGCGGCCTCCTTTTTCTTTGCCCGCCATTTTAGCACGAGGCGGCGTTTTTTCTAAAGCTGGAAAAGGACAGGGGAATTTCCTTCGAGGGGGCTTCCGGTCATGACCGGAATTTCCGTTTTTGGGGCAGCGGTCCTCGGGGACGAGACACAAGCTGCTCGACGGGCCGGCAGTTGAGGATATCTGCCTTGGTCAACCAGGCCCGGCGGGCGATGCCCACCCCGAAGCGCATCATGGCCAGGCCGCCCGCCAGATGGGTGTCGGTCCCCAGGCTCACGCGGATTCCCTTCTCCTTGGCCTGCTTGAGGTGGAGTTCGTTGAGGTCCAGGCGGTCAAAGTAGGCGTTGAGTTCCAAGGCCGTCCCTTTCTCCCGGGCGGCGTCCATCACTTTTTCCAGGTCCAGGTCATAGCCTTCCCGGCCGGAGATCAAGCGGCCGGTGGGGTGGCCGATGACTTTGACCAGGGGGTTGGACATGGCCTGGACCATGCGGGCCGTGACGTTCTTGCGGAAACCGGAGTGGACCGAGGCCACGACGAAATCCAGCAGGCCCAGGAGGGAATCGGGAAGGTCCAGGCGGCCGTCGGCCAGGATGTCCACTTCGATGCCCTTCAACAGCCGAACGCCCTTGAGCCTCGCGTTCAACTTGTCGATCTCCCGGACCTGGCGGCGGAGGCGTTCCGGCGTCAATCCGCCGGCGTAGGATGCCGAGCGCGAATGGTCGCAGACGGCGATATATTCATAGCCCATCCGCCGGGCGGCTTCGGCCAGTTCTTTGAGGGACAGCCTTCCGTCGCTCCAGTCGGAGTGGACATGGAGGTCGCCACGGATATCGGCGGCCTCCACGAGGGCCGGCAACCGCCCTTTCCGGGCCAGTTCCACCTCACCCCGGTCTTCCCTCATTTCCGGGGCGAGGAGCGGCAGGCCCAGGCAGCGGTAGACTTCCTCCTCGGTCCGGCCGGCGATTTTGCGTGAACCGCGGAAAACGCCGTACTCGGAGATCTTCAGGCCTTTTTCCTTGGCCATGCCGCGGAGCTTGACGTTATGGGCCTTGGAGCCGGTGAAATACTGCAGGGCCGCGCCGTAGGCGGCTTCCTCCACCAGCCTCAGGTCCACCTGCCGTTCGCCGCTGGGCGCCGCGACGATGATGGAGCTTTTGGTCTCGCCCGCGCTCAGGACGCGGCGGACGCCGGGAAAGCGGGTGAACCAGGCGATGAGCTCCCGGCTGTCCTGCGGTCGGCCGCTGGCCAGGATGTCGATGTCGCCCACGGTCTCGCGCATCCTGCGGAGCGAGCCGGCCGGAGAGAGACGGAGGAACTTGGGGTTCCGGCGCAGGTGGGCCAGGACCTCCTCCACCACGGTCATGGCCTCGAAGATGGAAATACGCTCCTGGGCCCGTTCGCGCAGCTCGATGCCCTTGAGGATATTGGCCGTCCTCTTTTCTCCCAGGCCGCGCAGCTTGGCCAGGGAGCCGTCCCGGATGACGCGCTTCAGGCCGGCCGGGTCCTTGACGCCCAGCTCCTTCCACACCAATCGGATCGTCTTGCCGCCCAGGCCTTGGACTTCCAACAGGGGGAGTAGCCCTTGCGGGATGCCGGCCAGGGCTTCCTGGTATTTCTCCATCTTGCCGGTGCGGAGGTATTCCTCGATTTTGGAGGCCAGTCCGCTGCCGATGCCGGGTACCTGGCGCAGCCTGTTCCCGGCGACGAGCGTCTCCACATCCTCGGTCAGGTCGTCCAGGATGCGGCTGGCCTTCTGGTAGGCGAGGACCTTGAAGCTGTCCTCGCCCTTGATCTCCAGCGCGTCGGCAATGCGGCCGAAGAGGCGGGCCAGCTCCTTGTTTTTCATCCCTTATAGATTGAAGGTGTAGGTGTATTTGACCATGATGGCCCGGCTGCTGGAAGAGGGCAGGTGGGGCACTTCCCGGAAGCGGCCGGTGTTGAAGTTCTCGTTGTAAACGACGTAAAAATCCACGCCCTCCCGGGGGTTGTAGCGAAACCGGAAATTGGCGATGATGGCCCGGTCCAGGTTGCTGTATTGGAGGAAGGCCGAGGCCGAGAGTTTGGTGTTCAACATCCAGAGAGTGCGCAGCCGGGCGACCGTCCCGGTGAATTCCCTATCCCGGCGGGGAAAGGCGACGCGGTTGAACTGGAAATAGCCGCCGAACTCCAGGCTGGAGGACAAGCCCCAGGTCGGCTGGGCGCCCAGAGAATACCGCCAGCCGTCATAGAATGAGCCGATATTGTAGAAGAGCAAGGAGTAAAGGGGTTTGGTCATGGGCGTATAGACCCAGCCTTCCAGGCCGGCAAAGGAATAGCGGCCGGGCGGGACCTCCACGTCCTCGGTCAGCTCAAAACTTTCCAGGAGGTCCTCATAACAGGCTTTAAAAAACACGTTGCCCATCATCCCTGATTTCAGCTCGAAGTCCCAGGCCGGACCCACTTCGGCCGATTCCAGCCGGCTGTCGGCATTGCGGACCACGGCCAGAAAATTCAGGGAAGGGGTCTGTCTGATGAAGGCCGATTTTTCTCCGGCCAGCCAGGTGTGCCACAGCTTGCTTTTCACCGACCGGAAATCCTCCCGCAACTCAAAACCCATGGCCGGGTTGTATTCCGGGCCGCACCAGGAAAGGCTGAAATTGTAGCCGATTCCTTTTTGTGCCCGCCTTTCCCAGTTCAAGGTGAACCGGCTGGGGTCCAGGGACAGGGGCCGATTGGCCCGGCCGTTCTCAAAAGTCTGGGCCCAGTTGAATTTGAAATAATCATTCCCGAAAACGCGGAAAATCCCGTCCAGGCCGTAGGCCGTATTGGTGGAGCCGTCCGCCCCCAGGATGCTGGTCACGATGCCGCCCACATAGGAGTAGGGGTTGAAGACCTGGCGGCGCGCCCGGAGAATGCTGAAGTTTTGAGAGGGGAGCTGCTCTTCCTCCAGGGGAGCGGTCTGCATGCTGATCAAGCCCAGGTCAAAAGGCCCGGCCCGGCCCACCAGCCTCAGCCCCCCGTAAATGCGGACCGGCTTGTCGTCGGCAATTCCGACCCGCCGGCTGTAAAATAGCCGACTGTCCCCGCCAAAAAGGAAGTCGAAGTTGGAAGAGCGCTCCTGGAAGAAGAGGCGCTTTTCGGGAAAAAACAGCGAGAAGCGCGTCAGGTTGATTTGAACGTCATCGGCCTCGACCTGGGCGAAATCGGTGTTGAGGGTGAGGTCCAGGGTCAGGTTGCTGGTCAGGCCGTATTTAACGTCCAAGCCGGCCTCGGCTTTAGGCGTGTCCCGGCGCAGGTAGGCTGTTTCCGTCTCGTTGAGCTCATAGTCGCGGCTGAACCCGGCCAGGCCGTAGGGGGCGATGGTGAGGGGCTTCCGGCTGTGGACTCCTTCCAGGAGCACTTCCCGAGCCTGAGAAGGCTTGTTCATGCTGTAACTGCCCCAGTTGGGCGGGATGGCCGGGAAAATTTGCGCTTCGTATTTGCGGGCGATCCAGCGCCAGATGATGAGCCCCATTACCACTCGGCCATCGCGCTCCTGGAAGCGCAGGCTGGAGAAAGGGATGCGCATCTCGGCGAACCAGCCCTGGTCCGTCACCTTGACCGCGGAATCCCAGAAAGTGTTCCAACTGATGTTGAAAGGGTCAGGGTTGGGCGGCTCTCCCGGCTGGCAGTCGTTGAAGAAGGCGAAATCCGAGCGCAGACCCGAGGGCGTGGTAAAAAAGGCCAAAGCGTTTTCATGGTCATGATAGGTATCGAGGATGACCGCCAGCCACTCCTGGTTCATGTTGGAAGAGTCCCGCTTTTTGCTGGAGCTCATGATTTTTGCCGGCTCTTTGTCGAAAAGCCGGCCGGCGATGTAGAGATAATTATCGTCGTAGCCGACCAGTATCTCTGTCCGTTCCGATCCGGGGAGGCCGAAAGTCGGGAGGATCATAACCACGGGCAGGGGCGAAATACCCTGCCAGGCCGGCTCGTCGCTGAGGCCGTCGAGCTTGATTTCGCCCTTGAGGCGGGCGAGGGCCAGGGGCCCCCCGGTATTGTAGTCCTGACCCAGCAAACGCGGCGCGAAGGCTTGGGAAAGCGGCAGGAAGACAACGGCCAGCAGCACTGCGGCTATTGGTTTTTTGGACATGCCCCTGAATCCTTTGAAAATTGAGCCCACGATAGCAAGTCCCCTTAGGCCTGTCAATGAAATCAGAAACGCCGAGGGTGGCTGAGGAAGAACCCCCTCTCAGCTATTTACGCAAAAAGTTTCAGACGAGGCCAGGGGCTTTTTTCAAAAAATTCTTTTCTGGTTGAGATCAGCGGACGAAGCCGAGCTGCATATAGTAGGCTTGCGGCTTGGCGCAGGCCGGACAGACCTTGGGCGCTTCTTTGCCCTTATGAATGTAACCGCAGTTCAGGCATTTCCATTCGGTCTGGCCGCTGTCGGCCTTGTACAATTTGCCGGACTTAAGACGCCGGGCCAGCTTGAGATAGCGCTCCTCGTGTTTTTCCTCGACTTCGCCGATTTGTTTGAATGCCTCGGCGATGAGCTTTTCCCCTTCCCGGCGGGCGGCCTTTTCGAACTCGGGGTACATGGTCTTCCATTCATAGCTTTCCCCGGCCGCGGCGTGTTTAAGGTTCTCCAGGGTGGTGCCCAGGTTATGGATGTCGTAGGTGTTGGTCATTTCCACGCGGCCCTTCATCAGCTCAAATTCCCGCTGGGCGTGGGCCCGCTCATTGTCGGCCGTCTCCTCAAAAACATGGGCGATCCATTCGTAGCCGTCCTTGCGGGCGCGCTGGGCGAAATACATATATTTGTTGCGGGCCATGGATTCGCCGGCAAAAGCCTTGAGCAGGTTCTCTTGTGTTTTGTTCATGGTGTGTTCCTCCGCGGTTATCTTATTTAAAAGGAGATTTAATGTCCATCAAAAGCTAGGCCTTGCCGAAAAAGCGGCCGATGCGGCGGATGCCCTCTTCGATGTTCTCGGGCGTGGCGGCGAAAGATAGCCTCAGAAAGTTCTCGGCCGCCCGGCCGAAGGCCAGGCCGGGAATGGCCACCACCTTTTCCCGGGCGATGAGCTCCAGGGCCACGTCCCAGGACGTCCGGGAAGGGGAGAGTTCGGCGGAGATATCAGCAAAAAGATAGAACGTGCCGCTGGGTTTCTCGCATTTCAGGCCCGCGTAGCGGTCCAGGCATTGGGCGGCCAGGTTCCTCCGGCGCCTTAATTCTTCAAGGTAGGCGGCCTTTTCCCGGTCGCCAACTCCCTGGAGGGCCAGGAGGGCCGCCCGCTGGCAGATGGCCGGCGGACAGGAGATGGCCAATTGGTTGAAAATGATGACCGTGCGGATGATCTCCGGCGGGCCGACGCACCACCCCAGCCGCCAGCCGGTCATGGAATACATCTTGGACAAGCTGTTGACGACGATCGTCCGTTCATAGAACGGTGCCAGGGACTCAGCCCGGCCTTCGTACATGATTTCCCGATAGACTTCGTCGGCCAGGACGGTCAGCTCCTGACGCCGGCAGAGCACGGCCAGGTCTTTCATATCTTCCCCGGAATAAACCGCTCCCGTGGGGTTGTTGGGGCTGTTCAATACCAGGAGCCGCGTCCGGGGAGTCATCCGCCGGCCGATTTCCTCCAGGTCAAGGGCAAAATGCCGGGCCGGGGAGAGGGCATAGCCGACGGGCCTGCCACCCGCCATCCGGACAAGGGTCGGGTAGGAGGGAAAGCCCGGGTCCGGAACCAGGACTTCGTCCCCGGGGCTGACCAGGACCATGATCAGGGCGAAAAGTGCCTCCTCGGCGCCGATGGTGACGCATACCTGCTCGGCCGTAACCCCCGGCCCTGTTCGCTGGGCGATGAGCTGCCGGAGCTCGGGCAGGCCCGCATTGGGCGTGTAGCCCAGGGGCCAGGATTTGACCTCTGCGGCCAGCCGCTCAAGAATGGCCAGGGGCGTGGGAAAAGCGAGCTCGCCCAACCCTAAGTTGATGCAGGAGGCGTCCGCCCGGTCATTGATCTGGCGGATGAGCGTTTTTTCAATGCCCTGCATCCGTTGACTGGGGAAGGGGGTCATTTCCGGCCTCCCGGCGGAGTCATGGCCAGAAGCCGCTCGATCAAATTTTTATAGAGGTCCACCGCCTCCCGCATCTGGGATTTTGGCATTTTTTCCGTGTCGGTGTGGGCCTCCTGGACGGACCCGGGCCCCAGAAGCAGCGGCCGGCCGAAGGATTTCAGGTAGGGGATGTCGGTGCTGAAGGACAAGACAACCGTCTTAAACCCAGGAAGGGTATAGAGCTCTTGCGGCTCTGAAGCACCCACGACCTCCACCTCAGCCTCGCCGGCGACCGCCGTCTTGATTTTGGCCAGGATTTCAGGACGGGGTCCTACGCTGCGAACGGAGATCTCGGCCCAGGCCCTGTCGGGGACGACATTGACCGCCACTCCGCCTTCCACCCGGCCGATGTTGAGCGTGGCCGAGCCCAGCATCGGGTGTCGGCCGAAGTCGATGTTTTGAACCCGGTCCAGGACTTTCATCAGCTTCAGGACGGCCGACTCGCCAAGGTGGGGGTAGCCCGAATGGGCCTTTCGTCCGCGGGCCTGGATACGGGCCACGAAAAAGCCCTTGTGCCCCCGGCCCAGCTTGTTGTCGGTGGGCTCGCCGACGATGATGAAATCAGGCTGGAGGCCCAGGGCCGGGGCCCGCCGGGCGCCGAGGCTGTCCGTTTCCTCGCCCACCAAGAAAAGAAGGCCGCAGTCCGCCAAGCTTTCCGGCGACAGGGCCTGGAGGGTTTGGATCATGACGGCCATGATGCCCTTGGCGTCGCAGGCCCCCCGGCCGTAGATAAAATCTTTGTCCTCGGAGAAGGGAATCATGGGCGGAACCGTATCCTGATGGGTGCAGAGGAGAAGGCGGGGTGCGCGCCCGACCGTGGCCAGGATGTTGCGGCGCTGGCCGTCAACCGGCTGCTCCACGACCTTGAGGCCGATCCCGAAGAGATAGTCTTTCAGAAAATCCGCCAGGCCGCCTTCCTGGCCGCTGGGGGAGGGGATGGAAATCAGGCGCTGGCTCAGGGCCATCAGGTCAATACCGGCTTTGATCATCTCCTCCCCGCTCGGCCCTTCTCCGCCCGACCTCCGAAAGGCCGGGACGGCTTTCACTCCGTCCCGCGCAGAATGCTCAAGAGGGAGACCTTGTCTTTGCGGTTGATGTCCTTGACCCTCTTGATGATTTTGGCCGGAACGCCGGCCACCACCGTCCCCCGCGGAACGTCGCGGACCACCACCGCTCCGGCCGCCACCACGCTTCCCCGGCCGACGCGCAGGCCCTCCAGCACCACGGCGTTGGCCCCCACCAGCACCTCGTCTTCGATGACCACGGGTTTCAGGCTAGGCGGTTCCAGCACACCGGCAATCACCGCGCCGGCGCCGATATGGCAGTTGCGGCCGACCATGGCCCGGGCGCCGAGCACGGCGTTCATATCGACCATGGTCCGCCGGCCCACGCGGGCGCCGATGTTGATCACCGCGCCCATCATGATCACGCAGTCGCGGCCTATGAGCGCACCCTGGCGGATGATGGCCCCCGGCTCGACCCGGGCCTGGACTTTCCTCAAGTCCAGGAGGGGAAGAGCCGAATAGCGGGCCTCGATGTCCCAGTGGGCGGCCCGGACCTGGCCACGGTGGCTTTTAAGCCACTTCTCGACCTGGCCGTAGTCGCCGATGAGCACCCGGAAGCGGCCTTCGCCGAAGGCCAGGAAGTCCTGGCCCTTGAAATCGCCCTCCCGGAAGGACCCCTGGAGCCAGACCTTGGCCGGGGTCTTTTTCGGGCTTCGGGCGATGAGCTCCGCGATCTGCTTATAGTTCATCGACCTCGACCACTCCACTGTTGCCGGCCGCGGTGACCAGGACCTGGCAGCCGGTTTTCTCTTGGCCGAAGACCTCGGCCATCAGCTCGGCCACGGCGGCCGTCCCCTCCGGAGCGCAGACGGCGAAAACCGAAGACCCTCCGCCGCTCACGTTGCAGCCGTAGGCCCCCACCCCCAAGGCCCTCTTCTTGAATTCCCGGTAGCCGGGGATAAAACTCGAGCGCACGGGCTCGGAGATGTAGTCGGTGTTGATCGCCGCGCCGAAGGCCTCGATATCTCCGGCCATCAAGGCCCGAACGACCAGAGCGCAGGACGACATCTGCTCCTTGACTTCGGCCAGGGACAGGCTGCCGGGGATCAGCCGGCGGGTGGTCTGCTGCGGCTTGCGCATAACCCCCACCACCACCGGGATGTCGGGCACGCGGATTTTGACGAACCCCAGGGGCCGGTAGGAGGTGATGAGCACGAACCCGCCCAGGAGGCAGGCGGCCGCATTGTCGGCATGGGCCGCTCCGCCCGAGGCCACCTCGCCGCGGCTGGCGATATCGATGAGTTCGCATTCGGACAGAAGGCCGCCGCACAACTTGTTCAGGCCGTAAGCGCAGCCCGCCGCCGAGGCGGCCGAAGACCCCAAGCCGGAGCCCGAGCGCATGCCCTTGATGATTTCGATGTCCGCGCCGGACTTTGAGCCGATCTTCTCGAAGAAATGGATGGCGGCCAGGCCGGCGGTGTTGTTCTGGGGGTCGGTGGGGATCCCCTCGTCGTCCCCGGCGATGCGGACCGTGATGCGGCCGGAATCGTTCAGCCGCACCCGGAAGCGATTGGAGGGCTGCTGAAGGGCCAGGGCGAAAACATCGAAACCGGGGCCGATGTTGGCGATCGTGGCCGGCGCCCGGAGGAGGATTTCTTTCAAATCAGGCCCTTGTCCTTGAGGAGCCGCTTCAGAAGCTCTCGGTTGGGCTCGCTGAGGCGGGTGAGGGGCGGCCGCAGGCCGCCGCCCGGAAGCCCCATCATCATCAGGGCCTCCTTGACGGCCATGGGATTTGTCTCCCAGCGGAGGGCTTCGAACAGCTCATAGTATTCGTAGTGCAAGGCCCGGGCCTTGGCCAGGTCGCCCTGGAGGCAGAGGTTGACCAGGTCGCGCATGACCTGGGGGATGATATTCCCGGCCACGGTGAAAACGCCCTGCCCGCCGAAGGACATCAGGGGATAAGCCGTTGTGTCCTTGCCGGTGAACACGGCGAAGGACGTACCCTTGGCCAGGTACAGGATTTTGGCCAGGTGGTCCATCTCCTTTTTCCCGTCCTTGGTGCCGGCGATGTTGGGATGGGTCATCAGCCGGGCGTA
>Ga0315268_10007657_pt1 | contig 11353 bp, 10 predicted proteins | sample C1_top_MG_FD_204535 | JGI IMG/M metagenome (GOLD analysis project Ga0315268, IMG submission 204535) | Sediment microbial communities from Yellowstone Lake, YNP, Wyoming, USA - C1_top | ecosystem: Environmental > Aquatic > Freshwater > Lake > Sediment | place: USA: Wyoming | collected 2017-08-01 | reverse complement strand
CATTCTTGCCGACGCGCGCGCGCGTGGGTTCGATTTGAAAGTGAAAGTCACCCGCCTGAAAAAGGAGGAGGACGAACAGGAATTTTGAGACAACGAGTCTGCCCACCCAAACCCCGGAAATTCCTCGCAACGACGCCGTCGCACACCTTGCAAGAAAGCTAGGGTTCGAGATTGGATTCGTAGTTCGTCACAAACTCCAGGAACTTTGAGATCGCGACGATGTCTTTGCCCACAAACCGAATGCTGTGTGAATCCGTGCGCTCAACGCCGGGCAAATAACTGAGAATCTCTGCGGGGCGATAATTCTTGAAGCGGAGGTCGAGCGTAACCGGTTCGGAGAGCTTGTATGGTTTGAAGCTGCCGAGCCGGCCCATCGCTTTCTTTGCGGTCTCACGGATCAACGTTTGTGCGGCGCCGGGAAGCATCGTCCGCGCGGAGTGGAAGCCAATCGCCCACTTCACCACGGCACCTTCGATGTCGCCAATCTGCGAAGTGGCTTCCGCAATGGCAACATCGTCACCGGAAATCATGAGCACGGGCACATTGAAGTGCCCGGCGATGGCGGCATTGAGGCCGGCCTCGCTTATCACTTTGCCATTGAGTTTAAGTTCAGCGAAGCGGGCGCTGGAAATTGTGTGGGCGCGGACGCCCCGCGGATTGCTGGTGCTGGCGTGATAGCCGATGAAGATGGCGCCGGCAAAGGATTCGTCAATTCCCTCCATCATGCCCAGGGGCCGCGGCCAGGAACGTACCACGGTGACGCCCTGAGGCAACTTTTCGAGCAAAAGGTTTTCGCCATTGCCGTGCGAATCGCTGACGACGACGCTGGTGGCGCCGCCCTCGAGCGCTCCCAAGACGGCGGCGCTGGCTTCGGCAGTCATGAACTCGCGGAAGCGCTCGTATTCGAAGCCGTTGGGACCGAGCTGATCGCCGGTCACGACACCCGCGATCCCTTCCATGTCTACGGAGATGTAGATTTTCACCGGCTTACGCTGGGCACTTGCTGCGGCGGTCAAACACAATAGACAAAGGAGAGCAGTCATCAGAGATTTTCGCATGGCGGTAGTCCTCTCGAGAGATGGTGGAGCCGCAGTCTATCCAAGCGTCTTGCCAACCGCAACCGCGGAGTCGGTCGAAGTCCATTTCGGCCATGGCCGGATCGCTATTTCAGCGGTTGACTTGCTAGAGAGACCGAAATAGGATTGTTTTATTGGAACAATTCTAAAGGGGAAATTGCAGGGCTATTCCTTGAGGGGGGATCTATGGCCGAAATGACTGTTGAGCAGTTGCGCGGACGCTTTCGCGGTGAAGTCATCGACCCAACTGACGCTGCTTATGATTCAGCACGCAAGGTCCACAACGGGATGATTGACAAGCGGCCCGCGCTGATCGCGCGCTGCGTGGACGTGGCGGACGTGATGGCCGCGGTGGAGTATGGCCGGGAGAACAAGATGCTGACCGCCATTCGCGGCGGCGGGCACAACGCGGGTGGGCTGGGAATCTGCGACGGCGGCTTGGTGATTGACCTGTCCCGAATGCGGGCCGTCGATGTAGACCCATCAGCCAAGACGGTGCGTGTGCAGCCCGGGTGTGTGGGGGGAGATCTTGACCACGCCGCCCACGCTTTCGGGATGGCGACCCCGACCGGAACGATTGCCACCACGGGCGTCGCGGGGCTGACGCTCGGCGGGGGAATCGGCCACCTCACCCGCACCTATGGGCTGACGATTGACAACCTGCTCAGCGTAGACGTGGTGCTGGCGGACGGCCGCTTCGTCACCGCGGACGAAAAAGAAAACCCAGATCTTTTCTGGGCGGTGCGCGGAGGCGGGGGCAATTTCGGCGTAGTGACGTCTTTTCTCTTCCGCCTCCACCCGGTGAAGACTGTGCTAGCCGGGCCCACGTTCTGGCCGATCGAACAGACTCCCGAGGTCATGAAGGCCTACCGAAAGTTCATCCTGGAGGCGCCGGAAGACGTGTCGGGCTTCTTTGCTTTTCTGACCGTGCCACCTGTTCCGTTGTTTCCGGAAAATCTACACGGCAAGAAGATGTGCGCCATCATCTGGTGCTCGACGGCCGCGCCTGAGAAATTCGAGAAGGTCAGCAAGGCGATGCGCGGCGTGGGCAAACCCGCGCTCGACCACGTGGGGCCCATGCCCTTTCCAGCGCTGCAAAGCCTGTTCGATCCACTCTACCCGCCCGGATTGCAGTGGTACTGGCGCGCCGACTTTTTGAAGGAAATCAGCGACGAAGCCATTGCGAAGCACCTCGAGCACGCCTCGCGCCTGCCCACGGGGCACTCGACGGCACACATTTATCCGATCAACGGTGCGGCGCACCGCGTGGGCAAGAGCGACACGGCGTTCAGCTATCGCGACGCCAACTGGGCGCTGGTGATCGTGGGCGTGGACCCGGACCCGGCCAACAAGGAGAAAATCACGAAGTGGTGCAAGGATTATTTCGACGCCGTGCATCCCTACTCGGCGGGCGGCGCGTACGTGAACTTCATGATGGAAGAAGGCCAGGAGCGCATCCAGGCCGCCTTCCGCGACAACTACGACCGGCTGGCCGCAATCAAGAAGAAGTACGACCCCACAAACTTTTTCCGGGTAAACCAGAATATCAAGCCGGCGACGTGAGACGGGGCACGTTGCCGAGGGGCCGCGAGGAAAGATGGCTTGGGCGGCCTAAGTGCGCTCGGCACTGAGCAGCAGCGGCGTGCCGAGCTTATTGGAATAGTTCGGGCGGAAGCGCTCGATGTTGTACATCAGCCCGACATCCACTTTGCGCGGCCCGAGCTTCGGGTCGGGCAGCGGGGCGTGCGTGTACTTGCCGTCCTGAATGGCAGTCATCCGGCCGCGGATGCCTTCGCGCACCAAATCCATGGCCACATTGGCAAAGGTGATGGCCACCATCTGGTCGAGAGAATCGGCTTCGCCGCTGCGCAGATCGTAGGTGAGGTCGCTGGACATCGCGTCCTCGCCCGTTCGGATTTTGATCTCCTCAGCGAGGGCATGGCCGATGTCGGCTTTCTTTTTGTGACCGTAGGGGTCGGCCTCGCCGAGTTCGATCACCTTCTGCCCCTTCCAGACGGCTCCTTCTGAAGCAATGACCAGCGAATAGCGGCTGGGATTGTTACGCTTGTCTTCCATCAGCATCGCGATCAGGCGACCGAGGTCAAACTCCAGCTCGGGGAGCACGCACCGCGCCGAGGTCACGTAAGCGGTGTAGAGGGCGGTGAAGCCCGAATCGCGGCCGAAGATGCGGAACACGCCGATGCGCTCGTGCGAGCCGAGAGTCGTGCGCTGGCGCGTGATGAGTTCTTTGGCGCGCGTGATGGCCGTGGAAAACCCGATGCAATACTCGGTGCCGTGGACATCGTTATCCATCGTCTTCGGTATCGCGACGAGCGGCACGCCGGCAGTGTCGAGGACGTTGGCGAAACTCAGCGTGTCGTCGCCGCCGATGACAATCAGGTAGTCGAGCCCGAGATGGGCGATATTGTCCAGCACCACCGTGGTGAGGTCATACACCCCGGCGCTGGTTTCCAGTTTCTTCAGCCTTTCGGCCGGCAGGTACGCCGGCAATTTGGATTGCTTGACGCGCGTGGGATTGACGCGCGAGGTGTGAAGCATGGTACCGCCGCTGCGGTCGATGCCGCGAGTGTTGACGCGGTCGAGCAGCCGCACATAATCGGCGTCGAGTTCCGGCCCCGGGCGCATATGGGTCAGGCCTTCCCAGCCGCGCCGGAGGCCGATCACCTGGTAGCCAGCTTCTGTGGAATTATAAACGACGCTCTTGATAACGGAATTGAGGCCCGGGACGTCGCCGCCGCCGGTGAAAATACCGATTCGACGAGTTCGATTCAAGCCAGGCTCCTTCCCGGGAAAATTCTAGCACCCGGATTCGAGGTCTGCTAGCAGCGGGAGGCTCAACACGCCCCTATCGACGGGTTCTCCCTCGCGAGGCTCAGGAGCCATAGGCCGGGCGGAGAGACCGCGAAGGGATTCAGCGATTGGTTGAACCCGAGGGCGGGGTGCTGGCCTCGACCGAGCGAGAATGTTCTCCCTTTCGGGCACGCGAAAATTTGAGGACCATCTCCGGCTCGTGAACAGTGGGGCCAAGCTCGTTCCAATCCATCTGCCAGAAATTGTCGCAGTTCAGCAACTCGAGACCGATATCGCGTGTACCGTCCGGCAGCGGTTGGCACCAAGCCACCCGGGCGCGGGTCTCACGACTGGAATCGCGACGTTGGACGACCAGGGTGTCACCGGTCTCTGCCTCGTGACGGCAATTCAGCAGCGCGCCGTAACGGCTCAGCACGCGCGTCTGGGCATTTTCCTCCCAGGCGTGACCCAGTTTCTCACACCGCAACTGGAGCGGGATGACGGCCTCCTTGCGCGGGCTGCGGCGCAGGTGACGCGCCAGGTCCGAAGCGCGCATCAGGATATCCAGCAGGCGGGCACGTTCCAGGTTTTGCAGATTGTCGAGGCTCTGGGCCAAGTCAATGGCCTGGCGGGTGCAACTCAGCAAAAAACTTCGCAATGACTCCGCGGTCGCTTCGCGAAAAGCCTGCTCCTGCATCTGACGCTGATAGTCTTCGATAAGCTCGTAGCAGCCGGAAATGAAGTGTTCCCGGCAAAGGGCACGACCTTCCAGCGAGCAGATCGCCGGTTGTTCGCAATTTTGCACTTCGCAGGAACCTGTGGCCATGATCGGCACAGAGCCCTTCACGCAGGCTGGGGACTATTCTACGTGCCAAGAGGCACGACAAGAAAACAGTTTTGTACGGAGATGGTTAGCAGCTTGCAACAAGGGGGTTAACGTTCGGATATTTCCGGAACGCCCAACACCTGCACTTGAATCGCACGTTCCCGCGGGCCGTCCAGCTCAGCCAGGATGACCGACTGCCATCCGCCCAACGCCAACGACCCGTTGCGGACGGGCAGTGAGATCGTGTGTCCCAGGAGCATCGCGCGGAGGTGGGAATCGGCATTCTTGCGTTCACACTCGGAGAGACGTGGGTCGTTGTGACGCCAGTACTCAAAGCGGCCCACGATTTTTTCGAGAAAGGCTTTCATATCGTCGAGCAAGGCCTGCTGAAACTCGTTGATGAAAATGGCTGTGGTGGTGTGCAGCGACTGCACGATGACGAACCCCGCCTTCATCCCGTGTCGCTTGACGACTTCGTTGAGGTCCCGGGTAATGTTGATCAACTCCAGGCGCTCGCGGGACTTGTAGATGATGGTATCGAGGTACATCTGGATGGCGGAGGTCGGGCGTGTTTCGGGGACCAGCCGCGGGGTCTTTACTGGCGCACTGCTCATTCCTGTGCTCCTTGCCATATTGCGTTCGCCTGTCGGGACAGGTGAGGATCCAAAGCCCGGTTGCCCTCAACCAATCGCAGCATTATAGGCTTACCCGCCCCGAGCGTCCAATGCTATTTTCCGCTGCCCGCCGAGGGAGTGACCCTCAGCAGCAACGGCTGACGCCTGCATAGCGACGCCGCAAGTGGTCTAGGTAATACTCCTCGCGCGTCATCAGGCGGTGCTGGTGGGTGCACTCACTGGCGCGAAGGGCCGAACGAAGATAGTTTTCATAAGCGGCGTCGCCGGTGACCTGGCGGAGCCACCACCAGAGTCTGCGCAAGTGGCGGCGTATAGCCGCCCCTACCGCACGTCCACGCATCAGTCCCCCTCCGCCATCTGGGTCATCATGTAGGGCGCCTCGTGCAAAACGACCTCTTTGCGACCACTCAGGATGCGGTACCACTCGAGCACGGCTTCCACCAGGAGCACCAGGACGAGCACGGCGAAAACTCCCGTTACGGCGGCATCCAGCCGCGCGTTGAGAATCAGGCGCCCGGTGGCGGCCACGCGCTCCGGCGGGATGGCGCCGCTGGCGAGCTGCGTTGAAAGTTCCTGCGCCGCGGCGAGGAACCCGATTCGCGGGCTGGGGTGGAAAATCTTCTGATAGCTGGCGGTCATCGTCACGGTGACCAGCCAGACCATCGGGGCCAGCGTCACCCAGAGCCAGCGCAGGCGACCCATCTTCAGGAGAATCGTCGTGGCGACCACCAGTGCCACTGTGGCGAGCAGTTGGTTGGAAATGCCGAACAGGGGCCACAGCGAGTTAATACCGCCGAAGGGATCGAGCACACCCTGATAAAGGAAGTAGCCCCACGCCCCCACGATCAGGGCGCTCGTGGCCAGAATGCTCGGATACCAGCCCGAGCGTCCCAACGGCTTCCAGATGTGGCCGAGCAGCTCCTGCACCATGAAGCGTCCCACTCGCGTACCGGCGTCGAGCACGGTCAGGATGAACAGCGCCTCGAACATGATGGCGAAGTGGTACCAGATGCCCAGCAGACGCTCGCCGCCGATGGTCCCGCTGAAAATCTGTGCCATGCCCACGGCCAGGGAAGGCGCGCCGCCGGCCCGGTCGAGCAACGTTTTCTCACCAACCATCTGGGCAAGACTCACCATCCGCTGGGCGTCGAGGGGAAAACCCCAGCCACTGATAGTGGCCGCAGCCGTCTCGGCGGTTGGTCCGACGATGCCCGCAGGGCTGTTCATCGCGAAATAAACGCCGGGCTGGAGCGCGCAGGCGGCGACCATGGCCATGACGCCGACGAACGATTCCATCAGCATCGAGCCATAGCCCACCAGCCGCGCGTGGCCTTCGCGGGTGATCATCTTCGGCGTCGTGCCGGAGGAAATCAGCGAGTGAAAGCCGCTGACGGCGCCGCAGGCGATGGTGATGAAGCAAAATGGAAAAATCGTGCCCGCGAAGACGGGGCCGGTGCCGTCCACAAACCGCGTCAACGGAGGCATCTGCATCGCTGGACGGACGAGCAGAATGCCTCCGGCAAGTGCCCAGACAACTCCAATCTTGATGAACGCGCTCAAATAGTCGCGCGGTGCCAACAGCAACCACACCGGCAAGGCCGAAGCGGCAAAACCGTAGAGGATGACAGCGATTGCCAGCGCAGGGGCCGAGAGCGTAAAGACTTGCGCCCAAGTGGGCGACTGGGCCACCCACTGCCCGGCAATCACGGCGAAGAGAATCATCACGAAGCCGATGGCCGATGCTTCCAGCACGCGCCCGGGCCTCCAGAAGCGCATGTAAAGACCCATCAGCATGGCAATGGGGATGGTCATCGCGAGGGTGAACGTGCCCCAGGGCGACGACTTGAGCGCATTGACCACCACCAGCGCGATCACCGCCAGAAGGATGATCATAATGGCCAGGACCGCGAGAAGCGCGATCCACCCGCCGCGCTTGCTGACTTCTTCGCGCGCCATTTCGCCCAGCGATTTTCCATTGCGCCGGATCGAACAGAACAGGATGACGAAATCCTGGACGCAGCCGCCCAGCGCCGCGCCGACGATCAGCCAGAGCGTGCCGGGCAGGTAACCGAATTGCGCCGCCAGCGTCGGTCCAACCAGCGGACCGGGGCCCGCAATCGCGGCGAAGTGGTGACCCATCAGCACCCACTTGTTGGTGGGCACGAAGTCACGGCCGTCCTGCAAACGCTCAGACGGCGTCGCGCGCGTATCGTCTAGGGCCAGAACTTTGGCGGCGAGGAAGGCGGAATAAAAACGGTAAGCGACCAGATAGGTGCAGACGGCGGCGACGATGAACCAGATGGCGTTGAGCGGCTCCCGACGCTCCAGCGCGATGGCCCCCAGCGCCCCCGCGCCAGCCACCGCGACCAGAGCCCACATAAGTCCCTTCAGGAGTTTCGGCATGTCCCCTCAGCCTACCTTTGAAATCAATCACAGAGCGGCAGCGGCTCGGTGCGCTCACCGCAAGATGCACGGCATCGTACGAAAGGCACGCGACACCGTCAACGGGCAATCCGATTGAGAGCAAAAACAAAAGAACGCGCAGTGCCCGCCCCTGAGCGAACACTGCGCGTAATCCGGGCGGAGACGGTTCTAGGTCAGGTGAGCTTTTTCAACTGCTTATCGCATTCCTCGCGGCATTTTTTAATGCGCGCTTCGAGCTCCTTGTCCGGCTTGGCTGCGAGCATCTTGCCGGCGAGATCTAGATTGTCGCGGACAACCTCCAGAGAGACCTTCATGTATTTGGCATCGTCCAGATTCTTGGGACCGAATATCTCGCTCAGCTTGTGGAAGGACTCGGTGACGTGGACCAGGTAAACCCGCGGATCGATCGCCACATTCCCCTTTTCGAAGATCTCGCGCCCCTTGTTGACGTCGTCCTTGGCGCCGACCATCCCGGCCATGTTCATGGCCAGTGCGTTGCGAGTGAATTCGGGGTCCAGGCGGGCGACCTCCTCACGGGAAACCTCCATACCCTTCAGGAGCCGCGTGAAGACGGGGTTCTCCGCGGCGCCGAAGTCCGGGAACTTCAGATTCAAGGGTATGGGCTTGTCCCCCAGCTTGGCGCGTTGCTTCATGACTTCTTCCAAGGCGTTCAGGAGGTGGGCGCGCGCCAGGGCAAAGCGGTCGGTGCGCCTCTGGGTGAGCTCGCCGTAGCGCGGGGCCGCGATGGGCTGGCGCCGGCTGGTTTCCAACGCATCCGCCAGCTTTTTGTCGGATTCAGCCATGGAGATCAGCAGCGCCACGCGAACGATCTCAGCCGGCTGCAGTTCGGGTTGCTCGCCGGCCGCCGAAATGGAGCGCTCCAAGTTGCGAATGGCGCCTTCGAAATCGGACGTGTCCAGGTTCGTCTTGGCATCGGCAAAATACTTGTCGCCGGACGGCGGCGGCGGCGTAGACGAGCACGCCGTCCAGCAAAGGCACAGGATGAGAACGGGAAAAAGAACCAGGCGGGAACGCATCGGCGTACCTCCCTGCCCGTCCCGCAGTCGCGGAACGGCGCTGCGCGGCAGGCCCTAGCACCGTCCGGTGCGGGGCAGGAGTACAGTGCGGCGACCCGCAAAATGCTATCCCCGTTGCAGAATCAATGTCAACGAATCTGTGCAGCCGGAGCCTTGCACCGTCCGGTACAGGGCGGAGCGGTGTCAGGCATAGGCCTGGCGGCACGTCTCGTGTTCGCGGCAGGTGGAAGGACAATTCGTGTTGTCGATCAGAATGTAGTTGCGGCACGCGGCGCAGAGAACTCCGTAGACAGTGTCTGTGAACTGGTCGTGGCCAGTCGCGGCCGTGTGTTGCGCCCGTGCGTCCGAACGACTCAGCGGCATGAGGCCTCCGGAGAGGCGGGAGCGGGGCCTGAGCCCCGCCCCACGGGAGGATTCGAACTTCTCCGGCTCCTCAGCGGCCGGTAGAGATCGTCGAGCGAATGAAGTCGGCGATGTCTTTCTTCAACTTGGCGTGCGCCGCCTTGTTGATGTACATCATGTGGCCGGCCTCGTAGTAAGCCATTGCAATGTGGCTACGGAGAGTGGGGTCGAGGCCGAGATGGTCCACCGTGTATTCCATCGCGAAGAACGGCGTGGCCAAATCGTAGTAGCCGTTGCAAACGAGGACGCGCAGGTCCTGGTTCGTGGACATCGCGGCGCGCAGAGTTTCGGCCACGTTGACGTAGCTGTTCTGGTTGGGCTCGTAGCTCCACGGCCGGACCGGGCCGCTGGTGTAATAGAGTAAGTCGCTTTCGTATTTCAGCTCGCGGCGAACATAGTCGTTGAAAGCCTGCGTGAACGCGCCCGAGTAATTGCCCTGGCTGGGGTCAGACTCATAGCGTTCCCCCGCGGCGTCCAAGTCGATGCCGGTGAAGCGGCTGTCAATGCGGCCGACCGTGCGGCGCTCGTCGCGCAGCAATTCCTTCGTAAAGCGGCCGATGTTGACGCGCAGGTTGGTTTCCTCGATGTATTTCGGGGTGAGTCCGGTGAGGCGCGCGAGCTTCTGCACGACGCTTTTGCGCTCGGCATCGGACAGTTTGTCACCCTTCATCAGGGCCTGGTTGTATTCCCCGGCCGCAAAGTCGCGCGCTTCCTGAATCGCCTTCTGAAGGTTCCCCTGCAAGTCCGCGGGAAGTTTTTTGTGGTACCAGGCGGTGGCCGTGTAGGTGGGGAGGAACAGCACGGGAGGTAGATCATTTCCCACGGCGAATGAAATCGTCTGGAAATTCAGCACCGCGGATACGAGCACGATGCCGTTCATGTAAATGCCGAAGCGCTGCTGCAAAACGCCGGAAAGCGCCGCGGAGCGCGTGGTGCCGTAGCTCTCGCCGGCGAGGAATTTCGGCGAGCCCCAGCGGTTGTACTTGGTGACGTACTGCCGGATGAACTGGCCCACCCATTCGGCATCCTCGCGGACTCCGTGGAATTCATTGGGATTTTCACCGGGCGCGGGCCGGCTGAAGCCGGTGGAAATCGGGTCCACGAAGACGATGTCGGTCACGTCCAGCAGTGAGTCTTCGTTTTCGACAATCCGGGGAGGAGGCGGCAGGGCGTGACCATCCTCGGCCAGTTGGACCTTCATCGGCCCGAACGCGCCCATGTGCACCCAGATGGAAGCCGAGCCCGGCCCGCCGTTATAGGCGAAGGTCAGCGGGCGCTTGGAAAAGTCGGTCACGTCGTCGCGGGTGTAAGCGACAAAAAACGCAGAGGCTTTGGGCTGGCCGTCGTTGTCCCGCAGAATCATGGTGCCGGCAGCGGCCGTGTATTTGATTTCCTGGCCACCGATGTGCGTGGTGTGCTGCGTGACGGAAATCTTCTCGACCGCCGGGACACCGCGGCGCTCCGGCGCCTGCTGCTGTTGCTGCTGCGCCTGTTGTTGCGCCTGAGCCGGCGCCCCGGGCTCTCCCGGCGGACGCCCTTGCCGCTGGGCCAGCACAGCGGAACTGGCAACCAGCAAGGCCAAGACACAAATGAGCCACTGCCATTTCTTTCCCATCAGAAATTCTCCTTCATGAAGTAATTGTCGAATTCTGCGACGCAAAGATAGCACAAGAGGTTTCCACAGGTCGCCCGAAGACCCGAATGCGTCGAAGGAGCGACCTGTCCCGAGCGTAGTCGAGGGGCACGCTTCCGTCTTTGCCTTCCGTAGGGGCGGCGCTTTAGCGCGCCCCCGTGGAGTGCGCCGCCTTGGTGCCGCTTTGTAGGGGCGCTGCTTGCTGCGCCCGCTCTTCGCTTTTCTTCCAAATTTCCGATCTGCAATTTCTCGCGCCCCATGGATCGCTGGCCTCCCGGCCGGCTCTTTGCCCTTTCGTTTGTCGCGCTTCGAATTTTGCTCTTTGGTTCCCCATAGCGGCGGACTTTACGTCCGCCATGTCTGCCGTCGTGTGTAGCCTCCGGACGCACCGGCGCTTGTCGCAGGGCGCTCTAAAGACCTCTGTATGGATAGATTGATATTCAGATCAAAAAGAGAGAGGGCAAGCTTGGAAGAACGAGCGGATGACCGCGGGGTGTCGTCGCAGTCGG
>Ga0315268_10007656_pt1 | contig 11353 bp, 8 predicted proteins | sample C1_top_MG_FD_204535 | JGI IMG/M metagenome (GOLD analysis project Ga0315268, IMG submission 204535) | Sediment microbial communities from Yellowstone Lake, YNP, Wyoming, USA - C1_top | ecosystem: Environmental > Aquatic > Freshwater > Lake > Sediment | place: USA: Wyoming | collected 2017-08-01 | reverse complement strand
AGCGAGCCTTGGTCTGAATGAAGGAAAGAGAAAAGATTCTTTCAGGTAAGAAGAAAAAAACGAGCCCTGCGACTCGCACAGCAGAAGTGTCTCTTGACAGAGCCGACGCCATCATAGAGGGTGGCCCACGCTTGGTTCATATTCTTTCCTCCCGACACCGGCGACCGAGGGAAGGATACCACTTCTGTAAGTCAGTGTGGAGTAGTGTTGCGGGGGGGGGCCCATTCTTGCGCAGCAAGAGTGGGTCTTGGGCTTGGCGATGCTCAGAGTGCTAAGGGGGAGTGGCAGTAAGTGCGGCGGAAAGGGCAAGGGCGAGTTACAATCGGAAGCGGAGGAGTGGGTGAGCGGTTGAAACCGGCGGTCTTGAAAACCGTTAGGCTCGAAAGGGCCTCGGGGGTTCAAATCCCTCCTCCTCCGCCAGAATTTTGAAGAGTTAAAGATGCACGGCTGCGCTGGAAAGTGCGGCTGGGCAGGGGATTGGGTAGACTCCCTCCGTTTGAAAGCCTGACAAGATGGGATGCGGATGGATTGCGGCTGCGTTGTGGGAGCCGCGAGGAGGGCCGAGGTGTGCGAGCGGGTTTCCGAGCAGGGCGGGTGAGGGTTGCCGGCGGATGACAAGCGTGGCAACGGCGAAGGGCCGGCGCCTGGGGAAGAGACGATCGCGGCAACGGCGAAGGGCCGGCCTGAAGGCCGGCGCCTACAAAATCTGGCGGCTGGCACAGGGGGTGTTTGTGATTGGGCAATGGGGAGGAAGAGGTTGGCGCGGGGAGCGGGGGGACGGATAGAATGGGGCCAGTCTGAATATGATATTTCTACGCGAAAACCGGTGGGTGGCGGGCATCTGGGTGGTGGTGCTGGGCGGATATGCCCTGGCCGCGCTGATGATCGAGCCGGGTTATCCGCTGACGGCGCTGGGAGATGTTGCGCAGAGTTTGATTCCGCTGGCGGCGAATGCGGGACTGCTGCTGAACGCGGGAACGAGGCAGTGGAGGAAGAACGCGTTCTGGATGCTGCTGGCGATGAGCTGCACGCTATGGATGTTCGGGCAGTTCGAATGGGTGTATTTCGAATTGTATTTGAAGAAGCCGGTGCCGGATTTGTTCGCGGGGGACATCGTATTTTTTCTGCGGGGGATACCGGTGCTGGCGGCGCTGGCATTGCAGCCGCACCGGGAGAGCGCGCAGCAGAAGGTGGGGCTGGGAACGCTGGACTTCGTGCTGCTGCTGATGTGGTGGTCGTTTCTGTATGCGTTTATCGTGATGCCGTGGATGTATGCGCTGCCTTCGGTGGCGGCATACGACGCCAGTTTCGACGTGCTGACGAACGCGGCGAACCTGCTGATCGCAGGGCTGTTTGGATACTACTGGCTGCGGACGAAAGGGACGTGGCAGAAGATCTACGGACATCTGTTTGGAGCGACCACGGTCTATCTTTTGGGAAAGATCACGCTGGATATCGCGATAAAGATGGGGAAATACCACACGGGAAGCCTGTACGACCTGCCGTATATCGCGTCGTTCCTGTGGATGGGAACGGCGGGGGTAGTGGCGTGGGAAAGGCGAAACGCGCCGGACGTGCAGGAAGAGGCGGCGAAGAAAGAGGGGCGCACGGACCGGGACGAAAATGTGATGGCGTCGAGGATGGCCATTGTGGCGGTGCTGTCCATGCCGCTGTTCGCGATCTGGTCGTTCGAATTCAGCGGGGATCCGCCGGAGGTGAGCCGGTTCCGGGTGCTGGCGACGCTGCTGACGTTCGAGCCTTTGGCGTTTCTGGTGTTTTTGAGGCAGTACCTGGGGGAGCGGGAGAGGATGCGGCTGCTGGGGCAGGCGCAGCATTCGGTGGAGCAATTGAAGCGCTTGCAGGCGCAACTGGTGCAGTCGGAAAAGCTGGCGTCGCTGGGACAGCTGGCGGCGGGAGCGGCGCACGAGATCAATAATCCGCTGACGGCGATATTGGGATTTTCGGATTTGCTGGGGGAAGATCCGGCGGTGCCGGAAAAGCAGAGAATGCTGGCGAAAAAGATCCAGGAGCAGGCCAGGCGGACGAAGACGCTGGTGGGGAACCTGCAGAGTTTTGCGAAGCAGGTGCCGGGGGAACGGACGCTGCTGGACATCAACACGGTGGTGGCCAACGCGGTGCAGTTGCGGTCGCTGGACCGGCACGAAGGGACGAAGATTGAGATCCAGGCGGAATCGGTGCTGCCGGCGGTGCGCGGGGACGCCACCCAGCTGACGCACGTGTTTTTCCACATCGTGAACAATGCGATCGACGCCATGGCGGAAAAGGGCGGAGTGCTGACGATCAAGACGATGCGGGAGCGGGGAAACGTGGTGGCGGTGTTCTCGGATACGGGGCCGGGAATCAAGGAACCGAACCGGGTGTTCGATCCGTTTTACACGACGAAGCCGGTGGGCAAGGGGACGGGGCTGGGATTGAGCATCTGCTACGGAACGGTGCAGGAGCACGGGGGGCAGATCACGTGCTACAACCGGCCGGAGGGCGGAGCGGTGTTCCGGGTGGAGCTGCCGGCGGTAGTGGCGGCGTTTCCGGGGCGGGGGCAGATGACGCCGCCGCCGATTCAGACGGCATAGACCTAAGAATCGAAATTGTGCATCAGCAAGTGGGCAGTGACTTGTGACTTGTGCAAGCAGGAGCTTGCGCGGGGCATAAAGCCGATTTTTCATAAAGCACAGCGTAATCGGACGAAAAGCGGGAGAATGATGGAACCGCTTGGCGGCCGGAATACGTCCTAGAAAGAGAAATCAGAAAAACAAGCAGAAGGAGCGGAGCCGTGAAGAAGATCCTGACAGCGATGGTGGGGATTTTGGTTTTGGCGATGGCGCTGGCCATGAGAACGGCGGCACAAGACGGAGCGGGAGAGCTGCGGGCGTTCACGGAAACGGCGGCGGTGGCGGGGAACGAGGGGCGGCTGGCGGGAATAATTCGCGAGGAGCTGAAGACGTTTGCGCCGCGGACGGACAATTTGGGCAATGTGATCGTAACGCTGGGGAGCGGGGAGCCGAAGCGGCTGGTGGCGACGGCGATCGATGAGGCGGGCTACGTGGTGAGCGGAATCACGGAGGAGGGGTATCTGCGGGTGCAGAGGCTGCCGCAGGCGGCGCCGCATGGAGTGTTTGATTTACTGCACGCGGCGGAGCCAGCGTGGGTGATGACGCGGAGCGGAAAGAAAGTGGCTGGCGTCTTCGCGGGGCTTTCGACCCATTTGCAGCCGGGGCGGAAGAATGCGCCGAAGATGAATCATCCGGACGAGCTGTACGTGGACATCGGAGCGGGAAGCGAAGCGGAGGCGCGCGCGGCGGGAGTGGACGTGCTGGACGCGGTGGTGATCAACCGGAAATTGCTGAACGTGGGAGCGGGGGCGGCGTACGCGGGGGCGGCGGTGGGCGACCGGTTTGGAGCGGCGGCGCTGGTGGAGATGGTGCGCGGGATCGACGCGAAGGAGTTGAAGGGAACGCTGACGGTGGCGTTCCTGACGCAGCAATGGACGGGAGGGCGGGGGCTGGATCGATTGCTGAACGAGGTGCAGGCGGAGGAGATGATCTTCGTGGGGCGGATGGGGCCGCGCGAGGCGGGCAAGGGAGAAATTCTGGCGGAGCCCGGAACGGGAGTGCTGCTGGGCGTGAAAGAGGCGGGAGGAGCGGCGGAGGGATTTACGGCGGAATTGCGGGCGCTGGCGGAGAAGAATCACATTGCGGTTACAAGCGTAGCGGCAGCAGGGCCGCGGATAGCGGGGTACGCAAAGAGTAGCGCGATGCCGGGGCGGCTGGCACTGGCGGGAATCGCGACGGCGTGGGCGGCGACGCCCGCGGAGACGATCGGGAGCGCGGACTTTGCGGCGCTGCAGGAGTTGCTGCGGGCGTACGCGGGAGCGGGAGAAGAGCGGAAGACTGGGGAAACGGCAGAGAAAAAGAAAATACCGAGGGCGCCAGGGACGGTGCTGAGCCAGCTGAGCGAGTCCTACGGAGCGAGCGGGCATGAAGGGGCGGTGCGGGAGAAGGTGAAGGAGCTGCTGCCGAAATGGGCGAAGACGGAGACGGACGTGGCAGGAAACCTGGTGCTGCACATGGGAGACGGAAAAGGCGGGGCCAAGACGAAGCGGATTGTGTTCGTGGCGCACATGGACGAGATCGGTTATCAGGTGCGGGAGATCGCGGCAGACGGAACTTTGCTGGTGGATTTTCTGGGCGGAGGATTTTCGGAATATTTTCTGGGGCATGTGGCGCTGGTGCACACGGCGAAGGGAGACGTGGGCGGAGTGATGGAGCCGCCGGCGGGATGGGAACAGGCGGGATTCGAATGGCCGCACGCGGCGCGGGGGACGGAGGAGCCGGCGCGGGTGTACGTTGGAACAAAATCGGCGGAAGAGACGAAGGGGCTGGGAATCGCCGCGGGGGATTGGATCACGATTCCGAAGGAATACCGGGCGCTGCTGGGGACGCGGGCGAACGCGCGGAGCTTTGATGACCGGGTGGGCTGCGCGGCGCTGGTGGAAGCGGTGCGGGCGCTGGGGCCGGAATTGCCGGGGCGGGATGTGACGTTTATCTGGTCCACGGAAGAAGAGGTGGGATTGAAGGGAGCGGCGGCGGCGGCGGAACGGATGGCGGCGGCGGGCCAGGCGCCGGATTTTGTGTTTGCGATCGATACGTTCGTGAGCGCGGATTCGCCGCTGGAATTGAAGCGGTTTGGGGACGCGAAGGTCGGGAAGGGGTTCGTGGTGCGGGCGGTGGACAATTCGAATATCGTGCCACGGGAGTACGTGGAGCGAGTGGTGAAGATGGCGCGGGCGAATGGAATCGCGGTGCAGTATGGAGTGACCGGCGGGGGAAACGACGGGGCGGTGTTTCCGCGGTACGGGGCGGTGGACGTGGCGCTGGGTTGGCCGCTGCGGTATTCGCATTCGGCGGCGGAGGTGATTGATACGCGGGATGAGGAAGCGCTGGGGAAGATGATCGGGGTGCTGGCGAAGAGCTGGTAGGAGCGGTTACAGGGGCAGCGCGAGGACGTGGTCTTTTCCGCAGGGTTGGCAAGCGTAGCCGAGGGCAGACCATTGTTCGAGAAGGATGCGGCGATTTTCTTCGCTGTGCATTTCGCAGAGGAGGATGGGGCGTTTTTCGCGGAGGAGTTTAGCGGCGCCGCGGAAGACTTCGACTTCGGCGCCTTCGACATCGCATTTGAGGAAATCGGGAAGGGCGGAAGCGGGGGCGTACTCGTCGAGAGAGACGGCGGAGACGGAAATCGTACCGGAGCCGCCAGCGGCGGCCACATGGCCGAGACCGCGGTCAGGGGAAGCGTTTGAATCGGCGCGGGCGAAGCTCACGGTGCGTGAATCGGACCAGACGGCTTTGTGTTCGGCGGTGATCGAGGAAAATTCGTTGCAGGCGACATGCTCGCGAAGACGGGCGGCGATTTCGGGATCGGCTTCAAAGGAAACGACGTGGCCGGCGGGGCCCACGAGGCGTGCGGCCAGGAGCGAGAAGAAACCGATATTGGCGCCGATATCGTAGAAGGTCATGCCGGGGCGGAGATGGCGCACGATGGCTTCCTGAACTTCCGGCTCGACAGCGCCTTCCCAATAGGAATGTCCGGTGCGGGGATTGAGATGCAGCCAAAGGCCGGCGGCCGCTCCGGAGCGGACCTGCACCCAGGTGAGCGAATCGCGAGGGACAAAGAGGGCGCTGGCCCAGCGCAGGCAGGGGCCGAGCAGCGGAAGGCGGCGCAGGCCGGCGAAGGGCGCGGCAAAGCGCAGGAAAAGACGGGATCGAAGGTCGCTCGAAGCGGACACGCTATTTTTCCACCAGGAAGTTTCCAATCACCAGGGCGTCCATGCCGGAGCTGAAAAAGGTGCGGATGGCGTCGGTGGGGGTGTGCACGATGGCTTCGCCGCGGAGATTGAAGGAGGTGTTCATGACGACGTAGACGCCGGTGCGCTGGCCGAATTCGTCGATGAGGCGCCAATAGAGGGGATTGATTTCCTTTTCGACGGTTTGCGGGCGGGCGCTGCCGTCGACGTGCGTGACGGAGGGAATGACGGAGCGCATTTCCGGTTTCACTTGCGCGGTGAGGATCATGAAGGGAGAGTCGGTGACGCTTTCGACATAGTCGGGAGCTTTTTCGGCGAGCATAGAGGGGGCGAAGGGGCGCCACCATTCGCGGAATTTCACGGCGTTATTGACCTTGGCGTTCATTTCCGGGTCGCGAGGGTCGGCAAGGATGGAGCGGGCGCCGAGGGCGCGGGGGCCGAACTCCATGCGGCCCTGAAACCAGCCGAGAATTTTTCCGTGGGAAAGAAGTTCGGCGGCGGTTTTCGCGGGATCGCCGAGGCGCGTATAGCGAAGTTTGTAGGTGCGCAGGGCGGGTTCGATCTGCTCGTCGGAGAAGGAGGGGCCGAAATAGGCGTGGCGCATGGGCTTATTGGGGAAGCGGCCGCCTTTATCGAGATAGGGAGCGAGGGCGGCGCCGAGGGCCACGCCATCGTCGGAGGCGGCGGGCTGGACGAATATTTTGTCGACGAGGCCGGAGGCGGCGATTTTGCCGTTGGCTTTGGAGTTGAGGGCCACGCCGCCGGCGAGGCAGAGATTGCGGCAGCCGGATTTTTCGATGGCCAGGCGGACGACGCTCATCATGGCGGCTTCGCAGGCGTCCTGCACGGCGAAGGCGATGTCCTTGTGGCGGTCATCGATTTCGGATTCGGGGACGCGTGCGGGGCCGAGGTGGGCGATCATTTTGGAAAAAGGAACGCCGCGGGAGAAAAGATTTTTCGTGTGAACCTTGTAGGGAGCAGCGGCGGGATTGATGAAGGGGCGGAGATCGACGCCGGGTTTGCCGTAGGGGGCCAGGCCCATGACTTTCCATTCGTCGCTGTTGCGCTGGAAGCCGAGATAGGCGGTGAACTCGCTGTAGAAAACGCCGACGGAATCGGGATAGGGGATGGTGAGGAGATGTTCGAGGCGGCCATTGCGCGCGCGCCAGAGGGAGGTGGCTTCCCAGGCGCCGCGGCCGTCCATGACCACGACGGCGGAATCGTCGAAGCCGGAATAGGCGGCGGCGCTGAGGGCGTGAGCGAAGTGGTGGTCGACGAAGCGCATGCGGGCGCCGGTGCGGCCGAAGATCTGAGCGAAACGCTTGGCGCCGCTCTGCTGATGCCACATGCTGAGGAAATAGCGCGCGGAATTGAGGACGTTGAGATAGGTGATGGGGTAGCGGCCGAGGGCGAAGAGTTTGAGGTCGTGGCGGAAGACGGGGCCGGCGGTTTGCCAGCCGAAGCAGACTTCGTCGAGATCGGCGGGCTGGGCGTGGGCGAAATCGAGACAGGCTTGGATGGCAAGTTTAGGGAAGCCGGCGTCGTGCTTGAGGCGGCTGAGGCGCTCTTCGGCGACGGCGAAGAGGAGATTGCCGTCGCGGACGATGCAGGCGGAGGAGTCGTGCATTTGGGAATAGTTGATGCCGAGGGTCAGCATGGGTTGAATGGCCTCGCAGAGATTGCGCTGGCGCGCCAGGCGTTGCATATGTTTTTTATCACGTTCAAAGCGGGTCTCCCTGGCATCGCCGTGGGCCTGGCCAGTGGTTGGAAGCGCAAGAACTCATGCGCGGAAGCCGTACTGACGCAGGCGTTCCAGTATATCCGCTGTTGCTTCTTCTGGCACGCACAGACAAGCACCGAAGGAGCTTGCTGCCAATGAATCCCTTGGCGAGGTGCAACGACAGAAAAGCTGGAGAATGCGGGATCACAGGTACAATCAGAGAGCTTATTCAGAGGTTCTGCAGAGGTCACTACGTCATCGGCGGGAAGAAACCGCCACTTTACACGGAATAATATCGTGACTTTGCCGGTGGAATACGCTATCTATTTTTCTGCCGGTTTCGAAACACGGCTTCACAAGAAACTCAATATAAGCTTGTTACGATCGCTTTCATCGCGTGGTATCGAGGCGCACTTCGCATGTGGTTTAAGAAAGGAGTTTCGAGTCCGGACGCCACCGGTTATGGGCAGAGATTCTGGCCGTTCCTGGCCAAGATCTGGGTCGGCGCGGTTATCGTAACTTTTCTTGTTGTCCGCATCCTGGGATCCAATTCCTTCAAGCAAATCGCGCATGCTATCACCGGTCGCTAAATCATGGGACACGAAATTATCCAGGCAATAACGGCCACGATTCTCATTTCGCTCGCATCGTTGGGCGCCGGACTCTGGATATCGCCTCTGTTCCCGCGAAGAGTACCATCGTTCAGCTGGTACATCTGCTGCTGGATCGGCGGCTTCGGCATCTTGGGCTTGGTTCTTTTTGTCGTGGGACAATGGTCATTTTCAAAACTGACCATTGGAATAGTACTTGCCGCAGGCATGACCACGGCGCTGATCCATTTGTGGCGGATGCGCGGGACTTTTTCCAGTCTTCTTGCAAGTCTCCCCAAGCCCCCGGCCCTTTCCGCTCTTATTGTGCTGGCTGTTTTGGCGATCACAACTCTCGGTGGGTTGGCTGAGCCGGTCGGAGATTGGGGCAAGGATGGCGTGGCGTATCACCTTGCCGGACCTAAAGTGTGGCTGCGCGAAGGGGTCGTACGGCCCATCCCTGACAATGCTCCCACTTCCTATCCCTCGACCGCCGAGATGGTTTTTGCCTCCCTCATGGCCTTCGGTGGACAACGGGCTCCGGGCTTTTCCGCTGTATTCACCTTTGCTCTTTTCATCCTGCTGGTTGGATCGCTGGCTCTCCGCTGCGGTTTGGATTCAGCCGGCGGCTGGTGGGTCGCCGCACTTCTGGTGACGATGGGAGCCCTCTACGAAGGGGTTCATTCCGGCTTTATAGACGCGATTTACGCCTCTTTTATCCTTGCTGCTGCCCGCCTGGGGTTTGACGCGGAGGAAGAAAAAGATTTCCTGGCACTGGGACTATTTTGCGGCTTGGCCATGTCCACAAAGTACACCGGGTTGGTTGCCCTTCCGGCACTTTTGCTTTGTGCTGCGTGGCCCAAGCAAGGATCTTGGGACTGGCAATTCTTCAAAAGGGCGGCAATTGCCGGCATTTCAGCCGGAGTGGTAGCCTCCCCAATTTATCTTAGAAATTGGATTTTGTTGGGCAGCCCGATTTACCCTCCGCCAGCCATCATCACGCGTTTCCTGCACGTGAAGTATTTCTCTCCGGATTCCCTCCAGAATTTTTATACCTGGGTGATCCATCGCGGGCATGGCCATGGCAGAGGCCTGCCGGAGTTCCTCTTGCTCCCTTTCAACCTGACCTATCACACCGCGGACTTCCATGGCGCAGGTGGAATCGGTCTGGTCCCCCTCGCGTTCGGGCCGCTGGGTCTGATTGCGGCGCGCGGGAATGCTTTCGCGCGGCGACTTGCTCTGCTGGCTGCCTTGCTCCTCGGGATCTGGTTCGTCACTTCCCAGGAGTCGAGATATCTCATTCACGTTTACGCCATTGCCGCCGTTTTTGGGGTTATCGGCTGGAGGCATTTCGTTTTCTCCGCGGGAAAAAGAGGCACCCTACTCGGCACGGTTGTGGTCAGTATTTCGCTGCTCTACGGTCTGTATATGGTCGGCTCATCCCGCAAAACGGATCTTCATTCGATCTTTTCTCCTTCATTCGCCCAGGAACGCCGCCAAATGGAAATTCCTTTCCTGCCTAGTTTTACATATTTGAACCGCGACCCGTCAGTCACACGACTCCTGATACTGGACCGCTCCGTCCCTGCCTACTATTCCGACAAAAACTATCTCAAACCTTTTGGCCAGTGGGGAGAACAGGTTTTGCCGGATGCTGCGACCCCCAATGATGTACTCGCCAAGCTGAGTGAACTGAGAATTTCTCATGTACTGGACGTACGCTCGGAAATCTCCGGATTTCGTGTTCCCCCCGATTATCCCGGCGTGGTTCTCGTGTTCGAGCGCCCCGACCAGCGGGTCTACAAAGTCACCGGGACCAACTAGCGGGTGACGTGCTGCTCATAGCAGGCGGCCCACATCTGGCGCTGAATGCGGTCATCGAGATCGACCGCAAAATGGACGCCGGGAAAAGGGGAACTTACGCGCACCGGCGAGCGCAGGAGGCGAACGAAACGGGCTATGGCATCCACGAGGCGCAGTTTGCCGGGGAGAGGAGGAAGGTTCCCGAAAATGGAAGCGAGGGAGGCAAAGCGGAAGCGGAGAGCGGATGAGGGACTGCTCTGGGGAAGCATCACGAGACTGGCCTATGTTCGATGACCGGAGCTGCGGAGGTGGGGATGCCGATGAAACCGCGGAGGCGGTGAAGTTTTTTTTCGGAGTACCACTGGCGGAGCTTATAGAACAGGCGCGGAGGCAGTGCCAGTGTAGCGGCGAGAATGAGGGAGGAGAAGAGGCGATGGCCGAGGGGCCGCTTGCTATAGCTGTAGGCATAGGCGGCTTTTTCGATGCGAAAAGTCTCCCAGGGGAAGCCGCCATCGAGGGAAAGACGCAAGCGGCAAGAGTCGATTTGGATGGGTTCGAGGACGGCGGCGATGATGTCTTCGGGGACGGCGAATTCGCGGAGGGGAGGAGGAAGGCGGAGGAGGAGGGCTTCGAGGACGGAGAGTTTGCGGCGGGCTTTGATTTTATCCTGATTCGAGTACTGGTAAAGATTGCCGGGGTGGAGACGGTAGTGAAATAAAGGCTGATTCAGAACGAGAGCGGGAGCAAGGGCCGGAGCGAGGGTAAACATGTATTCGTCGGCTTCGATGACCAGTTCTTCGGGGATGGGAAATATTCGGTCGAGGAGTTTTTTGCGGATGGTAAAGCGTGAAGTTCCGAGAAAGGCGCGGAAGTAGGTAAAGCGACGAGCGGTCTGGGGATCCTGCAGGTAAAGGAGTGTGTCTTGGTTCGGCACGACAACGCCCAGGGGGCGGCCATCGGAATGAGCCTCAAAAAGGCCGTGGCCGATGGATCCGAGGCTGGGATTCTTTTCGAGTTCGGCGACAACGCGGCGGAGTTTATCCGGCGTCCACCAGTCGTCGCCGTCGAGGAAGGAGATGATTTCACCCCGGCATTCGGAAATGCCGGCGTTGAAGGCGGAGGCCTGGCCGCCGTTGGATTTGCGGATGAGGCGGACCTGGGGCTCGAATTGGCGGACGATGTCGGGGGTGCGGTCGGTGGAGCCGTCGTCGACGACGATGATTTCGCGCCGGGCGGCGGGGAAATCCTGATCGAGGACGCTGCGGATGGCCTGCTCGATGAAGGCTTCGTGGTTATAGGTGTCGATGAGGACGCTGATGAAGGGGGCAGGCATGGCGCAATTCATTTTAACCCGTAATGACCTTTTCCCGGGGGATGGCCAGGTAATTCCTGACGTCGGGATAACTGTCGCGGATTTGATGA
>Ga0315268_10007655_pt1 | contig 11354 bp, 9 predicted proteins | sample C1_top_MG_FD_204535 | JGI IMG/M metagenome (GOLD analysis project Ga0315268, IMG submission 204535) | Sediment microbial communities from Yellowstone Lake, YNP, Wyoming, USA - C1_top | ecosystem: Environmental > Aquatic > Freshwater > Lake > Sediment | place: USA: Wyoming | collected 2017-08-01 | reverse complement strand
TCGGTGCCGACCGCGATATAGGTGGGGCAGCCGACCAGGTAGATCAAGGCCGGCATGCGTACCAGGCCGCCGCCGATGCCGAGCACGCCGGCCAGGCAACCGGTAATGTAACTGACCGCGATCGGCAGCCACACCGAGCAGCGAATGCCGGCGCGCTCGAAATGCAGGACCGGCGGAATCTTGATCCGGTGCAGCGTCTTGTGCCATTCAATGCCGGTGGCGAGCGCATCCAGTTGCCGTCCGGAGGCGCGCGCTTCCCGCTCTTTCTTGCGGCGCTTGGCCACGTCGGTGAATACCAGGCACGCAATCAGCGTCAGCAGCACCAGGTAGGCGGTGCGGACATAAAGATCGACCTTGCCGATCCGCTCCAGCCACATGATGATCTGCGCTCCGGTCTCGAATCCTCCGACCGTCCCGATCACCATGCATAAACCGAGCTTGTAGTCCACATTTCCGAAACGCCCGTGGCGCAGGGTGGAGATCAGCGACGGCCCCGCCATCTGCGTGATGTCGGTGCCGATGGCGAACGCCATGGGAAACCCGAGGATGTTCAGGCCCGGGGTCACCATCCAGCCTCCGCCCATGCCGAAAAACCCGCCAATCATGCCCACCCCGAAGCCCAGAATGATCAGGCCGGGCCACAGGACTTGGATCCCGGAAATTGGCATTGTCACGTACAGCCAATCCATAAAACCTCCGCGACCTCAGTGTTCGGCCAGTTGCCGGGTCCGCAAATTGATTCCCAGCCATCCCATGCACCAGCTGGTAATCCGGCCCAGCACCAGGGCGAGCAGGGGAACACTGGTTATGGTCATGAGCGCGAACAGCAGATGGCTTTCGTTGTACAGGTTGGCAATCCACGCTCTCCAACCGGAGAGGCCGCGGGTATCGGCCACCACCACGATGGCCTCGGCCTTGGCAGCCAGCGCCAACAGCGGCGCCGGAAACAGCAATAAAATTATGAGTGCGAGTATGTTGGGCGGCCGCTTGGGCATAAACACCTCCTGACTAGAACCGGGTGACCAGCGCCAACTGCTTCAGCTCGACCCGCTTGGCGCCGGGCACGGAACGGGCGATGCGGCCCACCGCGGTGGCCTGATCGATTCCCGCCACTTCGCCCTGGATGGATACCGTCCCCTGGCGCGACACCACCTGCAACTCGAGATCGCAAGTGGCCGGATCCAGGGCAAGCTTGACCCGGATGTGGCTGGCCAGCGTGAGATCCTGCATCATCTCGCGGCGGTCGGCGGTCAGGGCGAAGCACTTCTGCCGCGTCATGCGGGCAATCACGTCGCAGGCCTGCTCGATGCTCATGCGCTCCAGGCTGACCACCACGTCGTACAGCGACGGGTCGCCCCAATCCACGCCGTAAAGGAACTGCGTCCATTTGCGCCGCATCTGGTCCATCTTCTCGATGTGGGCGATGGCCTCGCCGCGCGCCAACTGCAGCCGCTCCTGCACCATGCCAATGCGCAATTCCATCGGAGCGATGATGCGGGTGCGGATCAGGTGCGGGGCTTCCTTCAGCAGCATGTGTCCGGCCAGGCCGTGGTAAACCACCTTGTCCGCGCATACCTCTTCGGTGAGCGCCGCCTGCACCAGGGTGAGGTAGATGTACTTGGTGTGTCCGGTGGCGCCGAGGAAGGAGGGTGGTTTTTCCAGGGCGGCGCGGAGTTCCTCCTCGGAAACGCCGCTGGCTGCCGCACGCTTGATGATCACGTCGCGGTCGATGCAGCGGTAACCAAGCTTGCCGGCGAGGCACTCGGCCAGCAATTTGCCGCCGCTATAGGAGCCACGGGAGATGGTGACGACGGACATGCGGCCTCCTTCCGGTCTGCCGCTTCTGCACGTTCCAAACCCAAGGCCGCACGGTGGGCAGGCGCAGCGGCCGCCTGCACACCGTGTACCGGGCCTTCCTTACTTCTGGCCGGTGGCAAAGCCGTGCAGCTTCACCTCAACCTTCTGCTCCAGCTTGTCGTAGTACTCCTTGAGGATGGCGATGACCTCCGGCCGGGAAAACTCCGACGGCACCGGCTTGCCCTCGCTCATCAGCTTGCGCAGCAAGGTGCCGGACAACAGCAGCCGGGCGCCACCCTTGTAGTTGCCGTTCTCGTCGATCACCGCCTTGCTCTCGTGCGGGCAGGTCTTCATCGATGCCATGCTGCCGCACTCGTAGCAGAAGAAGGTCCAGTCCATGGCCAGCGGCTGCAAGCGCAGCGCGCCCGGCGGCACTTCGCTGAAGATCTTCTGCGCGTCGAAGGGGCCGTAGTAGTCGCCGACGCCGGCATGGTCGCGGCCCACGATCAGGTGCGAGCAGCCGTAGTTCTGGCGGAACACGGCGTGCAGCAGAGCTTCGCGCGGACCGGCGTAGCGCATCTCCATGGGATACCCGCCCTGGATGACGCGCTCCTTGCGGAAGTACTTGTGGACCAGGGCATCGATGGCGCGCACCCGCACGTCCGCCGGGATGTCGCCGGGCTTCAGTTTGCCCAGCAACTGGTGGACGTACACGCCGTCGCAGACCTCGATGGCAACCCAGGCCAGGTAGGCGTGCGAATTGTGCATGGGATTGCGCAACTGCAGCGCGGCCACCGTGCTCCAGCCGCGCTCCTCGAAGGCCTTGCGCGCTTCGGCGGGGCGCTGGTAGATGTCCGGGAACGATTCGGGGAAGAATGATTCCGAGACCACCTTGATCGGGCCGGCCAGGTTGACCGGGTGCTGTTCCATCACCTTCTGCACCCCCGGGTGGGCGGGGTCCACGGTCTTGAACACCTGCTGGCACTCATGATTCTTGTCGATGGTGTACTTTTCCGTGACCTTCATGGTGCCCATCAGCGAGGCCGTCTCCTCGTCCCAGAGGGCCACTTCCTGGCCGATGCTGATGGACTTGGCGAGTTCCTCGCTGGCCGACAGGGTGATGGGAATGGGCCAGAACAGGCCGTTGCGGCTGGGCAGGCGGTAGTCGTCGCAGCAGCCTTTCCAGTCCTCCTTGCCCATGAAGCCGTCCAGCGGCGTGAACGCGCCGATGCCCATCATGAGCAGGTCGCCGGTTTCGCGGCTGGTCATCGGCACCTTTTTCAACGAGGCGGCGCGCTTGATCTCCTCTTCCTTCTCCTTGCCGGCGAGGAGCAGGAGTTTCAGGTCCGGGCTGCCATGTGGAGGAACGAGTTTGCTCATGGATAATCTCCTTGAAGTAAATGCAAGTTAAGCCAGCTCGCTTCGGGGCGGACGATCAGGAGTCAGGAGCCGCTCCAGCCGCCGGCAAAAGTCTGTCTCGGGTGGATTCTCGCTCTTGCCAAGTTGCCGCCATGGCGATGGTCCGGTATAGAAAATGAGCAAACTTGGAATAGGGCGCAGAAAGCAGGAGAGCGAGAATGAGCACAAGGTGGACGAAATAGATGGTGAACATCCACTCTTCACTCTGCCGCAGGCGCAGCAGTTCGGAAAGAATGCCGGTGATCACCACCATGGCCAGGGTCAAAGGAAAGAACCAGTCGAAATAGGTGCTGCTGCGGCGCAGATCGGGATCCGTGATGCGGCCCGTCAGCAGCGTGATGGCGCCGACCAGAATCACCGCGGCGAACAGGTTGGCGAAGATCTTCAAGGGGTTCAGCAGCGGCAAGGGCGTATGCATCAGCCCGACCAGCGAGCCTACGCCGACCACCGTGCCCACCCCGGCCAAGCCGATGAAGCCCACCAGCACCAGCAGGTGTCCGGCCAGGCGCTCGCGGTGCTCGCCGCACTTGCCGAAGCGGCGGTGGGTGACGATTTCCAGCAGCGTCGGGAACAGGGACGGAAGCAGCGGGCTGCTGGCGCCGGCCGCCCGCAGCGCGCGCACCAGGCGCACTGCTCCCACCGCCAGGGCCAGCGTGACCAGGCCGGAAACGGTGAAGAACAGAATTTCCAGGCGCGCCTGCGGGAACAGGTACGCGAACTCCAGGCTGTGGGTCGCGTCGGTGCGCACCGGCAGCACCGCCACCGGGGTGAGCACCAGCAGCGAAAGCACCAGCAGCACCCACACCCCGGCGGGATTGCCCAGCACGTTGCCCATCACGCGGGGAAAGGCCACGCGCTTGATGATCTCGCGCCGGATCGCCCCGATGACGTCCCCGGGACGCGCCCCGCGCGGGCAGCGCACCGTGCAGTCGCCGCAGTTGTGGCACAGCCATACCGCGGGATCGGCCACCAGTTGCTCTTTCATGCCCCACTGCGCGCGGGCCATCTGACGGCGGGGGAAGGTGCGCTGTTCCGTGCTCAGGGCGCACACCGACGAGCAGGTGGCGCACTGAAAACATTTCTTCACGTCGTCGCCGCCACCCTTGATGAGGCCGTCAATAAACTTGCCGTCGGGCTCGACGATCAGGACGCCGTTCATGGTCAGAAACCTTTGTACGGGTTGGGACCGATCTTGCGGATGCGGCCCACGAATTCATCGATCATGCCGGGCAGCCGCCCGTAATCGTCCGCCGACACTTGCAGCAGTTGAATGCGTTCCGGCTCCAGTTGCAGGCGCTGCAGAGTTTCTTTGACGTTCTCCAGGCGCCGGTCGGCCAGTTCGCTGCCGCGCACGAAGTGGCACTGGTAGTCGTCGCCGAACTTGCATCCCAGCAGCAGCACGCCGTCAATGCCGCGGGAGAGCGCGTCGGCGATCCAGACGATGTTCATCGAGCCCAGGCAGCGCAGCGAAATGATGCGCACGCTGGCGTCGTAGGCGGAGCGTTTGAAGCCGGCCAGGTCCAGGGCGGGGTAGGCGTCGTTTTCGCAGGCGAACACTATGATCCGCGGCTTGTCCTCGGACTCGTCCGGAACCTCGACCGCCTTCACCATGCTGGCGATCATGTCTACCGAGTAGTTCTTGAACGCGATGATGCGTTCCGGGCAGGCGCCCATGCAGATGCCGCAACGGCGGCAGCGGTACACGTTGAACTTCGGCGTGCCCTTTTCATCCTCGTCGAGGGTGCCGAACGGGCACTCCTCGGTGCAGCGCTTGCATTGCGTGCAACGCTGCAGCGAGAAGATGGGATACGAGATGTCGCCGGCCCGCGGGTGGACGGCTTCCCCGCGCACCGCCAGCTCGATGCTCTGAATGGCCTTCATGACCGCGCCGGTGGCGTCTTCGGCCGACTGGGCCGAGTCCATGGGCGCGCGCACCGTGCCGGCGGCGTACACGCCCGTGCGCCGCGTCTCGTAGGGGAAGCAGACGAAATGCGAGTCGGGGAAACCGCCGCGCACCGGCAGGTCGGGCCCCTGGCGGTACGCCAGATTGAGGATCTCCGTGCCCTCGTGGGGCTGCAACAACTGCACCAGCTTTTCGGCTTCCTGGCGCTGCGACTCCGATTCGTTGCGCTCCACCTTGGCGCGCGCATCGCGCAAAGAGCGAATAGCTTCGCCATCGGCGGAGTTGGGCACCATGCCGGTGGCCAGCACCACCAGGTCGACGGCGATCTGCAGGTCTTCTCCGAGCAGGGAATTCTTCACCTGCACCGTCACCTGGCCGTCGCCGCCGCTTTCCACCCCGCTGACTTCGCCCTTGGTGAAGAAGTTCAGAGGATGATCCTGCACCTTCTGGTAGTACTTCTCGTAGGGACCGGGGGTGATGATGTCCCGGTAGATGACGTAGACTTTGGCCTGCGGGTTCTGCGCGCGGATATATTCCACCTGCTTCAGCGTGGTCATGCAGCAGACCGAGGAGCAGTAAGCCAGGTGTTCCTTGCCGCGCGATCCGGCGCACTGGATGAACAGCACGCTCTCCACCGGCCTGCCGGTCGAGGGCCGCACGATCGATCCGGCCGCCGCCACCTTCTCCAGTTCCACGTTCGTCATCACGTCCGGCAAGCCGTAGCCCAGCGCCGTCAGCTTGGCCGGGTCGTAGGGCTTCCAGCCGGTGGCCAGAACGATGGCGCCCACGCGGTGCACGGAAGTCTGTCCCGCGGTCTCCAGCGTCACCTCGAACATGCCGGGCTGGCCCTCGGTGCGCGTCACCGTGGTGGAGCAGAAGACGCTTACCAGAGGATGCGAGGTCAGCTCGCGCAGCTTAGGCGCCAGTCCGTCGCGCGCGGCTTCGGTATAGGGCGCCTGGGTGGGATACGTGGCCTTCAGGCCGCGCAGAAACCCGCCCAGCTCGGGCTGTTTTTCCACCAGCAGGACGTGATAGCCGGCGTTGGCCGCGTCCAGCGCCGCGGTGATGCCGGCAATGCCGCCGCCCACCACCAGCACGGTGCGGGACAGGATTTCCGATGCCGGCGCCGAAGCCTCCGTCTTGCCCGCCTTCGCCATGACCATGCGCAGGCTGTCGTCGGCCAGCATCTGCGTGTCTTCGTTTTTCGGCGGATGACACCAGGTGACCTGCTCGCGCAGGTTCACCCGCTCCACCACCAGCGTGGGGTCGAAGCGGAAGGCCTCGGTCTTGGCGCGGGGTGAGCAGGCGGCGATCACCAGGCCGTTGATGGCGCCGCCGGCCAGGTCGGAGCGTATCTGCCCCACCGCTTCGGCGCCGCACAGTTGAGGGTGAACGCGGCAGAGCGGCGCCTTGTACTCCTTCTGTGCGATCTTGGAAAGCTTCTCCAGATCGAGCGAGTCGCCGATCGAACAGCCGCTGCAAAGGTAGACGCCCAGTTTATCCATGCGTGGCCCCCACTGCGATCTGCAGCGCTTTCAACGCCGCGCCGGTAGCGTCGCGGACCGAAGCCGAGACTTCGGCCGGCCGCTTGGCGCATCCGGCGCCGTAAATTCCGGCGTTGGCATTGGTGACGAATCCGAACTCGTCGGTGGCGATTCCCGCGGGCAGACCGCGGGTCCGCGGCACCATGCCGGTGGCCAGCACCACCAACTGGTAGCGGCGCGTGGTTCTGGCGCCGTGCAGCACGTCTTCCACCGTCACCAGCAGGTCCCCCGTCGCGGCGTCTTCCTCCACCTTGCCTACCTTGCCCTTGATCAGCTCCACCCCGGCCTCGGACACCGTCTTGGCGCCAAATTCCTCCAGGTGTCCCGGAGTGCGCACATCGATGTAGAACATCGTGATCTGCGCCTCGGGGTCGCGGCTGCGGATGTAGGTCGCCTGCTTCAGCGAGGCGCTGCAGCAGACCCCCGAGCAGTAGGCAAGGTGGTTCTGGTCGCGGGAACCGGCGCACTGCACAAACGCCACCGAGCCCGGCTTCTTGCCGTCCGACGGGCGGACGATGCTGCCCCCGCTGGGACCGTCGGGCGCGGCCAGGCGTTCCAGCACCACGTTGGTGACGACGTTGGCATGCTTGCCGTAGCCCAGATTGTCCAGCTTGGTGGCGTCGTACGGTTCCCAGCCCGTGGCCACCACCACCGAGGCCACCTGCAACGTCTTCTTCTCCGGCGCCTGATTCAGGTCGATGGCGGCATAGGCGCAAGCGTCCACGCAGGCGTGGCACCCGGCCGGGCAAGCGCTGCGCTCGACCTTGTAGAGCGCCGGGTACGCCGTGGCGAACGGCAGATGCACCGCTTTCGACTGCGAGCGGCCCCAGTTGAACTCATCGGGGACTTCGGCGGGGCAGACCTTTTCGCACGCACCGCACAGCGTGCAGGCGCCGGTCACGTAGCGCGGCGCGATTTGCACCACCGCTTCGTAATCACCGGGAACGCCGCTGATGCTCTCCACCTCGGCCTGGGTGAAGACGCTGATTCGCCGATTGTTCTTCAGGCGGCGGAAATTGATCTCCAACCCGCACGAGGGCGGACACAGCTTGGGGAAGTACTGGTTGAAGGCGGCGACGCGGCCGCCCAGCGAGGCCGATTTTTCGACCAGCGCCACCTCGGCCCCGGTTTCAGCCGCCTCCAGCGCGGAGGTGAGTCCGGCTATACCGCCGCCAATTACCAGGATTGGTTTGCGTTTGCTTGCCGATGTCATATTCACGGACCTCTAGCCCGACACCTCGGTCACTGGCGCAACCGTGCCGTTCCGGGAAGCGACGTCTCTTTTCAGTTTCATTCGCTTTTCGTGGAACAGGGTGAACGCCAGCCAGTCGAAGGCAAATTCCAGGAGCTCCTCGTCGTCGGTGCGCAGCGCCTCCACGCGATACTCGTCCACATCGAACAGGTTCAGGAAGCGCGTCTCCAGCACGAACCGGCGGAAGCGATCCAGGTCGTAACAGGCCATGAAAAACATGGACAGCTTCTGCGGGCCGATGGTCTCGCTGTCCCGCCAGCTCGGGTGATAGATCAGGGGCCGGAACGCGGTCTGCATCATCTCGTAGGGCTCAATCTCCTGTTCCTCGAGCCACTGCCGGACGCTGCCGGCGGCGCCGTCGTGCCCCTGGCAGAGATCCTCGCGCACCACGAAGTAGAAGCGCCGCTCGGCCGCTTGCGGGGCTTCCGGTTCCGCCAGCCCCAGCGGATACATGCGGCAGGCCCAGGGCCGGTCGGCGTAGACCTTGCATCCCCCCTGCGCCCCCACGAAGGGGCACTGGTTGGTCTCGGCATCCATCTTCAGAAAGACCACCGGGAGCTGCTTGTCCTCAGCCTTCATGACCACCGCGTGCTGGTCGAGAAAATCAGTGGAGCTCAGGCGCAGCGCGCGTTTGAGCCGCAGCACGTCGTAGGGCGTGAGCAGGATGGATACGTCCCGGCAGCATTTGCCGAAGCAGGACCGCCCCGGATCGCAGCGAAAAGGGAATTTGTCGTCCAGTTGTAAGCGGGGAAATTGTTCCACGACCTCGTTACCCGTAATTGGCGCCTCAGGCATGAGTGGTCCCTTCTTGCGGCACGATGTTGGATTTCAGCGCCTCTCTGGACCAGACGGGAAGAGGACCGTGATCGCCCGTATCCGGATCGTAGCGGTAGCGGTAGGAAGCCGCGACGTTGAACTGCGCTCGCATCCACTCCCAGCCACGCACGAAATAGGGGCACTCGTCATTGAAGCAGACGTACTGGTATGCGCCTCCCCAGGTGGATACCTGGGGGTTGGCCCAGCGCAGCATGTTGCCTCCGCAGTGAGGACAGCGAAGATGGTCTGCTTCCGTCATAAGTCTTTGCCCGGCCGCAGCGCGGCGGCGGCGTTATTTCGTGGGAGGCTCCTGCTCCCGCCAGGAGCCCCCCACCTGTTCCTCCCACTACCGGGCTGAGGCGGCCCCCTGCGGCTTCGCCTCCGCTGGTTGCGGGAAGACGTGGAAAATGGGACGGGTGAACAGCTCCCATTTCCCGGTTTTCGGATCACACCGGCAATTGGCGAAGACGTGCCACTTCGCTTCGTCGATCTTCGGCATGTCGGCCCGGTAGTAGTAGCCGGGCCAGCGCGTCTCCTCGCGGAACAGCACCGTCCGCACGTGCGCCTCGGCTTGCCACATCCGGTGGACGTTCTCCCAGCAACGCATCAACTCGTGCAGGTTGGAGGCGGCCAGCTTCTCCGAGTCTTCCTTCAGGAAGCCCAGCAGTTCCAGCCCGCGCTCCAGCGAGGCCTTGTTGGTGGTGAACTGGGCAGTCACCCCGCCGGCATACTCGTCCATGATCTTCTGCAAACGGAACATGAACATGCGCGGCTTGATGTAGTTGGGGTTGGTTTCCTCGTCGGTGGTGACGTTCTTGTGCTGCTCGAAGTTGTCGATCGGCTTCAGGATTTCAGCCATTTGGGCGTTCAACGCGGCGGTGTCCACCTTGGGTGCGGTGTTGTTTTCCACGATGAACTTGACCGCCGACTTGGCGGCAATGCGTCCTTCAGCATGCGAGCCGGAGGAGAACTTGTGGCTCGAGGCTCCGGAAGCATCCCCGGCGCAGAACAGCCCTTTCACCGTCGACATGTTGGAATAGCCCCAGAAGTACGCCTTCTTGGTGTCGTCGGTCTGCAGGTCCTCCGGACCGCTGACCCACGCCCCCGAGGCGCCCGAGTGCGAGCCGATGAAGTAAGGCTCGGCGGCGGCGATTTCCGACGACCTCTGCTCCGGCTGCACGTTGGTCGCAGCCCACAGGATCGCCTGCGAAATCGTCATGTCCAGGAAGTCTTCCCAGGCCTCCGATTCCAGTTCCTTCATCTTCTTCTTGTAGGCCACCTGGTCGTCCTTGTAGGTGTCGGCGATCTTCTGCAGGGCTTCTTCGGTCCGCATCGAGATGGGACCTTTGCCCTCCATGACGTCGAGCATGCCCAGATAATTGCGCAGGTTGGCCGGAACGGGTTTCACCCGGCCATAGGGACCCCACTTCTCCAGCTCGGGCTTGCGCTCCACCATGTAGTCGCCGCCCATGGCGTTCGTGGCCCGCGACTTGAACAGGAGGAACCAGGCGCCGACCGGTCCGTAGGCATCCTTGAAGCGCACTGGGATGAAGCGGACTTCCTGGCACGTCATTTCCGCCCCCGCCCTCAGGGTGAAGTAGGCGGAAGAGCCGGAATTCCACGGTGGATACCAGGCGCGCCCGAAGCCTTCGCCCGAGCTCCTGGGCTTGAAGACGTGGACCGCGCCGCCCATGGCGACCAGCGTGGCTTTCGACTTGAACACGTACACCTTGTTCTCGCGCACCGAGAAGCCAATGGCGCCGGCGCAACGGTCGCCGTCCATCAAGGGTCCGACGATGAACACGCGCTCGAAGATCTGACCCACGCCGTCCTGCAACAGCGCGTTCTTCGCCGCTTCGGCCACCACCACCTTGTAGGATTCGCCGTTGATCATCAACTGCCAGCGGCCCTCATGCACGTACGCGCCCTTCTCATCCTTCCAGATGGGCAGGCCCCACTTCTCGAACAAATGCACCGTGGAGTCGACATGGCGGGCAATGTTGGCCACCAGGTCCTCACGGGTCACGCCCATCAGGTCGTTGCGGACGTAGTCAACGTAGTCCTTCACGGTGTTGGCGCCGTCCCTGAGTCCGACGTACTGGTTGATGGCGGACAGGCCCATGGCCACGGCGCCGGAACGGTCCACCGCCGCCTTGTCGACCAGGGTCACCTTGAGGCCGTTCTTCTTGGCCCAATAGGCGGCCTCGACCGCGGCCCCGCAGGCTGCCATGCCGCCGCCCACGATCAACAGGTCGGTTTCCACTGTTACGGTTTCGAAGTTAGCCACGGGCACCTCCCGGTTTCAGGCGGAACACTTCCGGCAGGCCCAGCGAGGCCGGTTCGGTGAACAGTTCCGGACTGCCGAGGTCGGCCTTGGAATCGAATCCGCCGTTGGGTACCGCCGTGCCTTCGGGGGTCGTGCGGATGGGGAATTTGAAGCGCTTCAGTTGCCCGTTGCGGAACTTCACGGTCCACATGATGGAATCCGTGGAGCGCAGCGGCGTCACCGAAGCACCCATGGGAACGAAGTCCGCATAGCCGCGTACCTCGACCGCCTGGGTGGGGCAAATCTTGACGCAGTTGTAGCACTCCCAGCACATCGAGGTATCGCGGTTGTAGGCCT
>Ga0315268_10007654_pt1 | contig 11354 bp, 5 predicted proteins | sample C1_top_MG_FD_204535 | JGI IMG/M metagenome (GOLD analysis project Ga0315268, IMG submission 204535) | Sediment microbial communities from Yellowstone Lake, YNP, Wyoming, USA - C1_top | ecosystem: Environmental > Aquatic > Freshwater > Lake > Sediment | place: USA: Wyoming | collected 2017-08-01 | reverse complement strand
GCTCAATGGCGGCTGGGACTTGTATTGGCAGATGCGCCAGGTGCTCCCGTTGGCTGTGCCGGTTGGGCCATGAGCATCCCATCGGTTTGGCGCGCTAACCTTTTTTGCGCCCGAATTCGGTCACCGTCACGGCGCTATCGGATTGGACGAGCCGCAGCAATTGTGCTTCGGCAACTGCTTCATCGGTGACAGTGACCTGCCAAGTCGTGTGTTCATTGACCGGTGTCGCCTGGATGGATTTGACCCACGGCTGAGCGGAGATAGATTGTTGTGCCTGGGCCGAATCCCCTTTGATGACCAGTGTATAAGTCACTGACTGGTTGCCAGCGAGCAATTGCTCAATCGGCGCCTGGGTGATCAACTGGCCGTGATTCAAGATCGCGACCGTATCACTCACCCGCTGTACGTCGCTCAAGATGTGGGTCGAGTAAAAGATGGTCGTGTGTTTGCGCAGGCGCTCCATCACTTCAAGGACATCGTGCCGCCCCTGTGGATCGAGTGAAGCCGCCGGCTCGTCCAGGATAAGCAGGTCAGGATAGTTGATCTGCGCCTGAGCGATGCCGAGCCGCTGGCGCTCACCGCCGGAAAAACCTTTGATCGGACGGTCGGCTTTGTCAGCCAATCCGACCAGGTCGAGGGTCTCTTCAATTCGCTTTGCGATCTCCCGCTTTGGCCCAGCGTAGAAAAAGTGCGCCGTAAACTGAAGAATCTCACGTGCGGTCATGTATTCGTAATAGCGCGGCTCTTGGGCCAGATAGCCGACGCGCCGGCGGATCTCGACGTTGTCGCGCACGATATCTTGGCCCAAAATAGCGCCGCTGCCGGCGCTGGGTCTCGCCAGGCCAAGCAGCAGCTTGATCGTGGTGGTCTTGCCAGCGCCGTTCGGTCCCAGGAATCCAAAGATCGAATTCTTGCGCACCTGGAGATTGAGTGATGTGAGCGCGTTGACTTGCTGGTAGGTTTTGCTCAAGTCTCGCGTCTCGATGACCAAACTGTTCGACTCGTTCATGTGTGTTGTTCCTCCTCAGGTGATGGCCTCAGCATATCAGGTATTCTCTCTATTTACATTGGACGAATGATGGATTTTGGCATAACACAAAGGGACGCTTTTGCGACCACTCCTTGAGTGATCTCGCATTACATTCTTGATGCAGTGTGCCTGCCACAAATGTTGCACATGACTGCCGTCAAGGCGACCTGTTTGCGGTATGGCAAATCCCATCATTCTGGCGATGACAAAGAGACTGAACAAGGTTATCCTATAAGCAGTTCATCTGAGGCAAATGGAGGCAAAATGACAACCCTAGAAGCAGCCAGCACGCTCGGGCGAGTGGTTACAAAGAGCCGAATGGATACCGGCGTATCAACGCGCATCGCCTTTCTTGACCACATCCGCACCCTGATGGTGTTGTTGGTGGTCGTCTACCATGCCGTCGCGGCCTATTCGACGGTTGCTCCGCACTGGCTGATCCACGACACCAGTTCCATTGTATCGGACATTGCCCGTGAATGGTTCGACGTGTTCTTGATGCCTGTGCTGTTCTTTGTCGCGGGCTACTTTGCGCTCTCTTCTATCGAAAAGAAGGGTACCTGGGAGTTTCTCAAGGACAAGGTCAAGCGGCTGTTGATCCCCTGGGCTTTGGCCGTGCTGATCCTCAGTCCTCTCGCTTTCTACGACCAGTCCGTCAAGCCCGTGCGGCCATTCTGGAACTATTGGCTGCAGACTGTGGGCCACTGGCAAGTGCGGCTCAGCTCTCCCCAGTATGGCCCACAGATTCAGTCGGTGTACTGGTTTATCTCATTGTTGTTCGCCTTGTTTGTCTTGTTTGCGCTCGGCCATGCCGTGGCGCGCCGCTGGCGAGGGCGGCCAGTCCTGCCTTCGGCGCGACAGGCGACCGCTGGCAACTCGACACTCGTGACGCTGTTGCTGTTCGGCCTGCTGACTTGCGCTGCGTACTTTGTCAGCCTGCTGCTCTTGCCTGATGCGACTTGGTTCATGCTGGGCGTGTTCCTCGAGTTCCAGGCTCCGCGGCTGGTGCTGTTCGCGGGTTACTTTGCCTTGGGCCTGTACGCCCAGTCGCGTGGATGGTTCACGGATGGCAAGCCGCTGGGTTCCCTGGCTGTGTGGGGAGTGATCAGCGTCGCGCTGTCGGCGGCTTACCTGGTGGTCCTCCAGCCGTCGGTGGCTGACCTCGGGGGAACATCTCATCTGTCGGTCGGGCTGATAATGGCCTTTGCTTTTATCCGCTCGTTTCTGACCCTGTCGCTGCTGATCGTGCTCGTCTCGGCCGGCGCGCGCTACTGGAATCGCTCAGGAGGGCTTGAACGGCAACTTGCGAAAACGTCCTACAACATCTACCTCACGCACATCTGGTTTGTGGTTGCCATCCAGGAAAACCTGATGGCTTGGACGGGCGGCTTTGCGCTCGCCAAGATCGCGATTGTTCTTGTTGCGGGTCTCGTACTGAGCTTTGCGGTGAGCAAGTGGGTAATTGGGCGTCATCCGCGCGCATTTACGGCGGCGCTCCTGGCGTTGTTCGTGTTTTGCCTCGCCGTTCGCCCGTGATCTGGGAACAAAAGGAGAGATCAAGATGAGCAAGACAATCGATCTGAGAAGGATAGCCGTCTTTGTCGTCCTCGCGTTCGGAATTGCCTGGACAGGCGGGCTCGTCATCTTTTTGACGGGCGGACTAATCAACAGCCCGCGTATCGGCGGCGGATTTACGCTGGCCATCCTGGTCCTGACCATCGTCCGCAACATCAAGAGGGAAGAAGAGCGTGTGCAAGCACTAACTGCTTTAGCCCAGCGGCTCCCGCCCCAAAAACAGAGTACAGCATTGGCTCAGGCGCTGGCTACCGTGCTGAGCAATGCCCACACTCCTCCGGACGTCAATATCCTGCGCGCCGTGGTTGAGCAGATCCGCCTGAAAGCTGCTGGCCTGCTGGCAAAAGCGCTGGCTGGTGCCCGTGCCCTTCAGAGAAAGGATAGTCGCATCTACACTCTATGCACTGTGACTGAGCAGTGCAGGCCGGAGGCCACTGCCCTACTGACCAAAGCACTTGCTGCTGCCTGCGCTTTCCAGAATGAAAGGTGGCGGGTTCATGCCCTGTGCATCGTGGCCAAGCGGCTCCCGCTGGAAGAACAGCGCGCCGTGCTAGTCGAAGCATTAACCACCGCCCACACTATTCAGGATAAAGGATACCGCGCCGAGACTCTGAGTGCCGTAGCCGCACTGCTTCCTCTGGAAGGACAACGAGGAATATTGGCCGAAGCGCTGGCCGCCGCCCGCACCATTCAGGATGAAGAGCACCGCGATGACGTTCTATGCATTGTGGCCACGCAGCTACCACCCAGAGCTACCGGTTTGCTGGCTAAGGCGCTGGCCATCACCCGCACCATTCAGAGTGATTTTGGGCGCGCCGCAACCTTGATTGCTGTGGCTGAGCGGCTTCCGCCGGAAGCCACCAACTTGCTGGCCGAAGCGCTGGCCGCTGCCCGCACCATTCAAATTGAAGATGCCCGTGCCGATGTCCTGAGCACCATCACTTCGCGCCTGCCGTCCGAAGCTACTGACCTGCAATGCAATGTACTGGAACTTAGCCACAGCGTCGTCAACCAAGATAAAAGCGCTGATATATTGGCGACGCTGACGCCACACTGGCCGCAGATTTGCCGCGCCCGTGGGCACAGTGAAGTAGCGGAGCTCTCGGCTGTCTTGCACGCATTTGCCAAAGCCAAACGCGCCAATTTGCTCAACGCCATTGCGGCGCTCCTGCCGGTTATTGAACGGCTGGGCGGTGGGCGAGCACTGCACGAAACCGCGCAGGCCATCGTGGATACAGCCCGCTGGTGGCCGTGAGACAGTGATCTGAAAGACCTGCTATGACAAGTCGGGGGAGCGAGCTTCACCCCGGGGGAGTTAATAAACGTTGCCAACCGAACATGACGTGAGACCTGTCAGCGCACCTGAAAGGGGCGGTGGTCCTTGAGGATGACGTCGATGCGTGCGAGCAGACGGTGCGCCACGGCGGCCATGACTGTGTTGTGATGTTTCCCTTGCTCGCGCTTGCGCTGGTAGAAAGCCGCCAGGTCAGTGACCGACTCAGCGCCAACGCGCGCATGGCTTGCCGGTGTGCCTCTTTTCGCCAGGGATCAATCTCCAACTGCCGCACCGCACAAGCATATGCCCGGTCATGCGCCCCACATCGGCTGTTATATTCTGCCAGGCAATGCAAACAGCTCAAGGCCAGTCGATGCAGACGTTCGCGCCCGGTCACTATCCACTCATCAAAGGCTGTGCGGCCGCTCAGATGGAATTGCTCTAGAAAATCGCCTTGATATAGGTCCAGCGCCTGTTCCATCTGTCGCGCACAGGAGTGGCAGACGTCGGCACGGCGATGAATATGGCGCTCACAGACAGACAACGCGGAAATAAACGTCGCCACGTCCAGCGCATAGTCACTGTGCGCATTGAACTGGACAGCCCGCGGGGCAGGGAAGCTAGGGCCAGCAGTCGCAAACCTCCTCAACCGCTTCCGTTACATCACTCACAACCTGAGGTTCTACCAGTGCAGCCAGCCAGGGTACGAGTGCAGTCAGGTAGCCCAGGAAAGTTGACCTCTCTGATCCCGAAAGGATGGCGATCACATCCTCCCACGCTGTTAAAAGGAGTTCATCCTGGTTGGCAGATGAGCCAGCGCGAGCTGCAAGGTGTGGCGCGAGCACTGCCAAGACTTCGGTTAGGCTGCCTGAATCGCTGAATGGGTTGGTGCAGCCAAACTGGAGCACTTCTAAGAGGTGGTCGAGCTGTTCTCCAATGGGCAGTCTGGGGATGAGTTCAAGCAGAGATGTGACCTGAGCATTCACGTGGCGGATCACTCTCACGGAAGTGAGCACTTCAGCATAGATCGTTGGGATCTGTTCATCGGGCAGAAATGGCGACAAGGCAACCAACGTCTCCGCACGCCATGCAGCATCAAAACTGCTCTGTACGTCATCCTCTTCCGGAAGAATTGCGGAGTCTTGGGCGCGGACAAGCGCAAGGATCTCCCTGCAGACAAGCAGAACATGGGGCTTGGGTAGGTAGGGGAGGAGCGATAGCAAGACCTCGGCGCGCATTTTCTTTGATCGGATCCCATGCGCCGTCTGGAGAGCTTGCAGGTACATGTCCTCTTCCCGAATGAGGGCCAGATAAGGCAAGACTTTCATCAAGGCTCTGGCCCTTCGCTCGTCGTCGTCAATCTTGCGCACCGTATCGAAGATCTCTCTGCATAATACACCCTGTTCTTCCGTCGCAGTTCGAGGCAGAAGAGCGATGAGAGCGTGAGTCCTGGCCCAGATTGTCTTGAGACGCCGGGCAAGAGCAAGCGCATGAGACAGCAGCGCTGGAGGGAGCATCGGTGTCATTTTCTCAAGGGCTTCGGCCCGCGCCCAGTCATCATAACGAATTGGAACGATCTCCAAGGCCTCCTGCAAGATCTCGACCCTCTGGTCTTCTGGGAGCCGAGAGGCGAGGGTGACCAATGCGTCCGCTCTCCAGGTGGGCCATGGCTGCGTGGGAATGGCACGCGCTATCGCCAGGGCTTTTGGCAAGAGAACTTCGGGCAAGTGAGGCGCCAGTGCGGATAGAGCCTTTGAAACATCCCAATCATTGGTAAGGGCGCGAGCATCGCCTAGGGCTTCATCGTAAACCTCGCAGATCAGGTCATCCGCAACATAAGGCGCAAGGGCTGCCAACATCTTCACTCTATCACCGATATCAACCGACCGCCTAGCAACCGCCAACGCTTCCAAGAAGCCTTGGGCTTGCCGTTGTGCATCTGGCAAATAATCCGCGCTGATGGCAAGGTTTGAGAACTTGTCCATTAAGAAATCATTGTCGTGAGCGGCGGAGAAAGCACGCGCCCGAACTTCGCCGGACTGGTCCGGCGGTAGAAAAGGCGCAAGGGCTGTGAGCAATCTTGATTGAGAACCTCCATCTTCGATCCGTCGCGCTGCAGCCAATGCTTCGGCGACGATGAAGGGCTGTTGGTTGCCTGGGAGGTACCGGGCAGTAGCAAGCAGGGCATTGTTTCGAAACTCCGGAGCATCGATCGTGCGCGCGGTCGTTAAGGTCTCCGTGGCAATCTCCTCTCGTCGTTCGGGTGGGCAACTATGCAGGAGTTTGATCAGCAAGGGTGTTCGCCAGCTGGGATCCGAAATGGACCGGATGGCGGAGAGTGTTTCTTCCAGAATGCTCCCCTGCGTCTCTTGGGATAGGCTTGGCCATAGGCTCACCAGGGCCAAGGCTCTCGCCTCTACCTCGCTTATGGCTCGCGTCTCTTCCAGTGCTTTCAGCAAGTTGGATGGCGAGAGATAGGGAGCGACGACCCCCAAATTCGTCGCCCGACGTTCACTGCTGTCAAAAGTAAGGAGGACCTGGAGCGCCTCTTCGGAGACGCGAGCTTGCAGATCAGCGGGTAAGCTTGGGAACAGCGAAGCAAGGACCGAAAAGCCGCTCTCACCGTAGCGGAATGTCATCCGTAAGAATCGTGGCAGCAGGCCGATGGGGATTACAGGCGCAAGCTCGGCCAGAGCATCTTGAGGCGCAAGGGCGGGTGGCTGATCGTTTGTGGTATCAAGGATCTTGGCGAAAACCCCGCGTCTTTTGGGATCGTGTTCCTCCACAGGCGATGGTAAGCCCGGACCCAGAAAAGCACCGACCATGTTCATCACCCGAAAGCCGTCAATAACCCCCAGCGCATCTGCGTAGACGCTCAACTGCCTGTCGGCCGGCAAATACGGGGCGAGCGCAGCGATCGCAAAAAACCTGCCTTCCGGTTTTGGCACGGCATAGGCAAGGGATAGGATGGCGGGGAAAAGATCGGCCGATAAATAAGATCCGAGCGTCATCAGGACACGAGCCAAAGCCAAAGGGTCCCTGCTTTGTTGGGCGAGATTAATGACCTCCGAGCAGACTTGATCTACTTCCGCTCCCGGCAAGTGACGGACATAACCAGCCAGAGCGTAAGCTCGCAGCCCGGGCTCATCGATCTCTCGAGCGAGGAAGATCGCCTGTGCAATCAGCGCTGAGGGAAGGTAGGGAGAAAAGGTGGCCAGGACATAAGCGCGTGGACCGTCGGGAGGGAGGGACTGGATTAAAGAAAGCGCATGCGGGTAGTCCTGTTCATCCAGGTGGGAAGCAAGGACTGCGAGCGAACAGGCGCGATCTTCTACAGTCATCAACTCGTCAGTGATCTCGAGGCCTAGGGCACCTGGTATTCTCAAACCGGAGTTGGCCAGCAACTCAAGCTCATAAGTCTTTCGCCATCCCTCCCCCATCTGGCGTACATGTTCAAGCGCTGTGGCAACGCTCCAGCGTCCTTCTGGGAGGCCAATGGTGGCAAGGCTAACGAGCAACTCGACCCCCGTCCTGCCACTTAGGCTGTGGATGCTCGTGTTGATCAGCGCGCAGCGCAAGCTTAACGCAATATCCTGCTGCTCTCGAGACCAATCCCAAAGCAACCGCAGGTCACTTCGGTATCCGGTATAGCTGCCTTCTACGGCATAGCGGGCAGAAGACCAAGGCTGGTCTTGCTGGTCACCTCTTGGCTCAAAGCCGGTCACCAGGTTGCGCAATGGTTCCCATTGTCCTGCATCGGCCATATGCCTTGTGAAGTAACGGTGAGCATACGGATCAAGGAGCAGTTTTTTCAGGTCCTTCCCATACTTGCGCTGGTAAAAGCCAGCGATTTGGGTATTTGCCGTTATGCCGTCGATATAATCCTCGTTCTCCTCTGAGATCAGGTATTCACCAAATGACATGTGATAAAAGGCGTAACGGCGATCGCGAGCCTGGTCGGTTGTATCGAGAAACTGCTTCAAACGGCTGAGGATCGTGCCCACCGTACCAGGCTGCACGCCTGAGAAGCCTGCAATTTGCGGGCGTGTGAGCGGTTCACGAGCAACTGCCAGCACACCCAGAACGGGCTTATAGTCCATATCCCAAGAAAGGTCGCCGCCTTCCTTTGCGATTCTCGTGAGGAAATCACCATAGATTCCGTACAATCCTTGCGGCAGTTTTTCCAGGTCGAGCAGGGCCTCGTCGCCATCGCGCAAGCCCTGAGCATAATGGTAAAGGTATAGGAAGTTACCGCGGCTGGCTGAAGCAACTCTGGTGCTGAATTGGTGCGGTGATAGACTCTGCCGGGCAAGCATTTCCGCGACCGGCCTCTCAATGGCCAACTTGTCCAAATAAGCCCGAGCATCTTCGATGGCGTTCTGAACGCATTGACCTGTCTCGTCCTCGCTAAGCCAGATTATCTTGCAGGACGCTTTGAAATCGTTGGTCAGGTGGCCCCCAGAACGAGATGAGGCAATTAGGCGGACATTGGCCGGACCCTCGCCGCCGGGAAGCAGGCGCAGGATGCTGATCTTGATGTTGGTCGCAGAGTTGGAATAGTCCTCCGCCTCGTCCAACCCGTCGACGACCAGGACAACCTGGACATCGGGGTAGCGCTCGCAGATGCGTCGCATGGGCACGGCCACCAACTGGCGGACCACTTGCTCCACGTCCATGACAAACTTCTCAATGAAGACGCCCACCATTTGCGCGGCAGCGCCGAACCTCTCCACCTCCTGTTGTACCGTCAGCAGGGGATGGTCTTCTGTCCGCGGCTGGGCTTGGAAAGTGCCGATGTGCGCGCCCGTCAATAAGCCTTCCAAACCTTGTACGCGCTGGTCGACGTGTATACCCCATGCTTCCCAGTCCATTACCCAGCCCCCATAGTCGCGAAGGAGCTGGTAACCGATGGACTCGGCAAAGCGGACAGGGTCTGTCCAGTCCCGAGACGTCTCAAGAACCGAGAGGCTGCCTTTGCCGATGAAATGGTGAGGGTAGTGGCGTCGGGAGACCAGATCAGCCATGAAGGCAGTCTTGCCACTGCCTGGCTCACCGAGGATCAGGCAAGTGCGCGGTCCGGAAGCCTCCAGGAATTCGTCCACCGCCTCGCGGACCCAGTTCCGGCCCATGAAACCCTTGGTGCTGTGCTCGATCAGTTCACGGTAGTCAATGATCTTGCGAGACGGCTCAATGCGTGCTGTTGGAGCATTCTCGGCGCGATCAGAGGCGTGGCCCTCTGGGGGAATGCCATCAGATTTACGCTTAGCGCCCTTCATATGTCACCTTCTGTTGCTCTGGGTGCTGAACAACCACCGCCTTGCCGCTCTTCGGCCAGAATCGCGTTCAATGCTTCGTCAAAACGCGGAAGGTTCAGCCGGAGTTGTTGTGCGATGTTCTGCGACATGGCGCGGGGAGCGGTGTCGCCGCTGTTAGCTATGCAGAAATGACTCGCCTTCACAACTCGCCTGATGCAAGCGAGTTGATTAGCCGCTGTTGGGACGGGGGGAGTAGGGCCGTAGCCCGACAACCAGCCGCTGACCATGCTCTTGCCTGTACCAGGGCCGCCGGTGATCAGAAACAAGCGGTCGCTGGATTGCTCCAGCCATTCCAGGATGGGCGGCAGCAGCCAGGTGCGGCCGGTAAACTCTCCAATCGTTTTCGCGATGCGGTCGGGGAGCTTGATCATGATTCACCTCGTACTGGCGTTCGGTGCACGCCTATTGAGCGAGAAAGGGACATAGTCAACCGCTGTGACACCTGTGGCGGCTTGCTTGCCGTCTACAATTTGCAGAATAGCTCATCGCTCGGGTGGATCTCTGTGTCGTGCGGCACGTGAGACCTCCTCATTCATTCCCGCAAAGTACTCTTGCAAGAGCCAGCTGGCAAACAGATAGCCTCCGCCAGCCCTCTGCAGGAAGCACCGGTCGACCGCATAGTCCAGAAACCGGGCATAGCGCCACGGCACACATCCTCTCAGCCAGAGGATAAAGCGCAGCGTAAAGTGCTTGATCAGGTCCAGCCCGCCGTACCACAGCCCCGCGACGATGGCCCAGAACAGGCCGGCGATCAGAACCGTGCCCAGGCCCGCGCTTGATACCCTCAGGACCCGGCCGATTAGGATATTGATCAGTCCCTCACCCAGGCCGCCGGCCAGGCCCACGGCCAGGCCAACTCGCAAGGCGTTCCTGGCGGACAGCCACGTGCCCTGGTTGGGAAGAGTCTTGGTCTTGACGATGGTGCCCCGCAATCCGCCCAGTATGCCGCCGATGAGCGCCAGCGTCGGCCCAAAGATCAACATCGTGGAGATCAGCACGTTCCCGAACGCCGCCTGCCAGCCAGGGGTCAACCCAGCCACCGCTCCGTAGGTCACCGCGATGAGCAGGCCCACCCCCAATCCAACCAGCGCGCCCCGCGACGACCCCGCCGGCGACCAAGCCAGCGCCTCTACCGCTCTGGTGTCTTGGTCCGCCCCGCCCACACGGTTTCTCAAGCCGAGGATCAGGCCGAACATCAGCCCGAACATCAACCCTTCCTTGAGTCCAAAGATCCAGCCCATTGTCCACCGCAGCACGTAGATGGCGATGAGCATAAGAGCGGCGCTTAGCAGGACTGTCAGCACATCCCAGACACGACCGCGGGGACTTGGGTCCGCACCAGTCGGTGCATTCCGGCGATCGACATCGAAGCGCATGGCGTCGGCCAACCCAACGACCAGCCCGCCCAGGACGCCCACAAGCAGGTAGCCCCAGGCCGGGGCACGCAACCAGGCCGGCGGTCATCCGCGACACCACGGCATAAAGCCACTGCTGCGCCCGGTCCGGCAGACAGCTCGGCTGCAAGCCCTCAATCCAGAATTGGCTCTGGTGATGCCGCGACATGCCCCGGGCCAGCCAGGCCAACCAGCAGGTAGCTTGCGCCCGGGGATAGTGTTCCGCCTTCGTGCCCGCCACCTGCTGGAACATGCGGTCCACGTACCGCTCCAGCAAGAGCTCGCGTCGCACCTCATGGGTGCTCAGTTCTGCGCTGCGCAGCGCCTCGAGCGGCACATCCTGGTAGGCCAGGCGCATCATGTTGAGCATCAACGGCGAGCCAGCCAAACCTTGTAGAGTAGCATCCTCCTGCAGTACCGTGCGCAGAGCTTCTGCCCGCGGGCCGGCAGCCGTCAGATAGGCTTCGATCTGCCCGGCCGTCAGCGGCTGCAGCAAGATTGCCCCCGACAGCTTCAGCCGGGCACCGGCAGCATCATATGCCTCGGTGCGGCTGCAAACGCCGATCTGAACTAGCCCATAGTCCCGGCGAAACTCGTTGAGGGCAGCAATGCAGGCCGAGCGGCGCTCCGCCTCGACCTCGTCCAGGCCGTCGAGCAGCAGGGCGAGAAGGTTGTCGTCCAGCCACTGGCGGCCCAACCGTGCGGGAATCTGGTACCTGGCGGACAGTTCCTCCACGACCCAGTCAGCGATAGGTTGCCCGTGC
>Ga0315268_10007653_pt1 | contig 11354 bp, 7 predicted proteins | sample C1_top_MG_FD_204535 | JGI IMG/M metagenome (GOLD analysis project Ga0315268, IMG submission 204535) | Sediment microbial communities from Yellowstone Lake, YNP, Wyoming, USA - C1_top | ecosystem: Environmental > Aquatic > Freshwater > Lake > Sediment | place: USA: Wyoming | collected 2017-08-01 | reverse complement strand
CGCCGGACGCGGCCCGGCTGGCCGACTCGATCGAGACTGCGCTCCGCCTGGGCGAGGGCGTGGTCGTCGTCGCCCCGGCGCCGCGCGAGGGCGAGCCAGCGGCGTTCGAGGAGCGGCGCTACAGCGAGCGCTACACCTGCCCCTACGACGGGACGACGATCGACGAGCTGGAGCCGCGCTCCTTCAGCTTCAACTCGCCCCACGGCGCCTGCCCGACCTGCACCGGGATCGGCAGCCAGCTGGTGATCGACCCCGACCTGGTGGTCCCGGACCGGTCGAAGAGCGTTGCCGCCGGCGCCCTCGTGCCCTGGGCGAAGATGCCGACCGAGGCGTCCTGGCGGATGAAGATCATGGAGGCGATCTTCGCCGAGCACGGCTGGGACATCCGGGCGCCGGTCCGCGACCTCCCGCCCGGGGCGCTCGACTACCTCCTCCACTCGAGCAAGGAGGAGCGGGTCCTCATCCGCTACCACCACGAGCGCGGCGAGAACACCTACTGGGCGACCTTCGAGGGCATCGTCACCAACCTCGAGCGGCGCTTCAGGGAGACCGAGTCGGAGTACGTCAAGACCGAGATCGAGAAGTTCATGGTCAGCCGGCCCTGCCCGACCTGCGGCGGCCGGCGGCTCCGGCCCGAGGCGCTGGGGGTGACCGTGGACGGGCGCAACATCTGGGAGGTGACCACTCTCTCGGTCACCGAGGCGCTCGACTGGGTGACGGCCCTGCCGGCGCGCCTCGGCGAGCGGGAGCGAGCGATCTCGCGGATGGTCCTCAAGGAGATCCGCGCCCGGCTCGGCTTCCTGGCCGATGTCGGCCTCGACTACCTGACGATCGACCGCGCCAGCCAGACGCTGTCCGGCGGCGAGGCCCAGCGCATCCGGCTGGCGACCCAGATCGGCAGCTCCCTCGTCGGCGTCCTCTACATCCTCGACGAGCCTACGATCGGCCTCCACCAGCGCGACAACGCCAAGCTCATCGCCACCCTGACCCGGCTCCGCGACCTGGGCAACACGGTCCTCGTCGTCGAGCACGACGAGGAGACGATCCGGACCGCCGACTGGGTGATCGACATCGGCCCGGGGGCGGGCGAGCACGGCGGCGAGATCGTCGCCTCCGGGCCGCTCGAGGCGATCCTCGCCGAGCCCCGCTCGATCACCGGGGCGTACCTCCGGGGCGAGCTCCGGATCCCGATCCCGGCGGGCCGCCGGGCGGGCAACGGCCGGGCGCTCGTCGTCCGCGGCGCGCGCGAGCACAACCTGAAGTCGATCGACGTTGCCTTCCCGCTCGGCCGCTTCGTCGCCGTCACCGGCGTCTCGGGCAGCGGCAAGAGCACCCTCGTTACCGACATCCTCCACCGCGCCCTCGCCCGCGAGCTGGCCGGCGCCCGCGAGCTGCCGGGCGCGCACGACCGGATCGAGGGGATCGAGCACGTGGACAAGGTCATCGAGATCGACCAGGGCCCGATCGGCCGGACCCCGCGGAGCAACCCGGCGACGTACACCGGCCTGTTCGGGCCGATCCGCGAGCTGTTCGCCGGCGTGCCCGAGGCGCGGGTCCGCGGCTACCTGCCGGGCCGCTTCAGCTTCAACGTCAAGGGCGGCCGCTGCGAGCAGTGCAAGGGCGACGGGATCCTCAAGATCGCGATGCAGTTCCTGCCCGACGTCTACGTCACCTGCGAGGTCTGCCACGGCAAGCGCTACAACCGCGAGGCGCTTGAGATCCACTACCGCGGCCGCTCGATCGCCGACGTCCTCGAGATGACGGTCGAGGAGGCGCTCCACTTCTTCGACGCCGTGCCCTCGGTCCGGGCGAAGCTGGCGACGCTCAACGACGTCGGCCTCGGCTACATCCACCTCGGCCAGCCGGCGACGACGCTGTCGGGTGGCGAGGCCCAGCGGGTCAAGCTCGCCACCGAGCTGTCCCGGCGGGCGACGGGCCGGACGGTCTACATCCTCGACGAGCCCACGACCGGGCTCCACTTCGCCGACGTCGAGAAGCTGCTCCAGGTCCTCCACCGGCTGGTCGAGGCGGGCAACTCGGTGATCGTCATCGAGCACAACCTCGACGTCGTCAAGACGGCCGACTGGATCGTGGACCTCGGGCCGGAAGGCGGCCTCCGCGGTGGCGAGGTGATCGCGGAGGGGACGCCGGAGGCGGTCGCCGGCGTGCCGGGCTCGGCGACGGGCGAGTACCTGGACCGGGTTCTCCGGGGCGAGCCGCTCGTGCCGCTCTCCGACGTCACCTTCGCCGAGGCGGCCGGCCGGCCGAGGCGGATGTCCGCACCCGTGCCGGTCGTCGGCGTAGCCCGCAAGCGGGCGGCCGCGGCGGCGAGCCGGCAGGGGAGGGGGTGAACCGGGCGCCGGGGACCCGGGAGTATCCTTCCGCTGCTGGCCGTCCGGCGGGCGCGGCCCGTCACGGACCGGCGCCCCCTTGGTGAGCGATGTTCGGGCGGCTGCGCTGGCTGACGGTCCTCCTGCCGGTGCTGCTCGTCGGCGCGATCGAGCTGGTGAGCGACAGCGTGCTCGACGAGGTCTTCCCGTTGCCGCTCGACGCCCTGCTCGTTGTCGTCGTGGTCGGGATCCTCGCCTGCGCCTTCTCGACCATCGCCTTCCGCCGGATCGACACCCTGGCCGGCGCCCTCGCCTCGAAAAACGCGGAGCTGGAGGCCCGGAACGCGTCCGCCCGCGCCCTGCACCGGGTGAGCGTCGCGATCACCGCTCTGGCCGGCCTCGACGAGATCCTCCGGGCCGTGGTCGACCAGGCCCGCTCGCTCCTCGGGGCCGACGTCGCGATCCTCCTCCTGAACGAGCCTGACGGGAGCGTCGCCTGCCGGGCGGCGAACGGCCCGGCGGAGGCGATCCATCCGGCCGGCAACCTGGCCGGCGAGGACATCGCCCGCTTCGTCGAGCCGTCGTATGCGGTTGCCCGCCTCGCGGCTCCGCTCCAGCGCGGGGGTACGACGATCGGGCTGCTCGCCGTCAGCGCGGCCGCCGAGCGGAACTTCGGCGTCGACGACGTCGAGACCCTCGCCTCGCTCGCCAGCCAGGCCGCCGTCGCCCTCGAGAACGCCCGCCTGCAGGGCCGGCTGCGCGAGCTGGCCGTCGTCGCCGAGCGCGAGCGGATCGGCCGGGAGATGCACGACGGCCTCGCCCAGGTGCTCGGCTACGTGAACACGAAGTCCCAGGCCGTCGAGCACCTGCTCGCGGCGGGCAGAGTCGAGGAGGCGCAGGCACAGCTCGACGAGCTTGCCGACGCGGCGCGCTCGGTCTACGTGGACGTGCGCGAGGCGATCCTGGGCCTCCGCAGCCCGATCGCGGCCGACGGGCTGGTGGCCGCGCTCGAGGCGTACGTCGGCCCCTACGCGACCGCCTCGAAGCTCGCCGTGTCGCTCGACGTGAGCCCGGAGGCGCGCCGGGTCGAGCTGTCGCCAGAGGTCGAGATCCAGGCGTTCCGGGTCCTCCAGGAGGCCCTCACGAATGTCCGCAAGCACTCCGGCGCGGGCCGCGTCGACGTCCGGGCGGCGGTCCGCGACGGGGCCCTGGTCCTGTCCGTGACGGACGACGGGCGCGGCCTCGAGACGCCGCCGGCGAGCCCGGGCGACTGGCCGCACTACGGCCTTGTGGCGATGCGCGAGCGTGCGGAGGCGGCCGGGGCGACGCTGGCGCTCCTCGGCCCGCCGGGCGGGGGCACGGAGGTCCGCCTTGCGCTGCCGCTGCGGCCGGGTGCCGGCGTGCCGGCGAGCGGGGCGGCCTGATGCGCGTCGTGCTTGTCGACGACCACGCCCTCTTCCGCGACGGGGTCGCGTCGCTCCTGGCCGCCTGGGGCCACGACGTGGTGGGGCAGGCCGCCGACGGATCGGCCGCGCCGGAGCTCGTCCGGCGGCTCGTTCCCGACCTCGTCCTCATGGACGTCCGGATGCCCGGCATCTCCGGACTGGAGGCGACGCGCCGGATCGCCACCGAGAACCCCTCCGTGGCGATCGTCATGCTGACCGTGAGCGAGGACGAGGACGACCTGTTCGCGGCGATCAAGGCCGGGGCCCGTGGCTACCTGCTCAAGAACCTCGAGGCAGCGCAGCTGAGGGCGATGCTCGAGGCCGTGGAGCGCGGCGAGGCGGCCATCAGCCCGGCGACCGCCGCGCGCATCATCACTGAGCTCGCCCGGCCCGCCGCGCCCGCTGCGCCCGACCCGGACCGGCTCACGGAGCGCGAGGTGGAGGTCCTCCGCCTCGTCACCGCCGGCCTGCGCAACAAGGAGATCGCGGCCCGGCTGGGGATCTCGGAGAACACGGCGAAGTTCCACCTCCGGAACATCCTTGACAAGCTTCACGCCGAGAGCCGGGTCGAGGTCGCGGCCCGCGCCGTGCGCGAGGGCCTCGTCGGCGACGCCTGAGGGCACTCCTTGCCCGGGCCGTTCGGCCCGCGGCGCGTGAAGCACGGGCAGTGCCCGGGCAGTTCAGCCCGCGGCGGCCTACCCGCTTGAGCAGGTGCCCGCCCATCCGCCCGGACGTGGCGTGCGCCGGCGGTCACGCTCGATCATCGCCCTGTCGACGACCGAACGGAGGCGATCGATGGGCTATCGCATCGACATTGACCACGACAACTGCCTGAACTGCGCCGTGTGCATGGACGTGTGCCCCGTCGAGGCCCTCGACATGAGCCGGCCGATGGTCCCGGGAATCGAGACCGCGGGGTTGGGGCGCCCGCTGCCATGGATGATGGAGCGACCCGTCCAGGTCGGCGAGTGCATCGGCTGCGGCATCTGCATCCGCGAGTGCCCGACGGTCGTGATGACCCTCGCGACTGTCGACGGCCCCACCTCGCTTGCCCCGCGCCAGGGGCCGATCCACCGCCCGCCGGCCGTCGAGGAGGGCTGGATCCCGCTCTCCACGGTCACCCGCGAGGCGCTCAAGCCCGACCACGGCTCCCCGTGGGGTCCGCTCTTCACCTGGCGCACCGCCGAGCGGCCGGAGCCGTGGCAGGTCTGGCGGACGATGGTCGAGGACACGCCGCCCTCGCCGAAGGCACCCTGCCAGGTCGCCTGCCCGGCCGGGACCGACGCCGGGCGCTACATCGGCCTCGTGGCCGAGGGCCGCTACGACGATGCCTACGCCGTCGCCGCGGAGGTCAACCCGTTCCCCTCTGTCTGCGGCTGGATCTGCACGGCTCCCTGCGAGGCGGCCTGCCGCCGCGGCGTCCTCGACGAGCCGATCTCGATCCGGACGATCAAACGGTTCGCGGCCGAGCACGGCCACCTGCCGCCGGTCGACCCGCCGGCGAGGCGCCGGACGGAGCGCGTCGCGATCATCGGCGGCGGCCCGGCCGGCATGTCGGCGGCGTACTACCTCGCCCGCCTCGGCTACCCGGTGACCGTGTTCGAGGCGATGCCCGTGCCCGGCGGCATGATGGCCATCGGCATCCCCGAGTACCGCCTGCCCCGCGAGGTCCTCCAGGAGGAGATCGCCCGGGTCGTCGGGCTCGGCGTCGAGCTCCGCCTCGACACCGCCATGGGCCGCGACTTCACCCTCGGCGATCTGGAGCGCGAGGGGTTCAGGGCGGTCTTCCTCGCGACCGGCGCCTCGAAGAGCCGCCGGCTCGGCGTCCCGGGCGACACGCTGGCGGGGGTCGTGCCGGCCACGCTCTTCCTCAAGCAGGTGAACCTCGGGGAGCACCCCCGGCTCGCCGGGCCGGTCGTCGTCGTCGGCGGCGGCAGTACCGCGATGGACGCAGCGCGGTCGGCCCTCCGCAGCGGTGCGGCATCGGTCACGATCACCTACCGTCGCGGCCGCGCAGACATGCCGGCCCAGGCGGAGGAGATCGAGGCGGCCGAGCGCGAGGGGATCGCCATCCGGCCGGGCCTCGCGGTGAGCGAGGTCATCGGGCGCGACGGCGCCGTGACAGCGCTCCGCTGCGTCGGGCAGCGCCCCACGGGCCGCGTCGAGCACGGTCGGACCACATGGGAGCCGGTCCCCGGCAGCGAGCACGACCTCCCGGCCATGACGATCCTCGTCGCAGTCGGGGAGGAGCCCGACCCGTCGATCCTGCCCGAGGGGGCGGGGATCGAGGTGAGCGGCTGGGCGGGCATCGTGGCCGATCCCCGGACACTCGCCACCGGCCGGGCCGGCATCTTCGCCGGCGGCGACGTCGTCTCCGGCCCGAAGACGATCATCGACGCGGTCGCCGCCGGCCGCCGGGCGGCGGCCTCGGTCCACGAGCTCCTCACCGGCGTCCGCGACGGCGAGGCGGAGATCATGGCCGTCGTCCGCTACGCGACGCCGCCCGAGCCCTCGCTCGCCCTCGACCTCGCGGCCCGGGCCAGGGCCCACGCCCCGCTGTCCGTCTACCAGCCCGGCTCGTTCCGGGCGACCCAGGCCGGGTTCGACGAGGCGACGGCACGGGCCGAGGCGTCGCGCTGCTTCCGCTGCGACGCGGTCTATGGCTGCCCGGTCGTCTCGGTCCGGGCCGGCCGCGGCCCGGCGGATCGGCCCGCCACCAGCGCGCGCGTACCGCGGCCGGCGATCCACCCCCACGCCGCGACCCTCGCAACCACCCCGCTCGGAGGAGATCAGCGATGACACCCGACCAGGTCTCGGGTTTCTTCGACGCCGGCGAGAGCTTCATCGAAGGCACGATCGGGGCTGCGCTCGTCGTGCTCTGGCTCGTCGCCCTCGGGCTCCACATGGCCCGACCGTACATGGCGACGCTCACAGCGAAGTTCACGCTCCGCCTCGGGGCGGACCTGTGGTGGATCATCTACGTCGCGCTGCGCGACATCTTCCTCCTCCAGGTCTTCCTGGGCAGCTTCATCTTCTTCTACCCGGACGTCGTGAGCGGCCAGGATCTCCCGGTCAGCGGCGGTCTCGCGGCGGTGTGCGCATTCGCCGCCCTCCTCCTGAAGCTCATGACGAAGGGCGACGCCGACCTGCGGAGCTCCCGCCTCCAGGTCCTCCTCATCGCCCTCGGGGCCGTCCTCTACATCGGCCCGTATTTCTTCGGCGTGCAGGCCAACCTCCTGACGGGCCAGCACGTCGAGCCGCTGGCGAAGGCCCTCGTGAGCTCGACGAACACCGACCTCGCGCTGCCGCTGTGCTACGTCTCGGCGGCGCTGGCCGGCATCCTCGGGTTGGTGGCCGTCGGCTACAACCTCCGCCTGACATCCGTCCGCCGGCCGAAGCCGGGCTTCGAGGAGTGATCGATGAGTGCCGACGATCTCGCAATCGCCCTCACCAACGGAGCATCCGGCTGGCTCGTCCTGTCGCTCGCGGCAGTCCTGCCGATCCTGTGGGCGTTCTCGCTCTCGTTCCACTTCGCCCGCCCGTACGTCCTGCGTTTCCTGCGCACGCTCACGCTCCGCTTCGGGGGCGACGTCTGGTGGCTGTCCTACGTCCTGATCCGGGACGCCCTCCTCTTCGTGACCCTCGGGCTGAGCATGATCTTCTTCATGCCGAACCTGTACCTGACGGGCGAAGGCCTGCCGATCACCGCCCCGCTCGCGGTGCTGTTCCTTCTCTGGGCGCTCGCCGTGAAGATCGTCCGGGACGCGGACGATGACCCGGTCGCCTTCCGCATCGTGAGCATCCTCCTCCTCGTCGCCTCCGTCCTCTACGTCGTCCCCCAGGTGTACGGGATGGAGGCGGCCGACCAGGAGGCCCTTGGCGACCTGCCGAAGATGCTGATCAGCACGTCGAACCTCGACGTCGCCCGACCGATCTTCTGGGGCAGCCTTGCCCTCCTGGTCTTCACCGCGGCGGCCCTGTTCGTCCGCTTCCTGCTGCGCCTGGGGAGCCCGGTGAGGGAGACGACGTCGCCGGCGCCCTGAGCCGGGCGATCAGCCCAGTCCAGGGGACACGGCACCGCCGGGTGCCGTCCCCCTGGGCATGTCCGGGTCATGCCGGCGGCACGGTCGGCCCATCAGGTTCGACGCGCCGCCAACGGTCCGGACCCGTCGTACGATGGCTCGGTGCCTGGCGTCCGACCGAGCGTCCTTCGCGATCGCCCTCGTCATGAGCTGCCGGCGCTCGACGAGGTGGCCCTGGCGGCGGCCCGCGGGGCCGACAGGCTGCTGGCGGCCGCGCGGGCGGGCGGGCACGAGCGCTGGGCCCAGGTGCTCGCCGCGCTTCCCGGGCGGCTGCGCGACGACCCGCCGGCGACGCTCGTGGTGACCGCCCGCCGGGCGCGGGCGATCTACGGCCCGAAGGACTCGATCCGCGACGTGCTGCCGGACGAGCTGACGCTCCCGTTCCGGGACGCCCTCGACCGGCTCATCGCCCTGCTCGCGAGCCTGGAGGCGGAGGCGCGCTGAGACCGCCCGCCACGCCGGTTCCGCCTGCTCGATCGCTCGCGGCGAGCTCGTCGGGGTCGAAGGCCTCGACCAGGAACGGCGACGGTGCGTCCGGGTCGTGGACGAGGAGCAGGGTCTGCCGGGCGCGCGTCCAGGCGACGTAGGCGAGGCGGCGCTCCTCCTCCAGCGCCCGCTCCGGCTCGGGCGCGTCGGCGAGTGCCCGGGCGCTCGGGAAGCGGCCGGCGTCGAGGCCGATCACGGCGACGTGGTCGAACTCCAGGCCCTTCGTGGCGTGGGCGGTGGCGAGGGTCAGGGCGGCGTCGTCGCGGCGGAGCGCGGCCAGCCGGGCGCGAGCGTCGGCGATGGCGGCGGCGAGCGCGTCGAGGGTGGGGTGCCGGGCGGCCCAGGCGAGCAGGGCGGCGAGGAGGTCGGCCTCGGTCGGCCGATCGTCCGCGTCGGGCGGCCCGTCGTCCGCCTCCGTCGCCCCGTCGTCCGCGTCGGTCGGGAGCGGTCCGTCCTGGCCGCGCGGGTCCTCCGCCGGGAGGGGACAGGCCAGGACGGGCCCCTGCGGACTGCCCGTCGGGGCCGCAACGGCCGCTGTTGCCGGGCTGGGGCCGGGGCAGGCACGGCCCAGGTAGCCCAGCAGCGCTCCGAGACGGAGGAGCGGCGGCCAGCGCGGCTGTGTCCGGGCGGTGGCGCGCGCGAGGAGCGCGTCGAGTCGCGGGTCGTCGACCAGGAGGACGAGCCCGTCGGCCCGGAACGGGATGCCGCGCTCGAGCGCCACCGCGGCCGCGGGGAGGAGCTCGCGGTTCGTCCGGGCCAGGATCGCCCCGGAGCCGTCCCCGGGCAGCGTCGCCAGGACCCGCTCGATCCGCCGGACCGGGTCGGGCGCAGCCGGGGCAAGGACGAGGCGGCCGATCGCCCCCGGCCTGGCCCGGATCTCCTTGGCGAACCGCTCGCGGTTGACGGTCACGAGGCGGACGGCCCGCTCCACGACCGGCCGTGGGCAGCGGTAGTTCGTGGCCAGGTCCACCCGTCGCAGCCCGGGCAGCCGGGCGGCCAGGCCCAGGACGCGACGCACGTCGGCCAGCCGCCAGCCGTAGATGCTCTGGTCGTCGTCGCCGACGAGGAACACCCGGTTGGCCGGCGCAGCGAGGAGGAGGGCGAGGCCCAGCTGGCTGGCGTCGACGTCCTGGACCTCGTCGACGAGGAGGTGGACGATCGCCGCCCGCCAGCGGTCCAGCAGGGCGGCGTCCGATTCCAGGGCGCGCAGGGCCCGGGCGACGAGGTCGTCGAAGTCGAGCGCGCCGGCGCCGGCGAGGGCCCGCTCGTAGGCGACGTAGGCGCGGGCGACCGGTCCCGCCCCCGGGTCGGCGGCGACCGCCGCCGGGTCCGCCCGGAGGTCGAGCTTGAGGCGCGAGATCGCCAGGTCGAGGCGGGCGCGGGTGGCCCGATCGACCCCGGGGAGGAGGCGCCGCAGCGTCGTGTCGCGGTCGGCAAGCGGGCCGGCCGGCAGCCCGGCCGAGCGGAGGACCTCCAGCCCGAGGGCGTGGAAGGTCCGCACCCGGACGGTCCCGGGCGCCACGCCGAGCGGCGCCAGCGCGGGGTGGAGCCGCGCCCGCAGCTCCTCGGCGGCCCGGCGGTTGAAGGTGATCGCCGCCAGGCGGGCCGGGTCCACGCCCGTCGCCACGAGCCAGGCGGCCCGGGCGACGAGGGTCGTCGTCTTACCGCTGCCGGCCGGCGCCACGCACAGGACCGGGCCGGGCGGCGCGGTGGCGGCCGCCCGCTGGTCGGGGTCGAGGCGCGCGAGGCGCTCGGTCACGGAGGCGGGGAGGTCCACGGTGGCCAGTGTCGGCGGGGGCGTTCACCGAGCTACCGACGGGTGCTCACCGCGAGCTCACCGCCTGCTCACGCCGCCCTCACCGGCAACTCAGCGCGGGGCGGCCGGGCCGCTCACCGGCCGATGGCCGTCCGCTCACTGCCAACGCCGTGGCCGCGATGCCCCGGGGCGCTCGGCTGGCGGTGCCACTTGACACCGGGACATCCCTTCGTGGGTCGGATGGCACTTCCGGGCGGGTCGCAGGTGGCTATGGTTATCGCACCAGCGCGGCGAGGCGTGCCCGGAGGGAGGCGGCCGCACCCCGCGTCCCCGCCACGCGCTAGAGGAAGGGCGCACCCCAGTGCGCCACGTCATCGCCGGAGGTGCCCCTGTGCGGAGACGCTATCGCCCACTCCTGTTCGCCGCCGTCATCGCGCTGCTGGGAAGCCTGCTCCCGGCTGCCGCGAGTGCCGCACCGGCGAGTCCCGTGACATTCACGATCCTCCACACCAACGACTTCCACGGCCAGCTGGAGGCCTCGGGCAGCAACCCGGGCGCGGCGCGCGTGGCCCAGGTCGTGAACGATGTCCGCACCGCCAACACGGCGCTCGGCCGCGAGACCCTCCTCGTCGACGCGGGCGACGAGATGCAGGGCTCCCTGCTCTCGAACCTCCAGAAGGGCCTGCCGACCATCGCGACGTTCAACGCGATGGGCTACAACGTGGCCACCTTCGGGAACCACGAGTTCGACTGGGGCCAGACGGTCCTCGGCGATCGCGTAGAGCAGGCGACGTACCCGTACGTCTCGGCGAACATCGTCGTCAACAACACGGGCAACTGCGCTACCGCCGGCTGGAACCAGCCGTCCTTCATCGACGCCCCGTACGAGATCCAGACCGTCGGCACGAACCCGAACGCGGTCAAGGTCGCCTTCATCGGCGTGACTACTCAGGAAGTGCCGATCATCACGATCGCCGCGGCCACCGAGGGCCTCTGTTTCAAGGACCCGGCTGAGTCGATCCTCCATTACTACGACGCGATGGAGGCCGACGGGGCCGACGTCATCGTCGTCCTCAGTCACCTCGGCTACGCCGACGGCGGCTACGGCTACGGCATCCCGGTCTACGGTGACCAGACGCTCGCCGCGAAGCTCAACACCGCCGGCAAGCCGGCCAACCTGATCATCGGCGGCCACAGCCACAGCAACCTGAGCGCCGCCACGATGGTCGGGAACACTGCCGTCGTGCAGGCCTAC
>Ga0315268_10007652_pt1 | contig 11356 bp, 6 predicted proteins | sample C1_top_MG_FD_204535 | JGI IMG/M metagenome (GOLD analysis project Ga0315268, IMG submission 204535) | Sediment microbial communities from Yellowstone Lake, YNP, Wyoming, USA - C1_top | ecosystem: Environmental > Aquatic > Freshwater > Lake > Sediment | place: USA: Wyoming | collected 2017-08-01 | reverse complement strand
CTGCGAGGTCAGAGATACCGTCCGTGACCTCAAAGATTGCGTCCAGAAGGTTGCAGCCTCGTTCCGCAAGCCCGGCGACACGTCAGATGGACATGAAGATACGTTCCTTGGACATGGAGACAGGCTTTATTGACACAGAGACGCGATACGGAAACATGAAGATGCGTCCGGCAAACTCAAAGACACGTCAGACGGACGCAGAGACGGAGTTTGTGGACACGAAGGAGCGGGTTGTTGACACGAAGCAAGGTCAAGCCCGCGTTGCGCCTCATTCGTGATGGCTCGCTTCGGTGCGGTGCTTCTTGTATTCCTCCACGAGCTTGGCCTCCTGTTCGCGGGGCATCTCTTCGTAGTGGCTGAAGTCCTCGGTGTGGACGCCGCGTCCGCCGGTGAGCGAGCGCAGCGTGCTCGAATAGCGGTAAAGCTCCTTGGCCGGCACGTGCGCCTTGATCAACTGGAAGCTGCCATCCATGTCCATGCCCTGAATTTTCCCGCGCCGGCTGGACAAGTCGCCCATCACTTTGCCCATGCAATCTTCGGGGATGCGAATCTCGACCATGTTGATCGGCTCCAACATGCACGCCCGCGCCTTCTCAAACGACTCCTTGAACGCATAGTAACCCGCCGTTTGAAACGCGATGTCCTTTGAGTCCACCGGGTGCATCTTGCCGTCGTAAAAATCAATCTTCACGTCCACGACGCGGTAGCCGGCCAAGATTCCCTCCTCACACGCCCGTTTGACGCCCTTCTCCACCGACGGCACGAAGGAGCGATCCACGTTCTGGCCGCTGAGGGATTGGGTGAACTCCACGCCGGTGTCGCGCGGCTTCGGCTCGATGCGCATCCAGACCTCGGCGAACTGGCCCGCGCCGCCGGTTTGTTTCTTGTGGCGATATTTCGAGTCGCCCTTGCCCTTGATCGTCTCGCGATAACGCACGCGTGGTTCGTGCAACTCCACGTGGACATTGTAGCGGCGGCGCAGACGTTCGGCGATGACTTCCAAGTGCAATTCGCCCTGCGCGGAGAGAACGGTTTGATGCAATTCCCCGTCCACGTGATGCAGGAACGTCGGGTCCTCGTGATGCAACGCGGCAAGGCCGGAGGCAACTTTTTCCTCCTCGCCCTTCACCGTGTTCTTGAGCGACGCGTGAATGTTGGGTTTGGGATATTCGACCTTGGGCAGCGATACGGGTTTCTTCGGACCGCACAGCGTGTTGCCCGTGTGCGTGTCCTTCAACTTTACCACCGCGCCGATGTCGCCGGCGTACAGCTGGGGGACGCTTACACGCGTCTTGCCGTTGAGAATGTAAATCTGGCCGATCTTCTCCGTGCTGCGCCGGTCGGTGTTGTAAAGTTCCGACCCGAACTTCACCGAGCCGGAATAAATCCGGAAGAACGACAGCTCGCCAAATTGCGCCTCGCTCATCGTTTTGAAAATGTAACAAACCGGGTCCGGATCGGTGAGCGACAACTCCACTTCCTTGCCGTCCGCGTCGTGCGCCGGGACTTTCGCCCGGTCCACCGGCGACGAGCCATATTTGGCGATCACGTCCATGAGCCGGGCGATGCCGACGTTATTTTCCGCCGAGACGCAAAACATCGGGATGAAAGACTGTTTCTGCACCGCCGCGTGGATGCCGCTGCGCATTTCCTCCTCGCTCAACGTGCCCTTCTCCATCCATTTCTCCATGAGCGAGTCGTCGGCTTCGGCGATGTATTCGATGAGTTCCTCGTGCAACTGTTTTACGCGGTCGGCCCACGGGCCGGACGCCGGGGCTTCGGTGAACTTGCCGCTCTTGTCCGTGGCGTAGGTGATGACCTCGTTGCGGATCACGTCGAGCAACTGGTTGAAACCCGGCCCTGGATTGATTGGCAGACTCAGCGGAAAGGTCCGCGCGCCGTAGTGCTCGCGCACCTGGGCCAGAGTTTTTTCAAAGTTCGTCTCCTCCTTGTCGAACGCGTTTATGACGATGAATTTGGGAATGCCAAACTGCGTGGCGTATTTCCAGACCGCGTCCGTGCCCACGCCGACGCCGTGGCTGGCGTTCACGACGACGAGCGCAAAGTCGCCCACGCGCAGCGCGCCGAGACCTTCGCTGATGAAATCCGCGTAACCGGGGCAGTCGAGAATGTTGAATTTCTTCCCCAGCCACTCCAGGTGCATGAGCGAGGCCGAGACGGAAATCTGCCGCTTCTGCTCGCTCTCATGATAATCCGAGACGGTTGACCCGGCGGCGATGCTGCCCATGCGGTTGATGACCCCGGCGGTTTCCAACATGGCTTCGCAGAGCATTGTCTTGCCCGACGACGCATGACCGACGACAGCGAAGTTGCGGATGTCTGCGGCTTGATACTCTTTCATAAAATAATAACGGTGGGAAAAGTTTGAAACACCTGAGGATGGCTAGATTGGTTGCCAGCTTTCACGGGGCAGATACTAGAAACCCGTTAGCGATGTGCCAAGACCGAAACCTAGCCGTTTTTTGCAATTAACCGGACGCGTTTTGACCAAACCCAAGAAGGTGGGCCGTGCGTCCGCGCAAGCCGGAAGCACGGACAGCTTTGTCCGCGCGTTCCGGCCAACCCAATCGAGTCTCGCGGACAAGACGGTCCGCACGCCGACTTACACCGTCGGCACTTCCGCCGGGTCCTTGAAGATGTCGTGCCGGCTGGGCATCGGCGGTTTCAAGGTGCGGAACGCGCCCCAAGTCATCTTGGCCACGTCGGTGTAAAGCAACTCCGGGCCGTAACGGAATTTGGAATTCAACATTTCATCCCACTCGACGACCGAACCGCTGTAAGCCGCCTCGCGTCCCATAAGCGCGGTAAGCGTGCTGTCCGTAACCTGTTTGGCCTCGTTCAAATCGGTGTCATGAATAATCGCGTTGATGAGGTCAATGTGCTCCTGCACGTAGGGGTCGGTGGCCCCTTCCTTGGAGAAACGCCAGCGTTCTCCGGTTTTCGGCACGATGTTGCCGGCGGGATCGGCGGTGCCGCCGCTGCCGACGACAGCCTCGCTGATGGAGGAGAAGTCACGTTTGATCTGGCCGCAATAACTGTGGATGCGCAGGCCGCCAGCGTATTCGAATTCGACGGCGAAGTTGTCCCAAATTTCGCCGGGTTGGTCACCGAGCTGCTGGCGTGCGCCCATGCCCCAGGCCTTCACGGGGTGCGCGCCGGTGATCCAGTTGCAAACGTCAAGGTTGTGGACGTGCTGCTCGCAAATGTGGTCGCCGGAGAGCCAGATGTAATGATACCAGTTGCGAATCTGCCGTTCCAAATCCGTGTCGCCTTTCAGGCCGCGATGCCAGATCGGCCCGCCGTTGACCCAATAGGCGCGCAGGTCGGTGACGTCGCCAATCGCGCCGTCGCGAATCCGTTTGATGGTCTCGATGTAGCCGGCCTGGTGACGGCGTTGGGTACCAGCGGCAACCTTGAGGTTCTTCTTCTTCGCCTCTTCGGCGGCGGCATACATGATCTGGCAACCGGAGCCGTCTACCGCCACGGGTTTTTCCATGAAGACATTTTTTCCGGCTTCGACGCAGGCGCGAAAGTGCGGGGCGCGGAATCCCGGCGGCGTGGCGAGGATGGCGTAATTGACGCCCGGCTCGGCGAGCGCCTTCTGAAAAGCGTCGAAACCGCTGAAGCACTTGTCGGCGGGCACGCCGAAATTCTTCGTGCCGCGCGCGGCCTGCTCGGGAAAAATATCCGCCACGGCCACGATTTTGGCGTCCACACCGACCGCCTTGGCGGCATCCAGGAAATTCTTGCCCGCTCCGCCGCCGCGACCGCCCACACCGATGATCACGGCGTTGATGGTTTGTTTGGCCTGGGCGTGAAGCATCGCCGGAAAATTCACGACGGCCGCCGCCGACGCGGCCGCGAGCGAAGAGCTTTTTAAAAACTGGCGGCGGGAAACCGACGACGACTTGGATTCACAATCTTGCATAGACTCTTTCATGGTTGCACTGTGTTTTAGCTGGCCCGTCGGACACCGACCGCACAGCCGGCACTTCGGGCAAATTTCAAATTACACTCCGGTTGGACACACTCAATCCTTTTCCACGCCGCTCGTCCAGTATTTCGCCATTTCCTCCGGCGACGGCACGGCCAGCGGACGCACGATGCGGAAGCCGACAAACTGCGCGTCCGAATGATACCAGATGCTCTTGGGCAGTTGCGGGTCCGTCTGTTTCCATGAGCGGCTCGAACCGCGCCGTGCCGCGCTGCGGAGCGCCGGCGGGTCGTCGTCCCACGAACCGCCACGCACCGAGTGGGGATAGGGCTTGGTCGCCTTGTTCCACGGGTCAACCACCACGCCCTTCGCGTTGCACACCTGGTAATAGTTCGGGTCGTATTGGTCGAGCACCCACTCAGTCACGTTGCCGTGCATGTCGTAAAGCCCCCAGGGATTCGGCTTTTTCCGGCCGACCTTCTGATACTTCGAATTGCTGTTGTCGAAGAACCACGCGTACTCCTCCAGCTTCGCCGGGTCGTCGCCAAAGTAATAAGCAGTCGTCGTCCCGGCGCGACACGCATATTCCCACTCCGCTTCCGTGGGCAACCGGTAAAAATGTCCGGTCTTGGCGCTGAGCCAGTGACAGAACTTGTTCGCGCCGTGCTGCGTCATGCTGATGGCGGGGAAACCGCTCTTGCCCATGCCGAAGCTCATGTCCACATACGGCTTGGAAGGGCGCGTGACGGCGTCGGAAATGGCATTCACCTGCTCGTCCGTGGGATGCGCCTCGCGCAGTTTCTTTTCGTCGTCGGAATACATGAACAGCAGATACGAATCCCACGTCACCTCGTATTTGCCCATCCAGAACGGCGAAAGTTTCACACGATGCGGCGGACCTTCGTCCGGTTTCCGCCCCTTCTCGTTTTCCGGGCTGCCCATCACGAATTCGCCCGCGGGAATCGGCACCATTTCATATTTCACATCAGTGCCCGGAATCGTGTTGGTGTACAGCTTCATGTCCGCCGTGGATTTTTCCGCCTGGCTCGCGACGATGCGCTTGTGGATGGCCGGTATGGTCGAATCGTCGCGGTCGGCCAGCGACGCCAGCCCGCCAAAGGCGCCCGCGACGTAACTCCCATTCTGCAACGCATACATCTGATAATTCAAAACGGTGCGATTGTTCGTGAGCGACGAAAACAACAGCATCGCATCCGGCAACGCCACCGCTCCATTCAGGAACTTGTTCGTGGCGCCGGCCAGTTTCTGCACCGTCACCGGCGGATTCGCGCCGTCGAAGTCCATCAACTCAGCAGGCTCCTGTTCGCCGAAGATCGCGAGCAGGCGCGTTTTCTTCCCGCCATCCACGGCGATAAGCGCCCGGACCGGTTTGTCCAGCGTGATGGATTTGGCCGCCTCCGTTTGAAATTTCCCGCCCGCCTCGGCGACCGCGCACACGGTCAAGGTCGGTTCGCCAGCCTTGAAGAAAACAAATTCCTTCAGCGGCGTGCCGCGAAAGTTTCCGACCACGTAATCCACATTCGCCGGCAGGCCGCTGACGTTCAGGATTTCATCCGGCTTGCCGCCGGCGAGATTCTCGACGTGCAACGCGTTGCCTTTCTCGCCACTCGACACCACCGCCACGAATTCCGCGCCGCCAGCCTTGAGCGCCACGGCGCTGGCATGTGATTCCGCGCCGGCGACCGGCAGTTCAGCGATCTTATTGAAGGTCTTGCCGTCGCTGCGGAAGAGCGTGACGAGATTTGGCGTGGGGTCGTTGTTGTATATGCTGCCCACGTAAAGGTCTGCCAGCGGCGTGTTGCCGGGGCCGCCGATGTCAATCGCCGCCGCGGTGTTCGGGCCGAGCGCGGTGTTCGGAACTTTGACCGGGTCGCTGTCGGCGTTGGGATTCACCGCGTCCACGACTGTGATGAGGCCGACGTCCGCCGACACCAGACAAAGCGAATCGTGCTTGCCGTCCACGAGCTTGCCGACCGCCACCCCCGAGACGTCTCTCAATGCACCTGACTTCCAGTTCGCCCAGTCGAAAAAGTCCGGCGAAAGCTGATAGCCGATGCGCACGCGACCGGAGTAACGGTCCACGATGGCCACATCCACCTTGCCGTCGCCGTTGAAGTCGCCGGTTGTGAAAAATTCCTGAGGCATTTCGGAAACCGCCGCTGCGACCGGGAGCGCGCAAAAAATGAGCACACCCGCCGTCAAAAGTGTTTCCCAGAGCGGCGAATTTCCTCGCGCGCCCGCAGATTGCGTGTCGTGACGGGTCGCGGGGATGATTGTTCCACCGCGTGAAGCTGGTTCTGGAATGGTCGAGCTCAGAATTTTCCGTGAAATCGAATGGTTCATGGTTGTTTCGCTGGCGCTGTGGCACCCGGAGCGATTCCCGCCGCCACTGGCTGCCGATAAAATGCCCCGACCGCGGGCTGAAAGTCCAGTCCAATGCTACACGGTTTTCGGACGCGCCAACCGCGTGGGAAATTCGATCCGTGGCTTCCAAACCGAACCAAGGGTTTTCCCAGTGCCCGTAAGGAACGCCCTAGTCGCGGTTGGGCCTGGTGAGCCGCAATGTTACTCATGAATGTGAATTACAAACCAGAAGCAGATCGGGCAAGAGTGTCGAAGCTTACCCTTTGCGTTACACCCACACGCACTGGCCGCGCGGACGATGCTGTGGTTTCGCGTTCCAGAATCATGTGCCTGACGAGGGTGTTGGGCTTGATTTTGATCCTCGCCGCTCTCAGCGCATCGGTTCATACCCTCAGTGCCGTGACTTTGGCGTGGACTCCGAACGCTGACCCCACCATCACAGGCTGCAATTTGTACTATGGTGTGGCGAGCCACTCCTACACCAACATGGTTAATCCCGGCACGGCCACGAGCGTGACCCTTTCCGGCCTGGTCGAGGGCGCGACTTATTTCTTCGCAGCCACGTCGTATAACATCCTGGGTATGGAAAGTGATTTCTCGAATGAGGCCAGTTATACCGTGCCGGTAACAATACCCGGGGCACTTGCAACACTACAGATCCGCGTAGGCCCCACCCGGCAGGTTGTCTTGACCGTGACCGGCCAGGTTGGCAGCAACTATAACATCCAAGCATCGCAAGATTTCATTGCCTGGACCGCCATCGGTACCGCGCTGGTGCCGGCGGGCGGTTCAGTGGATTTTACCGACGCGAACGCGGCGAGTTTCCCGAAGCGTTTCTATCGTACGCAATAATCAACCCGGCAAGATCGCGAAACCGCTCCGTCTGTCTCCGGTCGGGAATCAACGGAAGTTAAAGACATGAAACTTTATCTCAGCCAAAGATGTTGGGGCCGATCATACCTGCACTTGGCGGCAGCGATGCGCGCCGGCCACTGGCGCTGGCATCTTGCCGGCATCAGACGGGAGGTTCATTTCACGAGGCCGCCGATCCGCAGAGCCACGGTGAACGGCCAGCTGGAAATCAGATAGATATTTGTTGGTCAGCTTTCCTGCGGAATCAATCCCACTCGCAGGGCGAATCGCACCAAGCCTGGAATGTCATGCACGTTTAGGCCGTCCATCAATTTCATGCGATGGTATTCGATGGTCTTGGGACTGACCTTCAGGATTTCGGCGATGCCCTTGGTATTTTGGCCTTCGGCAATAAGTTGGAGAATCTCGCGCTGCCGGCCAGTCAACTGTTCGAGTGGACTTTTCCGGTCGGCGATGCCTTGCAATGGGAATTTCTTGACGAGCCGCTTGGAGATCTCCTGGCTGAGATAAATCTCCCCGTGAACCACCCGTTGCAAGGCGGTGGCCAGTTCGGCCGTCGCCGCCTTCTTGAGCAGGTAGCCAGCCGCACCCGCCTTCAGCGCGCGCCAATAATACTCCTCGTTGTCGTGCATGGAAAGAATGATGACCCGCACGTCGGGAAATTCCCGGGCGATGCGCTCCGCCGCTTCCAGGCCATTCAAACCGGGCATGCTGATATCCATCAAAACCACATCTGGCCCTTGGGTCTTGATCAGATTCAGCACTTCGCGGCCATCGCCGGCTTCGCCCACTACTTCCACCCCCGGCAACTTTTCCAGCAGCGCGCGAATGCCCGCGCGCACGAGCGTATGGTCATCGGCCAGTATGACGCGAATGGGTTTGATGGGTTCGTTCATGAGGTTTCAGATTCAGACGGCGGGGTCTGCCACTTCAACGGGAACCACGCGTGGACTTCGGTGCCCCGCTTGGGGATGGACGTGAATTCCAGTCCACCACCGGCCAACACCGTGCGCTCCTCCATGCTCAACAGCCCCAGACTCGCGCCGCGCACGGCCTTTTCCCGGACGGCGGCCACATCAAACCCGATCCCATCGTCGCGCACGCGCAGATGAATTTGCCCATCTTCCTTCCGCAACTCCACGGTCACGGCGTGCGCCTGGGCGTGGCGCACCACATTCGTCAATGCTTCCTGTGCGACGCGGAAGCATTCGGTTTCAATCACGGAATCCAAACGCTGCTCCACCCGATCGGCGTGGAACTCGGTTCGCAGCCCGACCAGCGCGCCCTGTCGCTCGGTGTACCAACGCAAGGCCGGCTCCAATCCCAGATCGTCGAGGATCGGCGGGCGCAAGTTGAGCGAGATGTCACGCACTTGTTCCAGCACGCGTTCAACTACTTTGAGGTTCTCGTTCAAGCGCGGCGTCAGGCCGTCGGCGACGGGCGACTGCAACATCGCTTGCAGGTTCAATTGCATGACAGTGAGGGCCTGGCCGATTTCGTCGTGGAGTTCGCGCGCGATGTTCCGGCGTTCGGTCTCCTGCGCCTCCACCAGCCGGCGGGAAAGCACCTGAAGTTTGCCGCTGTATTCCTGGCGTTTTGCCTCGGCCAGCTTGCGCTCGGTGATGTCCAGATTCGTCCCCACAACCCATTCGGCTTGCCCTTGGGCGTTCGTGCGGACCGTTTCCACAGCTTGGATGTGGCGGCATTCCTGATCGTCACGCCGCCGAATGCGGAATTCGCGGAAACAGCGCCCGAGTCGGCTCACCGTGTCTTGCAACAGCTCCTCTTGCTGGCGCAACTCCTCTGGCAGGACGGCCCCGCTCCAGTCGCTGTATTCCACAAACCCATCTTTCGTCGGCGCGATTCCATAAAGCCGAAACATCTGGGCATCCCACCGTACCTTGTTGGTGATGACATTCCATTCCCAAATACCAACCCCCGTCGCCTCGGTGGCCAGACGCATTCGCTCCTCGCTCTCTCGCAACGCCGTCTCGGCCTGCTTGCGCTTCGTGATGTCGCGGTAGTTGAAGACTATCCCGCCAATGGCCGGATCGTGCAGATAATTGGAACTCGTGCATTCAATGAACCGGCAGGAGCCGTCGTGGTGACGAAGCCGGTATTCGTCCCAATGAATGGCACCCGGTGACTTGACCAGCTCCGCCAGCCGCTCTTGCGCCCGCGCCAAATCCTCCGGCCAAAAGTAATACGCAAAGCTCCTGCCCCGAGCCTCGGACGCCTCGTAGCCCAGGCTGTTTTGAAGGGTGGGGCTGCGATACAGGATGATGCCCTGTGCATCCATGATACCAATCACGTCCGTCGAATTTTGCACGAGCGCGCGGAATCGTTCCTCGCTGTGCCGCAATTCCTTCTCCGCCCGCTGGTGATCCGCCTCCCGTTCTTCCAGGGCTTGCGCCATTTCATCCAAGGCGTAGCTGAGTTGACCCAATTCGTCTCCCCGATGGGACATGCCCGTACGCGTGCTGAGATCGCCCGTGGCCAGCCGCGCGCTGGATTTCACCAGGGCCCGAACCGGGCGCAGAACCAGCAGGTAGCTGCCGATCCAGCCGAGCAGGAACATAAAGCCGGCGGCAATCCCCAACCCGGTCAGGTCTTCGGCTAGTCGGCGATCCACTTCAGCAAAGAGAACCTGCTTGGGGATGCTGCTGAGAATGGTGACCACGTTGTCGGGCACGAGCTGGCTGCGCATGGCCGCGAAAGCATGGTAACCGGGAATTCCGTCCGCAGACATCGCCTCCACCACGCCGCGATCCTGGGTGAAAACAGTTTTCAAAATGGAAGTTTCCGGGAAAGGCTGACCGATCCATTTTTCCGGCGAGGGATAACGAACGAGGATTCTTCCATTACGATCAATTTCAGTCCACGTCGCGCCTTGGGGCAATTGCGCCGGCACTGCGGACTCGAAACGGCTGACCCAGTCCAAATCCAGGGCGGCAAAGACCACCGCCTGGACCTGCCCGGCGGAATCGAAAACCGGATAACCGAAATTGACGATGGGCTTGCCAACTTCTTGTCCGTCCGGAAAATCGCCAATCGCAAAGGCGCGCGTGGCCAGCGCGCGGCGGAAAAACTGACGGTTCGTTTGGTTGGCCGGTTCTACCATTGGACGCGCGCTGGCCAGAACAATTCCATTGGTCTTGACCACTCCCAAATTGGCGTAGCGCGGATAGCTGCCGAACAGTTGGTCCAGCAATTTTTTACAGTCCCGCCGGTTGCCCGAGCGCACCGGAGCCGACTCCGCCAGGGCGAGCAGCAGTTGGCGCGTCTGGCCAATCACCTGACCCTCTTCTCGCGTCGCCAATTCCATCATCTCCTGCGACCGCTGATTCCAATCCTTCACCAGTCGCCGACGGTCTTCCGACGCCGTGTGCAGCGTCAATCCCACCAACGGGGCGCACGCCAGCAGCACCAGCAACAGCAGGCGCCACCGCAAACCGGAAAGTAGCCAACTGATTATTTTTCGCATACCACAATACTCCACGCCAAACTTGACGAATCCATTACGGCGCGGCGTGTCGGCGCTGAACGGTACCCAAAAATGTCCCGCTATGATATTGCCGCGGGCGGAACTCCGATCCGAGCGATCCGGCTATCTGCGCGCCTTTCAGGAGGGACTGCCCCCGCGAAGGTTTCTCCTCGGCGTGAGCGGTCTTCCTAGTGAACTTCACGTTGCAGGGTCGTCTCCGCCTGCTCAGTCCGGACTTCAGCCCGCTCGATCCGCGTCTTGCTGCTAGGCACGGCCGCAACTTGATTCTTATTCTTTTCGCCCCCATCACCGATCACGGCATGGTTGGAATGCCTGATTGGTGATGGGTGGTGCTCCGTTTTGAAAGAGTCCTTTGAAGGCATAACCTGTGAACGATAAGCAGGAATCTCCGCAGGTGCTATGGGGTGTTACCCTACCAAGGATTTATTAATTCAATCCGGGCAGGCAGACTGCGATGATCAAAGAAGTCGGATAAGGAGTTTCAGGCGGGCCGCTGGCGGTGGCGCAGCGAAGATCTTGCGCAAGACCAGGTGGGTGGGGAGAAAGGCGACGAGCCACAGCGCGCCCAGCCACAGGATAACATAAACGTTTTGGTTGACCCAGGCTTGTGGCTGCTGGTCGTTGAAGCCGTAAACGTA
>Ga0315268_10007651_pt1 | contig 11356 bp, 11 predicted proteins | sample C1_top_MG_FD_204535 | JGI IMG/M metagenome (GOLD analysis project Ga0315268, IMG submission 204535) | Sediment microbial communities from Yellowstone Lake, YNP, Wyoming, USA - C1_top | ecosystem: Environmental > Aquatic > Freshwater > Lake > Sediment | place: USA: Wyoming | collected 2017-08-01 | reverse complement strand
CGGCAATCGGGGAGGTCGGATTTGAACCGACGACCTCCTGCTCCCAAGGCAGGCGCGCTAACCAGGCTGCGCCACTCCCCGCGTGTTGAATGAAAAGGTCAAGCCCTGGTCCGAAAGCCAGTTTATTTTAGCAAATCGGGCGGAAAGATGTCAATTTAGAGGCCTACCTCTTAAGCCCTTTTTCAATTTGAGACCTTGAAATCTTGACGATGATCGGACGGCCGTGGGGGCATAGGGAACGGTTTGGCGCCTGGAAGAGCTCCTGAAGAAGATATTCCATCTTCTCCCGGGGCAGAGGCTGGCCGGCCTTGATGGCCGTTTTGCAGGCCATCGTCGCCAACATCTTATCTTTTTTATCTTCGGCCCGGCTCTCTTTCATCTCTTCGATGAGCGTCAAGAACGCCGCCAGGGCTTCTTCGGGCTTGAAGATATCGGGGTATTCTTTCAGGGCGAAGCTTCTTCCGCCCATGGCATCCACTCGAAAGCCGGCGGTTTCGAGCTCGACTTTGTTGTTCTCAAAGCTCAGAGCCTGTGATGGCGACAGCTCGAAAAGAAGCGGGATGAGGCTCATCTTCAGAGGCCAGGTCTTGCGGCGGTCGATTTCTTTGTATCGTTCGAAAAGGACGCGTTCATGGGCATTGTGCTGGTCGATGACAAGGAGTCCTTCCTCATCCTCGGCCACGATATAGGAATCCAGATACTGGCCCAAAACTCGGCGGGATGGTTTGTGCGACTCCGCTCCAGATTTCTCTTCCGCGGCGCGCCCAAAGAGCTTTCCCTCCTCGGCAATTCCTGGAAAGGGGATTGAAGCTGTCGCACCTGGCCTTCTCACGATTTTGCTGCCCGGAAAAACCGGTTCGATTTCCTTGAGCCCGCCCACTTTAAGCCGGGCCTTCTCGATACCCCTCCAGACAAGCTGGAAAACCGCTTGTGAATCGCGGAAACGGACTTCGGCCTTGGCCGGGTGGACGTTGACATCCACCTCCGCATAGGGCAAGGTTAGAAAAAGGAAGGCTTCGGGCGAAAGCTCTTTCTCCAAGAAGCCCCTGTAAGCTTGGTTGAGAGCGGACTGGAGAATCCGGTCGCGCACCGGCCGGAGGTTGACGAAAAAGAACTGGTGCGATTTATCCGTCCGCCCGCCGGGCGGGAGCGAGGCAAATCCGCCGATTCGACCCGCACGCTCTGCATCATCAACCTCCATGAGCCCTTCCAGGAACGACTTTCCGTAGAGTTGGAAGATCCTCTCTTTGAGGCTTTCGACCGGAGGACAGTTAACCAGGCTGCGCTTTCCGTGACTCAAGGACAAGCGGATCTGCGGGTAGGCCAGCGCGACATTCGTCACATATTTGACGATCATGCCCAGCTCCGATTGTTCGCTGCGAAGGAATTTCAAGCGCGCCGGCAAGTTAAAAAACAAATCCATAACCTCGACGGTCGTTCCCCGCGGAAAAGCGATTTCGCGATGGGCGATGAGCCGGTCGCCCTCCCGCTCGATCTGACTCCCCGACCCACCCGTCCCGTCCGAAGTTCTCAGAATCACCCTGGATACCGCGGAGATGCTCGGCAGGGCTTCACCCCTGAATCCGAGCGTCGCTATTTCAATAAGATCATTCTCGCTCGAAATCTTGCTCGTTGAATGCCGGACGAAAGAAAGCTCGGCGTCCTCCCGGCTCATCCCCTGGCCGCTATCCGCGACCCGGATGAGTTTTTTCCCGCCGGCCAGAAGCTCAATAGAGATCTCGGGGGCTCCAGCATCCAGGGAGTTTTCGACAAGCTCCTTGACGACCGAAACGGGCCGCTCGATAACCTCGCCGGCGGCGATCTTCTGGCTGATTTCCGGCGGCAGGACGGCGATTCGCTTCATATGAAAATACTCATGCTCATCCTCATATGGATGCATTAAATAGATTCGCATCCTAGGGGCGGGTCAGGCCGTCCGCAGGCCCCTGTAGCGGAGGGGGGACCCGTCGGCTTTTCCGACGGGGGAACCGACGGGACTGGTTCCCCGGGTCCAGGGGCAACGGACGGCCTGACCCGCCCCTAGGATATCATCTTAACTGATGCCCCATGCCTTCTTTATCTTCTCTGCCTTTCAGGACAGAGATTATATCGCCAAAACTTTCCCGCTCGGCGACACTGTTGAGCTTCACCAGGACCGGCCGCCCTTCCTCGGTCGGGCAGGCGGGCACGCGAATTTGAATATAATTTGAAGTCAGGACGTCCGCGGATGCGCCGTCCTTTTTGATGACGACGGCTTCAAGTTCCTTCCCCAGAAGCCGATTGCGGAAGGCTAGATTTTTTTGACGGCTCATTTTTCTGAGGCGCCCGGCCCGCTCTTTTTTCTTTGCTTCACTGACCTGGGGCCAGCCGAAAGCCTTTGTCCCCGGCCGCGGCGAAAAGGAAAAGACATGAAAATAAGCCAGAGGCACTTCCGATAAGAATTCGGCCGTACCCTCGAAGTCGTCCTCGGTTTCGCCGGGGAAACCGACGATGATATCAGCGCCGATCGCCGCCTGCGGAGAATGCTCGGCCAGGAAAACAAGGACATCTCGATATTCCGCCTGCGTGCTCTGCCGGCCCATGCCCTTCAACACGGCCTCCGACCCGTGCTGTAGCGAAAGATGAAAATGGGAGCAGATCTTCTTCGAGGCCGTCAAATGACGCAAAAGGGAAAGAGGAAGAAGTCTTGGGTCGAGCGAACTCAGTCTGAACTTCGCCCTTTGCTCGAGCGCCTCAATGTCCTCGAGGAGGTCGAGAAGGGTCGAACGCTGCGGCAAATCCCGCCCGTACGAACAGAGATGGATGCCGGTCAGGACGATTTCGGCATAACCAAGATCTGCCAACTCCTTGATCCGGTGGATCGCTTCCTCTTTTGGAACGCTCCGGCTTGCTCCCCGGACGCGGGGGATAATGCAAAAGCTACAGGTCATATCGCAGCCGTCCTGAACCTTGACCAGGGCGCGGGAGCGATAAGCCGCAATTCCCTCACGGGAGGCAACGCCGACGTCCGGAAAAATTTTTTCGACAAGATCGGCTTTCTCGCTGTTCGGGATGACTCTCCAGACGCCGGGGATTTTTTCGAGCTCGCCCGGGTTCCGCTCGGCCAAACAACCTGTCACGACGACTTTGGCCGCCGGGTTGAGGCGGACGATTCTCCGGATGAACTTGCGGGCATCGCGGTCGGCCCGGCCGGTTAGCGTGCACGTATTGACAAAAACGACCTCGCTCCGGCTAAAATTCCTCTCCAGCCTAAAACCGCGCTCTTGGAGCCGGCAGGCCCAGTCAAAGGCTTCGGCCTGGTTGACGCGGCAGCCAAAATTCTGGATGGAAAACGAGGTCATAAATTTTTCTGGACCTTTAACGAATCGGCTTCGACCTGAGCGGCCATTTTTTTGCGCTCGTCGGCGAGCTTGGCCCGCAGTTCGGCCTTCTTCGTGCCCAGAATCTCGACGGCGAGGAGGGCCGCGTTCGCGGCGCCTGTTTTTCCCGTTCCCATGGTGGCGACCGGGATTCCCTTCGGCATTTGGACGGTCGAAAGAAGCGCATCCAGCCCGCCCAAACCGCCGCTTTCGACGGGGACGCCGATGACAGGACGGACGGTATGAGAGGCGACGACTCCCGCCAAGTGGGCCGCCTTGCCGGCGACAGCGATGAAGACTTCGACGCCTTTTTCTTCGAACGACCGGACGAGCTTGAGGGTGCGCTCCGGCGAGCGGTGGGCCGAGCTCACTTCAAGGCCAAAGCTCAAGCCGAACTTCTTCAGGATCTCCAGGGCGTCCTTGATGACCTCGGAATCCGATTCGCTGCCGATGAGAATGGCGACGTCCATCATTCCTCCTCTTCGCGCCGGACGCCGATATCGCGGCGGTAGTGCATGCCCTCGAAATAGATCCCCGAAACGGCGTGATAGATATTCTCCATGGCCTCGGAGAGCTTCCGCTCCGAGCTGCAAACGCCGAGCACCCGGCCGCCATTTGTCAGATACTGGCCGTTCTCGAACTTCGTTCCGGCGTGGAAGACCGTGACATCGGGATTCTCCAGCGCCTGCTCCAGTCCCTTGATAACCTTTCCTTTCTCATAAGCGCTTGGATATCCGCCCGAGGCCAGGATGACGCAGGCCGAGGCCTTCGAACTCCATTGGATTTCGTTGATCAGAACGTCCTCCTCGATCGCTGAGAGCATGATTTCGACCAGGTCGCCCTCCAGCCTCAGCATCTGGGGCTGGGTTTCGGGATCGCCGAAGCGGCAGTTGTATTCGAGCACCTTCGGCCCGTCCTCGGTCAGCATCAAACCCACATACAGGGCCCCTTTGTATTTTCTCCCTTCTTCGTGCATCCGGGTGATCGTCGGCAGGACGATGGTGTTGATGACCTCTCCGAACATCTTCTTGTTCAGGAACGGCGAGGGCGATATGGCACCCATGCCTCCCGTGTTCGGACCTCTGTCGCCGTCATAAACGGCCTTGTGGTCCATCGTCGTCACGAGGGGCAGCACTCGCGCCCCATCCGAGATGACGATGAAGGAAACTTCTTTTCCTCGCAGGCATTCTTCGATGAGGATGCGGTTTCCGGCATCTCCGAATTTTTTGGCGACCATAATCGATTGAACCGCTTTTTCGGCCTCCTCGAGATTCGACGAGATGATCACGCCCTTCCCGGCCGCCAGCCCGTCGGCCTTGATCACAAGAGGCGGGGGGAACTCCCCCGACCGGAGGATGCTCTGGGCCTTCTCGTGCGATTCCGCGATCTTGAAACGAGCCGTCGGAATCTTGTGCCGCTCCATGAACTGCTTGGCAAAGATTTTGCTGCCTTCGAGCTCCGCGGCCTTTTTGCTCGGCCCAAAAATGCGCAATCCCTTTTTCTCAAACTCGTCGACGATGCCGAGGGTCAAAGGCAGCTCGGGCCCGACGACCGTCAGGTCAATCGGCTCCCGCGCCGCGAAATCGGCCAAGCCCTGGATGTCGGAATCGCTGAGACCGATGTTTTCGGCGATGCCCATCGTCCCCGCGTTTCCCGGCGCGCAAAACAATTTTTTAACCCGCTGGCTCTTCGCGATCTTCCAGGCGAGAGCATGCTCCCGCCCTCCCGAACCCACGACCAAGACTTTCATGTTAAATATCCTTGTCCCATTTTTCGAGATTTTCGATAAACCGACCCGCAAAGTCCGGATGCGGGAAGACGCTGCGCACGATTCTGGTCGCCAGGGGCACGGCCTCTTTATCCGGAAGGCAATAGCGCATCTCAAGGAAATTCTGCCGGTATTTCTTGACTTCGTCCTTCACGGTCTTGTTGCGGATGACCGCATCGGCCAGGTAGCCCGCCAGCCGGTCGAAATCTTTTTCCTTCATCCCGAACCGGGTCATTTCCTGAACGCCCATGCGGATACCGCTTGACTCGAGGAACGTCGCATCGTCAGGCAGCGCTTGATAGTTCGTGACGATGTTGTTCTCTTCCAAGCGCCGGGCGATGGCCTGACCCGGGCCGAAGGCCTTCACCCGGATGAGGACCTGATGGGTCTCCGTGAACCCGTCTTTTTTATCGCCTTCGACAGGAATGCCCTTGTCCTCGAGCGCTCTGGCAAAAGCTTTGGCGTTCTGCCGGACTTGGTTCTGGAATTCCTGTTTGAACTCGTTCATTTCGTAAGCAGCCATGAGAAGCCCGACGAGCGTCCCCAAGTGATGGTTGCTCGTCGAGCCTGGGAAAGCCCGGCCCCTGATATCAAGCCACAGGTTTCGCAGCGGGCTGTCCTTGGGAAAATTCCCGGCCACGACGCCCCGCTGCGGCCCGAAGAATGTTTTGTGGGTGCTCCCGGTGACGATATCGGCCCCCTCCTTGAGCGGTTCCTGAAAAGCGCCGTACAACCCCAAAACATGGGCCATATCGAACATAATGACGGGGTGCTCTTTCCAGGCTTTGACCAGATCCGCCACGAACTTCACCGGCTCCCGATAGATGAACATGCTTTTGCCGAAGACGATGAGCTCGGGCTTGTACCGTTCCAGGAGTGAGGCGAGAGCCTTCAGGTCGGGCTTGTACGGGTTTTCGCTGGAAACAGGAAAATTGACAACATTCTCTTTTCCCGTCTTGGGGTCTTCCTCGATGCAGTTGAACAGCGCCCCCATGGGCTGGGCGCTGAGATGGCCCCCCTTGGTCAGGTCGTTGTTCATGACCAAGCGCATCCGGCGGCCCGCCTGTCCTTCCGTCCGGCTGCGGTTTATGAATTTGACCATGCCCTTGAAGACAACCTCGTTGGCCATCTGTCCGCTGATCGGCCGGAGTTCGACCTCTGAGCATTCGAAGAAACGTCCAAGCTCGCGCTGAGTTTCGACTTCCACGTCGCGGATGAAATCAATTCCCTGGTAAAAATAGACCTCCTCGCCTTTCATCGTCCGATGTTCGGCGTAGCGCCCCGATGGATCGGAGATCTCGCACATCTTGACTAAAAGGGAGGGGGTGCATTCGGAAGGGATCAGGTTAAAAGATTCTCTTTGCCGCCATGTATTATTCCGCTCGACCTTCCGGCAAAGTGCCTGGATCTTCTCAGATAGTGATGGCATTGCGCTCTTCTCCTAGTACAAGAAATTCCGGTCTTCGATGGCCTTGAGTTTGTCGATTCTCTGCTGGTGGCGGCCGCCGTCGAACTCGTGCTTCAGCCAGACCTGAATAATCTTTTCCGCATCCTCCAGAGACAGGGTGCGTCCGCCCAGAGTGAGACAGTTGGAATCGTTGTGTCTCCGGCTTACCTCGGCGGTGTACTCGTTCCAGCACGGCGTAGCCCGGATGCCCCTGAACTTATTGGCGACCATGGCCATGCCCAATCCCGTCCCGCAAACCAAAATGGCCCGGTCGAACTGTCCGTTCAAGACGGCCTCAACGGCCTTGGCCGCGAAATCCACGTAATCCACTGTCTCGCCCGGCCCGCAGCCGAAATCCTTGTGTTCGACGTCATTTTCCGAAAGATAGGCGACAACGCCCTGTTTCAGGAGAAATCCGGCATGATCAGAGGCAACGGCGATCTTCATGTTGACCCCCTAAGACATAGAGTTCTCCTCTCCGTCTCCCGTCGAGGGGGAGGGACTCTTTGACGATCATTCGAGAAACACCCATATTAATTATCTTATGCAGCGGTCCGCCGCTATGCTCAACAGGAACTCGTCAGTTCAAGAATTTAGCGGCTTCGGGCAGGACCTGGAGAGCCTTCATGACCACGGGGTCATTCCGCTCAAAGGCTTTCCAGCCTTCCTCAGTGCCCCAGAGGGCAGAAGCCATCTCCCTCTCCAGCTCGCGCTTGAGCTCGGCCTCGGCCTCTTTGAATTTCTTAACGTCATAAGGGAGCTTATTGGCGACAAGATAATCCCGGAAATCCTCAAGCATCGCCGTATCAGCGACAAAATCGCGGCTGATTTGAATCTTCCCCGCTCCGGCTGAAGCCGCGCCCTGCGCTTCCTGAGGGAAAACGACGTTCTTGGCCAGAGGGGTCTGGTGGCCGACGAACTTGCGGATGTAGGAAAAGAAGGAGCCCTTGAACCGCAGTTCCGCCGTGTAGGCTTGGAGGAGGAATTTGACCTCATAATCCGGAGTGATACCTCCCTGTCCGAGGACCTTGCGTCCTTTGTCCGTGTATTTCACTTCCCGCTGTTTTTCGGGAACAGCCTTGTCCATCAGATAATCTTCCAAATGGGCGTAGTCGCGCTGGATCGAGCGTCCGCTCGGCGTGTAATATTTGGCGATCGTCAAGGCAACGGCCATGTTCGGAGCCTGCGGGGCCAGGGAAAAAATCTGCTGGACCAGTCCTTTCCCCCAGGAGTCCTCTCCGACAATCAAACCCCGGTCGTGGTCCATGATCGCCCCAGCCACGATCTCCGAGGCGCTGGCGCTGCCCTGGTTGATGAGGACGACCAGCGGCACTTTTTCATATTGGTTGTTGCGGACAGCTTCAAAGGTCTGATCATATCTGCGGTTCCGGCCTTTGATCGAAACGACCAGGTTGCCCTTGGGGAGAAATTCGTCCGAGATATCGATAGCCTGGAACAGCGGACCGCCGGGATTCCATCTCAGGTCGAGGATCAAGCTTTTCATCCCCTTCTCGGTCAGGGCCGTCAATTTCTCCTCGAATTCTTCCGTCGTGTTCTCGGCGAAATAGCGGATATTGATGTATCCCACACCCTCCTGAAGCATGAAGGCATAGGGCACGCTGTGGAGAGGGATCTCTTCGCGGACGATCGTCAGTTCGATCGGTTTATCCATTCCCTCGCGGGCGATGGTAATGTTCACCTTGGTTCCCTTGGGGCCTCTCAATTTAGTCACCGCTTCCCGGTCGGTAATCGGCTTGGTGCTCTCGCCGTTGATATGGGTGATAAGGTCGCCAGCTTGCATCCCCAGGCGCCAGGCGGGGGTCCCTTCCATGGGAGAAATGACGACCAGCCGGTCTTCTTGCTTTTGGATTTGGATGCCAAGGCCGTAGTACTTGCCCTTTTGCTCTTCGAACATCCGGGAAAAATTCTCGGTGTCCAAGAAATAGGAATGGGGATCGAGAGTCTGGAGCATTCCCTTGACGGATCCCTGAGCCAGTTTTTCCGGAGCCGCAGGCTTGTAATAGTTCTGCTCGACGAGATCAACCATCGCGGCGATCTTTTCGAGCGACTGATTCCAGACGTCCTCATCCCGGGCTCCGAGCTGAACCAAGCCGAAGATAATAATCACGAGAAAGGGCAGTTTTTTCTTCATGACCGTTAGCCGAATGACGATTTTACCAGAGGGGAGGACCAAAGTAAAGATGGACACTCTTGAAAGAAAACCCTTACCTAGGGTTTCCTTCCAACGCTCGCTTCACTCCCTGCCATCCTTCCAAGGAGCATCCGGCCATGTTTCTTCAGGGAGGGACACTCTTGGAGGCAGGCGGGGCTTGACGGGTGGCCTTGACTTATTCGGGGTGACGGGCTATATTCCTGGAGTACCAAAAGTCAGGAAACCCGCATGTTTGGAAGCATCGGACTGCCGGAACTGCTGTTAATCCTCGCCGTCGCCCTGCTCGTTTTCGGCCCCAAAAAGCTGCCTGAAGTCGGCCGTACTCTGGGCAAGGCGATGCGGGAATTCAAAAAATCGACGGAAGAAATCAAGGATAAATTCGAGGAACAGATCCGGACCGAGGAATTGAAAGACCTCCAGGAAGACATTAAAAAGGGCTTGAGCGAGGATGGGGAAGGGAAAAAAATCTCCTGACGAGATGACCTTCCTTGAACATCTCGAAGACCTCAGAAAAAGAATCTTTTATTCCCTGATAGCCCTGGTTGTCGGCATCATCCCCGGCGCTCTGTTCTGCACGGACATCTTCGACATCCTTCAAAAACCGGTCGTTAAGTATCTGCCTCCGGGGCAAAAACTGACCTTTACCAAGCTGACCGTGCCCTTTACGCTCTACATGAAGGTCTCCCTGATTACCGCCCTGTTCATCGCCTTGCCTTTCATTTTCCTTCAAATCTGGTATTTCGTCGCGCCCGGCCTCTACCAAAAAGAAAAAAAATATGTCTGGCCGTTTGTGGCTTTCACAACCGTCTTCTTCATCCTGGGGGCGCTCTTCGGCTATTTTATTGTCTTTCCTTGGGCCTGCCGATTCTTTCTCCAGCTAGGTTCGAAGTTCCAGCCGATCATCACGGCCGATGAATATTTCAATCTGGTCCTCAAGACACTCCTCGGAATCGGAGCCGTCTTCGAGATGCCGACGCTCATCTTCTTCCTATCGCGAATGGGCATCATCACCTCGAGGTGGATGGTTAAGAATTTCAAATATGCGGTTCTGGCGGTGTTCGTGCTGGCGGCCGTGATCACCCCGACGCCCGACATGATCAACCAAAGCCTCATTGCCCTGCCCATGCTGGCTCTCTACGCCTTCAGCATTCTCATCGCCTTCTTTTTCGGCAAGGAAAGGAAAACACGAAGGGCGAAAAAGGAAGAAGAAAAGCAAGCCAAACAAGGCTTGGCCGGATAAAACAAACGCAAATCCAATGCGGCAGGACCCAGCGATGAGGAAGCCTCTCCATGAATACAGATTGATCGGACTCACCGGAACGAACGGGGCCGGCAAGGGCGAAGTGGCGGCGTTCTTGAAGAGCCGGGGCTATGCGTATATCTCCCTCTCGGACATGATCCGGGAGAAGCTCCGGGAGGAAGGGAAAGAGGCCGATCGGAATAACTTGATTCAAAAGGGCAATGAGCTGCGCAGGCAATTCGGCCCCGCCATCCTGGCCAAGTTGGTGATGGAGAGGGTTCGAAGCCAGACGGTCATCGACAGCATCCGCAACACCGAAGAAGTCGAACACATCCGGAGACGGGGAGGATTTCTTCTCGTCGCCGTGGATGCCCCTGTCGAGATCCGGTTCGCGCGCGTCCGGGAGCGGGGCCGCAACGAATCGGCCGGGACGCTCGAAGAGTTCATCCGGAAAGAAACCGAGGAAAAAGGGAATGATCCTCTGGCGCAGCAGCTGGACGGCGTCATGGCCGTGGCCGATCTGACCATCATCAACGATGGCTCGATCGAAGACCTGCACCAAAAACTGGAGGGATTGTGGTGAAAGCGAAAATCGCAAAGAAGCCGAAACGGATTTCCAAGGAAGAATATTATCTCGGCATCGCCAAGGAGGTCTCCAAGCGCAGCACCTGTTTCCGCCGGTCGATCGGGGCCATCATCGTCCGGGACGACCAGATCATCTCCACGGGCTACGTGGGAGCCCCGCGCAAAACAAGAGACAGCCTGGAACACGGATTCTGCCTGCGGGATAAGCTCCAAATCCCGCACGGCCAGCGCTACGAACTCTGCCGGAGCGTTCATGCCGAACAGAATGCGATCATCAATGCCGCGCGTGCAGGCGTGAGCCTGCTCGGCGGAGACATGTTCATCCATGGGATCTCGGCGGAGACGGAAAAGACGATCAACGCCTTCCCCTGCTTCATCTGTAAGAAAATGATTATCAACGCCGGACTCAACCGCATTATCTGCTCCACGGCGGATGAGGCCATTATCGTATTCAAGGTCGAGGATTGGGCCAAAGACTGGCGCGAGGGAGACATCCTTGATGACAAACACCAATATGGATGAGGGGGCGGCCGGCAAAGGCCCGAGCCCGGTTAAAAAGCGCATTCCTCTGGCAGGAATCGTTTTCCTCGGCGCCCTCGTCTGCCTCGGCCCCCGGACGTCTCCCCAAGAATTGCCGTTCCAGATCGAAACCGACGCTGGACTCCTCCGGCTGCTCGGAATCACGGCTTCGCCCGAATCGGTCGACTATGTCGTGAACAAAACCCAATTTCAGCTCCATACGCTTTTGACCGAGCAGCGCCACCCCAAGACCTGGAGCTTGGGC
>Ga0315268_10007650_pt1 | contig 11358 bp, 8 predicted proteins | sample C1_top_MG_FD_204535 | JGI IMG/M metagenome (GOLD analysis project Ga0315268, IMG submission 204535) | Sediment microbial communities from Yellowstone Lake, YNP, Wyoming, USA - C1_top | ecosystem: Environmental > Aquatic > Freshwater > Lake > Sediment | place: USA: Wyoming | collected 2017-08-01 | reverse complement strand
TATCACGATGATGCGGAGGAAGGATCCCTACGGCATGTACAAGACCGACCCCGAGGACCCGCGGCTCATGGTCCCGGTCAAGCCGGGCGAAAAGGGCGAATGGACGCTCCTCGGCGACGAGGGGATCGATAATGACGGAGACGGCCTGGTCAACGAGGACAGCGAGGGCTACGTGGACCCGAACAGGCAGTGGGGCTTCGACTGGGCGCCTTCCTATGTTCAGAGCGGTTCCGGCGAGTACCCCTTCCAGGCCGTCGGTCTGAAGGCGCTGGCGCTCTGGACCCAGACGAAAACAAACATCTGTGTCGGCTGGACCTTCCACAACTTCGGCGGCATGTACCTGCGCGGGCCGAGCCGCAAAGGCCTCGGCGAGTATCCGCCGCAGGACGTCGCGGTCTACGATTACATCGGCAAGCAGGCCGAGCGGATCACGCCCGGCTACAAGTACATGATCAGCTGGAAGGACCTCTACACGACCTACGGCGATTCCCTCGAGTGGCTGTGCAATACCATGGGCGCCTACGGCTATTGCGGCGAGGTCTACCAGTCCCGGAGCGAGGCCTTCCAGGGGGTCAGCGAGAAAAAGGCGGAGAAGCCGGCCGAGGCGGGCCTGAGGGGACTGCTCGAAGGCGACGTTTCCGAGCTCGACCGGCTCAAGTTCAGCGACAGCCTGGCCCAGGGCGAGCTCTACAAGCCTTGGAGGCCTTTCAAACACCCGACTTACGGCGACATCGAGATCGGCGGCTGGGTCAAGATCAGCACCCGGCTGGGGACGCCCTTCCTGCTCACCGACCTCGTCCACCGGAACGCCATGTCCGTGATCTTTTCCGCCAAGCACACCCCCGAGGTCGCCCTGGACGTGACCGAGGTCAAGAAGCTCGGCGGCGACCTCTACCGGGTCCGGACGCGGCTCGCGAACGGCAAGGCCATGCCCACGATGGCCTACCTGGCCCAGAAGGCCAAGCTCTACCCCAAGGACACGCTCAAGGTCTCGGGCGCGGCGGCCAAGGTCGTGGCCGGCGGCATCCTTACGGACGCCTTCAACGACCGCGTCAGCTACAAGAAGGAGCGGCCCGAGATCCAGTTCCTGGTCGTCCCCGGCTTCGGCAAGACGGATTACCAGTTCCTGGTCCAGGGCCAGGGCGAGATCACCGTCCGCTACGAATCGCGCCACGGCGGGACGCTGGAAAAGAAGGTCAAGCTGGATTAGACCAAAGGGGGACACCATCCCTTGTCCCCCTTTTCAAATTTCTCGTCTCGGGCCGCTTTCGGTACCTGTGATCGGGAGCGCTCCCCCATGCCCTCCATTTTCTTTTCTTGACTTCTTTTGACAGGCCGGAATATTTTCTCTTAGAGGAGAGGGCTCATGCGTTCAAAGATCCATTTCGCTTTCGCGTTGCTTTCCTTCTCAGCCTATGCGGCGGCCACGGCCGGGCTTCTCGGGTCCCCCGCGCCGCAGGCCGCTTCCGTGGCCCTCGAAAACCTGACCTGGCCGGAAGCGGAGAAGGCCCTCGAGACCCACCCCGTCGTCCTCCTCGCCGTCGGAGCCAGGAGCAAGGAGCACGGACCGCATCTCCCCCTCAAGACGGACTATGTCATGGCCGAGTACTTGAAGGACAGGGTGGCCCGGGAAGTCCCGGTGGCCGTGCTCCCGACCCTGGAATACGGTTATTATCCATCCTTTCTGGAATACCCCGGCTCGGTGTCCATCGGAGCGGAGACTTTTAAAAACACCGTGATCGACATCTGCCGTTCTCTGCGCCGCCACGGGATCCATAAGTTCTACGTCCTCAATACCGGGATCTCGACGCTCGCGCCGCTCCAGGCGGCGGCCGAGGAGCTGGCGAAAGCGGACGTGACGATGCACTACTTGAATCTCTTGGACACGGACAAAAAACTTCCTTCCGGCCTGCTCAAACAGGAAGGCGGGACGCACGCCGATGAAGCCGAAACATCCATGATGCTTTACATCGCCCCGGAACTCGTCGACATGTCCAAGGCGGTCAAGGACTATGATGCCCGGCCCGGCCGCAAGGGCCTGACGCGCGACCCGAAGGGTGCCGGGACGTACAGCCCATCCGGCATCTGGGGCGACCCGACGCTGGCCACCAGGGAGAAGGGCCGGGTCATCGTCGAGAAGACGGTCGAGGAGATCGTCCGGCAGGTTAGAGAACTCATCAGTCTGAACGCCGGAAAATAGCCGATACGCCCCGCTAGAGGATGGCCTTCTTTTTTTCCAGATAATATAGGTAGTTCTCGTACGTGACATCGGGCGGGACCCGGTGGTCGACGCACGGCAGGTAGCCGCCCCGCTCAACGAGCGGGTGGAGCCGCTCGAGCTCCCGGTCGATGGCGTCCTTCCCCGCGATCAGGGCCAGCTTGTTGACCCCGCCGAGGAGCAGGATGTCCGTCCCATACTCTTCCCGCAGCCGCCACGGGTCGGTGTGGGCGGCCTCGATGGGGAACATGCAGTTGATGCCGCCCCGCAGCCACCCCGGCACGAGCTCGTAGATCCGGCCGTCGCAGTCGAGGACGTTGACGGCGATCCCCCGCCGCTTCAGGGCGTCCGTGATCCGCTTGTAGCGCGGCACCATGAGCTCCTCGAAGAACTTCGGCGACACGAGCGGGCCGTGGTTGTAGCACATGTCCTCCCACCACCAGGCGACGTCGACCTTGCCCGCCGGGATGTGCTCCTCGATGAACTCGAGGTCCATCCGGGTCAGGTGCTCCATCATCTCCTCGACCCAGTCGCGGTCCGTCATCAGGGCGATGGACAGGCTCTCGAGGCCCATCCAGTCGCGAAGCCAGCCGTAGAGCGACCCGCAGTGGAAGAGGATGGGCATGCCCGCGGCGTGGGCCCGGACCGCGGCCGCCGCGACGGGACCGACCCGGCCGGGGCTCCCCGGGTCGAGCCGCTCGTCCCGGAGCCTCTCCCAATCCGCCCGGGTCTCGACGGCGAACCGGAGGAACTTCGGCATGGACGAGTCGTAGTCGAGCATTTCGGTCAGGGCGCCGTCCCTGGTCTGGACGATCCGCCGCTCGCCCTTGACCTCGAGCGTCTTCTCCTCGAAGGCCGGGAAGAGCCCCCGCTCGATCGGGACCTCGGGGATGATGGAGATCCCCTCGAGCCCGAGGTGCCGCTCGACGTCCTCGTTCGTCCGGCACTCCCGCGGCAATCCCTGCTCGTGCCAGACGGCGATCGTCTTGTCCCAGTAGCCGAACTCCATGTCGGGGACGCGGTCGGGCGCCTCCCACCGGAAGACCCTGTTGAACCGTTCGCGGATGTCCATGGCCGAGGCCACATCTTACCAAAAAGCGCGCCGCCGGGACAAATCCCCGACTAAACGAAGAGGGGCGGATTCCGCCGGCATCCGTTGAATCCTCCCCGGGCTTGTATTAGAATGAGGGCAATTCAGGAGGAGGTGTTGGGATGGCAGCCAGGAAAACCCCGTTCATAGTCCTCATCGTCCTGTCCTTGGCGGCGCTCGGCACCGTGGGCTGCGCCCGCAAGGGGCCGGCCCCCGACATCGTCATCGACCAGAGCGCCTCATGGCACGAGCTGGCCGCGGCCAAGGAGCTCCGCCGCTACTTCTACCTCCGGACCGGCGGCCTTCCCGTCATGGAGAAGCTCGCCTCGATCTCCACGATCCGGCGCCCGAGCGTCATCGTCGCCGTCAAAGGAGCTTCCATCCTCGCCGGGCTCTCCGACCAGGACGCCATCCAGAAGATCGACGGCCTCGGGGCCCAGGACTACCTCCTCAAGACCGTGCCGTTCCTCTCCCGCAAGCTCATCCTCGTTGTCGGCGGCAGCGGGCCGGCCGTCCTTTACGGCGCCTACCAGCTGGCCGAGAAGCTGGGCGTTCGCTTCTACCTCGAGGGCGACGTCGTCCCCGACGGCCGGCTGTCGAGCGTCGACATGGACCTCGACGACACCGGCCGTCCCCTCTTTCCGACGCGGGGCATCCAGCCCTTCCACGATTTCCCCGAGGGGCCGGACTGGTGGACGCTCGAGAACTACAAGGCCATCATCGCCCAGCTGCCCAAGCTGCGGATGAACTTCCTCGGGCTCCACACCTACCCCGATAATCCCAGCAAGGAGAAGGGCGCGACGCCCAACGCCGAGCCCACGGTCTGGATCGGCCAGGGCGGCGAGTTCGACGAGGACGGGACGGTCGGCGCCAGCTATCCCGCGAGCTACCAGAACACGGCCCGCGGGAACTGGGGGTACGAGGCCAAGAAGACCGGCGACTTCCACTTCGGGGCCGGCCTGCTGTTCGAGCGAGACGACTACGGCAACGACGTCATGGAAGGTCTGAGCCCCGAGCCGAAGACCGCCCGGGATTCGAACGAGGTCTTCAACCGCGCCGCCGCGGTCTTCCGGAACGCCTTCAGCCTGGCCCGGAAGCTCGGCGTCAAGACCTGCGTCGGCACCGAGACCGCTCTGACCGTCCCCGCCGCCCTCCAAGCGCGTCTCCAGGCCGCCAAGAAGAAACCCCAGGACCCGGCCGTCGTCAAGGACATCTATAAGGCCATATTCAGCCGGATCGCCCGGGCCTACCCCGTCGATTACTACTGGTTCTGGACCTCGGAGGTCTGGACCTGGAGCGACGCCTCGGCCGAGGAGATCAAGGCCGTGACCTCCGACCTCGACCTCGCCGTAAACGCCTGGAGCGAGGTCATGCCGCCCTTCAGCCTCGCCACGTGCGGCTGGGTCCTCGGCCCGCCCTCCAACCGGACCCTCTTCGACCAGGTCCTGCCCAAGGACGTGGCCATGAGCTGCATCAACCGCGAGGTCGGCAAGGCCCCGGTCGACCCGGGCTTCGCCAAGGTTTCCGGCCGTTCCAAGTGGGCCATCCCCTGGATGGAGGACGACCCCTCGCTGACCTCGCCCCAGCTCTGGGTCGGGCGGATGCGGCGCGACGCCGCCGACGCCTTGCGCTACGGCTGCGACGGCCTCCTCGGAATCCATTGGCGGACGCGCATCCTCTCGGCCAACGTCTCGGCCCTGGCCCGGGCCGCCTGGGACCAGGGGTGGAACACCCTGCCGCGGAACGTCGCGGACGACGTCGGACCCATCACCGGCCAGTTCGTCGCCTTCAAGGGCCAGAAGATCGCCGCGGCCGGGGAGGAGGAGGCGGTCTACCAGGACGTCCGCGACCGCGTCTTCGCCTACTATATCCCCGTGCCCAACGGCCGTTACACGGTGACCCTGAAGTTCGTCGAGGGGCCGATCGGCCAGAAGAAGGGCCGGGTCTTTGACGTCCTCCTCCAGGGGCGTAAGGTTATCGATGGTCTGGACATCTTCGAGCGGGCCGGGAAATTCAGGGCCCTCGACCTGACCTTCCGGAACGTCGAGGTCTCGAACGGCCGGCTGGCCATCGACTTCGCCGACCGCATCAACTACCCGGTCATCGCCGGGATCGCCATCGAAGGGAAGGACTACAAACGGAAGATCAACTGCGGCGGGCCGGCCGTGGGCGAATTCGACGCCGACTGGCCGGAGACCGACCGCTACATGGCCACCCTCGACTTCTACCGGGATTGGGCCGCGAACCAGTTCGGTCCCGGGCCGGCGGGCGACATCGCCAAGATCTTCGCCGGGATCGACGGCCGCCACCCCGTGCCCGTGAACTGGATCGGCGGGCCGGGCAACGTCCTGCCGGACAACCGGCCCTGGGAGGAGGTCCGGAAGGGCTACGGTTTCGTCGACGAGCTCAAGGCCCTCGAAGCCAAGGTCGAAGGCAAGGGCGGCCGCGAACGGTTCGGCTACTGGCTGGCGAATTTCGAGTACATGCGCGAGGTCGCCCGGTTCGATTGCCTCCTGGGAAAGTTCAACCAAGCCATGGAGAAGGTCCGGGCGGAGAAGGCCCCCCAAGCCAAGGCCGACCTGGCGAGATCGGAGGCCTTGCCCGTCCGGGTCGAGATGGCCGCATCACTTCGGCGCATCTTCGACAGCCTGCTCCAGACCGTGAGCACCACCGGCGAGCTGGGCACCATCGCCAACTGGGAGCAGCACCTGCTCCCCGGCGCTTGGGACAGGCCCGGGGCGGAGCTCGAGAAAATCCTCGGCCCCGCGGTCAAGAACGAGGCCTTCCTATCCAAGGTCTACCTCGGGTCGCCGCGGATCATCGTCCCCGCCCTGCGCGGCAGCCTGGACGAAGGGGAGACGCTCAAGCTCAAGGTCATCGTCATGACCAAGGGCCAACCGGCCTCGGCCGAGCTCTTCTGGCGCGTCATCGGGAGGGGCAAGTTCACCACCATTCCCCTCGAGAAGGTGGCCCGGAGCGTCTATGCCGTAACGGTGCCGAACGCGAACGCCGACATCGAGTACTACATCAAGGTCGTGGCCGACGACCAGGAAGTCCACTTCCCGGCCACGGCCCCGGAGTTGAACCAGACCGTTATCGTCTATTAGAACCGGGCTTGTCCCCGGCATGGGAAGACCCCCTTTCTCCCGGCAGGGAGAAGGGGGGTTGGGGGTATGATGGGCGGGAGGGAGGAACTCCAAAAAAAGCTTGCAAATGAGGGCGCTTTTTTGTACTCTACGGGCAGCCAGGACAGCAAAGAGGAGCCCGGAGTGGAAGAGGAATCGGCCGACGTTGTCGTCCTTCCGCGCCGGCTCCTCGCGGCGGACATCCCGGCCGCCTTCCGGAAGATCGAGGCCCGGCGCGAGGAGGGGGGGGCGACCGTCGATTTCGGCGGCGTCGAGGAGTTCGATTCCACGACCCTAGCCCTCCTGAGCTACCTCCGGAGCCGCTCCTCGGATACCCGGATCATCAACGTCGGCGAGAAGCTCGGCCGGTCCTTCGAGGTCTTCATGGGCGGAACCCCCCCCGCGGCCTTCGCCGGGCCCGAACTCGACCTGCCGATACGGGTCCTCCATTCCTTCTCCGACCGGTTCCTGACCCAAATGAGGAAGGCCGAGAAGTTCTTTATCCTCCTCTCCGATGAGATCACCCACACGGCCTCTTACCTGCGGGAACGGCGCGGCGTCTATCCGGGAGAGATCTGGAACCAGGTCTTCTTCATGGGGAACAAGTCCTTCCCCATCACCTGCCTCCTGATCTTCCTTGTCGGCGTGACCATCGCCATGACCTCCGCCGCCCAGCTCAAGCTCTACGGGGCCGACATCTACCTGGCCGACCTCATCGGCTACGGCATGCTCCGTGAGCTCGTGCCGCTCATGCTGGGCGTCATCCTGGCCGGCAAGGTCGGGGCCGCCGTCGCGGCCGAGCTCTCGACCATGACCGTCCTCGAGGAGGTCGACGCCCTCCGGACCATGGGGATCGTCCCGGAAAGGTACCTGATGGTCCCCCGGCTCATCGCCATCACCATCACCGTGCCCTTGCTCGTCGCCCTGGCCGATTGCGTCGGCATCTTGGGCGGCATCCTGGTCGGACGGATCACCCTGGGGATCCTGGCGTCGGCCTTCATCCGCGAGATGTTCACGGCCGTCGACCTGGGGGATTTCCTCATCGGGCTCGTCAAGTCGGTCATCTTCGGCTGGGCGGTTATCGTCGGAGCCGGCTTCAAGGGGCTGACCGTGGGTCGGAGCGCCGGCGAGGTCGGCCGGGCGACCACGGAGTCCGTCGTCCTTTCGATCTCGATGATCATCCTCATCGACTGCGTCTTCGCCGTGCTCACGTATTGAGAGCGCCATGGATATCATCGCCGTCCACGACCTCACTGTCGGGTACGGGAACGTCGAGATCCTCCGGGAGCTCCGCTTCTCGATCCCGGCCCGCGAGATCACCGCTGTCGTCGGGACGAGCGGCTGCGGCAAGTCCACCCTGCTCAAGACCCTGGCCGGGCTCCTGCCGCCGTTGGCCGGGAAGGTCCTGTTCCGCTCCGAGCCCGTGGATTTCCTGTCCGAGGCCTCTCTCGGGTCGATCTTCCGGGGGATCGGCGTCCTCTACCAGGACGGGGCGCTCCTCAATAACCTCACCCTGTTCGAGAACGTCGCCCTTCCCGTCCGCATGCGTCACCCGGACCTGCCCGAGACGGTCCTCCGCGAGCTGGTCCATGACCGGCTGAACCAGGTCGGCCTTCTCCACGGCGCCGCGAAGTATCCGTCCGAGCTCTCGGGCGGGATGCGCAAGCGGGGGGCGCTGGCCCGGGCCCTGGTGACGGACCCCGCCGTCGTCCTCTGCGACGAGCCGTCGAGCGGGCTCGACCCCATCACCTCGGGGCGCCTCGACGAGCTGCTGCTCTGCCTCCGGGACGACTTCGGGATGACCTTCGTCGTCGTCACCCACGAGCTGCGCTCCATCGCCAAGATCGCCGACCGCGTCCTCATTATCAACGAGGGCCGGCTCCATCTCAGCGGCGGACTGGCCGAGGTCATGGGCTCGGACGACCCCTTCGTCCAGACATTCTTCCTCAGGAAGGTCGACCATGATGACGCATGAGCAAAAGACCCGGCTGGGCATCTTTCTGGCCGTCACTTCGGCCCTTTTCCTCGTTGTCCTGGGACTCTTCATCGTCCCTAAACTCCGAGAGGCCGGCGACGTCTACTACGTCAACTTCCGGAACACCTCGGTCAACGGGCTCTTCGTCGGCTCCGCGGTCCGGTACCAGGGGGTGGACATCGGCAGGGTCCTGCGGATCGAGGTCAACCGCAAGGACCTGAACTCCATCCGCGTCGTTATCAAGATCCAACGGCGCTTCCCGATCAAGAAGGACACCAAAGCCTACCTGGCCCTGGCCGGGATCACCGGCGTCCGCTTCATCGACCTGCGCGGCGGCTCCCCCGATGCCGTCCGCCTCCCGACGCGAGGCGAGATCCCCGTGGGCCGGGGCCTTGAGGAGAAGGCCGGCGACATCGTGGCCAACATCGACGTGGCCGTCAACAGCTTCAACAGCCTCCTGTCGCGCGAGAACCTGGACCGGATCGCCGGCTTCCTGAAGAACGCGGAGAAGAGCTCGGCCACGATCTCCGGGGTTCTCGAAGCCAAAAGGGAAAAGCTCGAGAGCACCATCGACAACGTCGAGAGGGTCACGCGCGAGTTCTCCTCCATCACCGAGAACCTCAATAAGATCTCGACATCCATCAGCAACCTGAGCGACCGGATCGTCGCCCGGTCGGAAGCGGCGGTCGACAACATCGCCAAGCGCTTCTCGGACGAGGAGATGGGCCAGTTGATCAAGGACCTGCGCGGGCTCATCGACACGACGTCCACCAGCCTGAAGCGGATCGACCGCAGCCTCAGCGCCCAACAGGACGAGCTCAGCCGGGCCATCAAGAGCCTCGCGGACGCCGTGGGCAACCTGGCCCGCTTCACCCGGGAGATCTCCGAGGACCCGACGGCCCTGATCAAGTCCCGAAAGGAAAAGAAATGATGAGAAAAGCCGCGATCGTCATCCTCATCGCCGCCTTCATGATCGGGTGCGGGTCGGCCCACACCCGGAGGTACTTCCAGATCAAGACCATCGCCGCCGAGGACCCGGCCGTGCCCAAGGTCGAGCGGCGCGTCCTCGTCGAGCCGGCCTCGGTCGACCCCCTGTACGACGATATCCGCATCCTGTACCGCGTCTCGCCCTTCGAGGTCAAGTACTACCCGTACGAGTTCTGGGCGGAGAAACCGGGCAAGCTGGTCGCGGACGCCATGGCCGAGTTCCTGGAGAAGAAGAAGGCCTTCCCGGCCGTCGGCCGGGGTGTCGCCGGCCTGGCCAAGGAGGAGCCGGACCTCCTCCTCCGTTCGCACGTCCGCGTCATCGAGGAGATCGACAGCCCGAACGCCTGGCAGGCCCGGCTGGCCATGGACCTCGAGTTCGTCGATTTCAAGACGGGAAAGGCGCTCGCGTCCGCGTCTTTCGACCGGAAGGAGCCGATGGCCCGGCAGGTCGGGGACCTGGCCGCCGTCGCCTCGCTGATCCTCGACGACGAGCTGGGGAAGGCCGTCTGGGCGCTGGCCCGGGCCCTGGAAAAGAAATAATTTGGGGACACAATACTCATTTCCGAATTTCCAAAGCGCGGACCGATGAATTTCGGAAATGAGTATTGTGTCCCCGATCAAAGCGCGCGGCAGGCCCGGACCAGGGGACTGATGAAATAGAGGAGCATCAGCAGGGCCAGGGCAACGGCCCCCCAGAAGCCCCACTTGGCCAAGCGGTCGATCTTTTGGTCCCGCTTCCCCAGGGCCCGTTTCTCGCGCTCGAGGGCCCAGGTGTCGACCTTAACCATCTCCCGTTTTTCGGCGAGCAGGGTCGCGGTGTAGTACTCGCCCTCGGCGGGCGGGGCGGTCGTTTCCCTGACCATCACGGTGTAGCCCTGCGACTCGAGCTCGGCCTTGAGCCGGTCGCGTTCCTCCCTTGAGGTCGCGACCTTGCGGACGACGTCGATCCTTTCCTCGGTCACGAAGCGGGTCTGGGACCCGAGCTTGGGGGGCGGGCTTTCCGAGGGGTTCTGGGTTTCGAGGTCCTTCTTCGTCCACATGGCCGGTCCCTCGTCAGGTCCTGGCCTTCAGCCACTGGCGCTCGATCTCCTCGAGCGACTTGCCCTTGGTCTCGGGCAGGTAGAAGATCATGAAGACGAGGTCGAAGGCGCACATGGCGGCGTAGATCCAGAAGGCGGCCGAGGCGTTGAGCTTGTCCGAGATGACGGGGAAGGACAGGGTGACGACGAAGTCGGCGAACCAGAGGATGAGGGTGGCCAGGCCCATGGCCGCGCCGCGCATCCGGATGGGGAAGATCTCGGCCATGACGACCCAGACGAGCGGGCCCATGGCCGACGCGAAGAAGGCGATGTAGAGGAGGATGATGAAGAGGAGCGCCGACGGCGGCAGGAACTGGTATTTGAAGGCCGCCCCCAGGAGGACGAGCGAGACCCCCATCCCGCCCGTGGCGACGAGGAGGAGAGGCCTGCGCCCGACCCGGTCGGCGAGGACGATGGCCACGACGGTAAAGAGCATGTTGGCGAAGCCGATGATGGTCGACTGGCCGATGGCCGACATCCGGGCGAAGCCGGCGCTCTCGAAGATGCGCGGGGCGTAATAGAGGATGGCGTTGATGCCGGTGATTTGCTGGAAGACGGCCAGGACGATGGCGATGAAGATCGGCCGGCGGAACCCGGGCCTGAAGAGCTCGCGGAAGGAGCCCTCTTCGAGGGCCAGGGTCTCCCTGATCTCGCGGAGGCCGCGCGCGGCGGCCTCGGCCGTGTCGAGCTGGGTCAGGACGCGCGAAGCTTCCGCGTCGCGCCCCTTCTTGACCAGCCAGCGCGGGCTCTCCGGGACCTTGAGGAGGAGCAGAAAGAAGACGACGGACGGCAGGGCCCCGGTGGCGTACATGTAGCGCCAGTTCGACGGGCCGGCGCCGGCGAAGACCCAGTTGATGAAGTAGGCCAGGAGGATGCCGGTGACG
>Ga0315268_10007649_pt1 | contig 11358 bp, 15 predicted proteins | sample C1_top_MG_FD_204535 | JGI IMG/M metagenome (GOLD analysis project Ga0315268, IMG submission 204535) | Sediment microbial communities from Yellowstone Lake, YNP, Wyoming, USA - C1_top | ecosystem: Environmental > Aquatic > Freshwater > Lake > Sediment | place: USA: Wyoming | collected 2017-08-01 | reverse complement strand
ACTATAGGTGTAAAATGAGTCTTAAACACAGTGTTGGTAGAAGGCCCAGCACCACCCGAAAGGAAGGCAGCGGTCTTAGCAACACCTACTGTGGTATCAATAGAACTTCCTGTTAGATACCCTTGAGAAGTAGGAATACCAGCAGCAATTAAATTGCTAATGTCCGTTAGGGTTCTGACCGATACGTTATCAGCCTTCAGAAGTTCAATGCTGATATTAGCGGTTCCTGCTCCTGTTACGGCTGTTACGTCAGACTTACCGTTAACCGGGGAAGTGGACAAAGTAAAAGTCACATTGACCAAATTACCCAGTTTACCAGGAGTATTTATACCAATTACAATGGAATGTCCTACAGCCGGAGTATAGGTCAGGCTTGCAAAAGAAGGGATTTGAGCGGAAAGATCCTCGTTTACCTTGTGAGTGTCCGAACGCTTGAAGAAATACGTTACTAAAAGAACTGCTCCTGCTGGGATAATTTGTTGAGTCTGAAAAGAACCCAAGGTACCGTTTAGAGACACGACCGTTACCGGGATACCGTTGCTTGTTACCTGTATCTTAGTGTAATCGTTAGTTACAGTTCCAGAACCATCCCCCGTTGTTATAGGGAAGTAGGTTACTTGGAAAGTACGGGTAAGTCCCGTTGCCTGAGCCGAAATATCTTCGTTAACAGACTGGTCATCAGCGGAAGCCGAAGAACCACGAAAGATCTCTTGATCAGAAAAAACGAAATTCTCAACACCTTCTCCGATGAGTACGGGAATTCGCGCAGTGCCAAATAACGGCGCGGATGTTGGAGCTAATACAACGCTAGTGTATACTCCCGGAGGTGCGTATGATTGAAATAGTGCCATGTGTCTTTTGCTCCCTTGAAGGAGATTGCCTTCTTAGTTGGACCTAATAAACTAAATTCTACTAACACAAACGGTAATGCTGTACACATTCAAGAGCTTGTTTCATCCATGAATCTGCTTTGTCACCGATTCACATTCATTTAATAGTTCTTCTAAACATCCTAATCGTCTATTACACTCACGACAGACCGACTCTTACGATTATTTCTAACAGATTTAGTTTCAGGTTCATTAACGCTTATTAATAAGTTTAGCATCTCCATCATCATACTGAGGCTTAAAGCCATCCTTTTCTACTGTTTTCATAGCATCGGTACGACGAAACTTCTGTTTTGTATCAATGGGTTGGTATTCATTGGTACCCGTAGCAGTTAACCCAACAACTCCAGATTCCTGGCGAACTTTATTACGAACTTCTTGTCTCTCGTTAATTCGTGCCCATCTTGCATCTGCGTCACGACCTACAACCACATCAATGGGAGCCGTATCCATGGTAGAAACCCCAAGAGATACTAAAGGAATGACAAAATCCATTCTTCCCTTACAACTAGGGCATTCTGTTGTTTTAGGAAGTTGTTTCTCAACGGATTGAATAACTTCCTTAACTATATCACACTTTTCACACTTGAAATCATATCTTGCCATTAAGATTCTCCTTAAAATAAATATTGTTTAGGTGCTGGACCCTCTAAGAGAAGACCCTGTTGCTTGGCCCTTCCCTTACGACCTATCCACACTCTGAAATCCAAATTGATTCTCCCATTCTAACTATCTCTTTCTCTAGAGATTTTTGCTTTTCTTCTGTAGGGTGTTACCCTTCATAGAAGAATTTTCTAACTGAACTTCACTTAAATGCTGTTTGGTCTCTTCTGAATGAGACATACTATGGTACCATTGACTCTATTTGTAATTTTGTAGATTTGCATTGTTTATTTTCAGGCATAAGACTGAATAAACCCAAAAGCACCCAAAGCCTGAGAGCGAGGAACAATTTGTAATTTCCCTCCAAAATCAGTACCGTAAATTGTATTTGTGATTTGATAACTAACTAGACGAGTTACCAGAGGAACAAATACTTTCCAGTCTGCTGACGCTTCTACCCGAAGAGAGTACAGATAACGAGGAGCCGTACCGGAAGGATCTCGCTGTTCTCCTTGATATTCACGAGTAGCTTCAAAAATCGTCACTCCATCACTTTCCATATTATTTCTACGCCATACGAGAAGTTCTTGTTTTAACATTTCAGTGAATTCAGAAGCGGTTTGTAAATCGTTTGCTTTCACTTCTAGGGTGAAATTTAAGTTTTCTTTACTTCCATACACATGATAAGTTTCTGTAAGAGTTGGGGATATAATGATAGCAACTTGATCTCCCACCTCTACTCTATCCCCAATAGCTAGTTGTAATCCGGGTATCACTGCTCCATTTAGTTCCTGCTTCATCGCTTTAGCTGTGAGTTGTCCTGTGTCTATACGAACTTCATAAAAAACGTATCCTCCGGTCGGTAGAAGAGTAGGTAACTGGACATTTCCTCCCGTAGTGGGAGAAATGTTAAAGACATCTCCTTGACTAGTACGAATAAAAACTTGTCCTGAGGCGAGAGTTTCTCCTGGTAATAGAGTAATAGGTAAGGTATTTTCAGGATTCATAGAACCGTAAGGAGCAGACATGTCTATTTTATAATTTCCTGTTGCTGTTATTGTAGATCCTGTGGGTGTCCACTCAGACAATTGAATCCAATCAGGACCACTGTAATAGCTAAAATCCAAATTTTCACGAAGTTGATATCCCGTTTGATCGGTAAGAATAACAGAACCTATTGAATTGGTGGGAACACTGACAAGTTCTTGACCTCCGACAGTGGATTGGACAAGAGTTTTGGACTGAGAACGAACCGCCCAATAGTCTGTATTGGGGGTTAAAACTCCGGTGACAGGAGGAGAACTTATTTTTGTCCCTGTGATAACAAGATTCTGTACAGGAGTGTAGAGGGCTAGATAATCCCCATATGTCGTGTAGGAAATAGCTAAACTAGAATTTGAAGAATCACTCAACACTAAAGAACTCACATCTATACTGGAAGAGAAGTATACATTAGAACCAAAAGCGTTTGTTGTTTTCCCTTCACGCCATTTATATCTATGTATGGTTAATCCCACTTCTCTAGTTTGTTCATCCACAGAATCAACATTGAGATAATAAACACCGGGGTCAAGGAGCAACCCGGTAGCGTCAGTCTCCGACACCCACTCTATAAATTGTCCATCTTTATCTTCTACTTTTGCTAAAATAGCTCTGCCATGACGAGTACACATAAAGTAATCAGGCGATAAACGAGTTCCGGAAGTGGTCACACTCTTAACAATTAATTGAACGTCGCCTGTGTTGATTTGGTTAGAAGATGCAAAGGTTACTGCACCCAAAGTGCTACGAAAACGTGGATTGCGGTTCATAACATCGCGGGTTATGCGCAACAAATAATTTATAAGTCCGGCCCCGGTGAGATCAATCACGATGAAGTCCTCTATAAGGGGACAGAAAGGTTACTTTACGATCTTTACGCGCTGAACGTCGTAATCCTGGTTTCCTGGAGGTGGCGGAGGAACAATAATCTGTACGGGTTCAATCCAACTATGAATGCTACGACGGACGTCCCACACGCTGACTACTGCGTGAATCTTAGGATACCAAACATTTTCAAGTTCTATGCTGTAATTCTGGAAGTTATAATCAATAATTTCCCACCAGCTACCATCGTGGGCTTGGAATCTAGCCCCGGCGATCAGATAGGAAAAGAATGTGTTGTCTCCTTGAATGGGGGAAAGAGGATTAGGCAACTGCATTGTTCCTGGATTAGGCTTGAACTGTGAGAACGGAGTAACTACTTGATCATCGGGATCTCCAACCATACGTTGAAGAGCAGGCGTGGTTCCTGTGTGTTCTACTTCTAGCATACGGGCAGTCTTGATATTTGCTACTTCAGAAAGTTCTGCCGCAAGGATATTTGGGTTAATGCTCATAAAGCCTCTCTCTAATGTAGCTGAAAGTAGTTTTCCTTAGATAACTGGATTCTTATTGCCTTTTATACGATTAAATGTAACGGTTCTTCCATCCTGTTTATCTGGATTTTCCCAATTCTTTCCGGCATCAGGGTCATTAACCATTTTAGAAATCGGTTCTCCTCCAGCATTCGGTTGAGATGTAATATCGTACACAGGATTATAAATAACAGGAGGAATCTGGGGATAAACCACAGGAACTAGGTATCTAGTATCTCCTCTCCTCAGCAAGGTAGTTGTAAAATCTTGCATGAGAAGAACGCCACGAGGAGACTTATAACGAACCTTATTAATGACCAGACGTTCCCCATTACGACGAATGATAAGATCCCCGTCTTGAACTATAGGAGAAGGTCCAAGATAAGCAGTAGATTCACGTTCTACTTCTATACCGCCTTCTTGAAGAGTTCTCATAACTTGCGAATCTGGATCTATGTAAAGAAAGTCATAGGGACCAAAATATCCACCCACTATCCCTATTTCAAAACAACCGGAACATCCAGTGCGGGGTTGATTGAGTCCTCCTTGAAGACAACCGCAGGTAACTCCTTTGGTTTTTCTAAACATAAGGAAGGCAGGCTCACCGACTTGTTCGAAGAGCCAGTCATTTCTGCGCACCATTTCGCGCTGCATATAGTCCATGCGATCAATCTGTTGGGTGTCCACAATCTCAGTATTGGGTTCCCCTGGTGTATGAAGTTCTTGTCCATCGGCCCCTATTCCTACCACTGTATAGAAGGTGCGAGTTAGTCTCGTGTAGATGTCAACATAGTTAACTAATTTGCTGTATACAACCTGAAATACTTGAACTTGGGTCAAATCTGGCATTGCGGGCAGATCACTCACCGCCCCACCCTGATGTAGAGTATTATCCCGTTGAATCCATATACTTTGATCTAACCCCTGAACTTGAATAGGACGAAAAGACTTACCGTCCATAAGGATGGTTACATCCTGAGGACTATTTGTAACTTGAGCACGGCCCCTTACAATAGTAGAATACGGTATGTCGGGAATATGAAGAACCCAATGCCCACCCTCACCCTTTTCTACAAAATCATTTGACGTTACAGTGTAAGTAACTTGTTGTAAGGTCGTCTCATCTCTGTAAAAATGAATAGTTAGAGGATAAGAATTGAGTTTAACCCAACTTGTTGGATAGTCAAATGCTCGATAGATATTATACCCTAAAACCGCTTTAGGATCATCTACCCAGTGAAGATCTCGGGCACCCACGTAGTTGGAGTTTAGAATTAGTAGATTTGAAATCATGCAATGCGATCCTCTTGTAAGTTACTGATAATAAAGGACTTATCCTAGCAACCAACGCTGCTGTCTGAGGCCAGCACTAAATGGACGGTTAGCCGTAACCAATGGAGCCATAATAATAAACTTTTGGTCGTAAATCTGTCCAAGTGACTGATACAACTGTGACTTATTGATATCCAAACTGACACCATTAAGCGAATACGAAAATTCTTCTTCAGCCCATCGGCACCCTTCAGCCGTAAGACACATAGAAGCTGCTCCTAACGCAGCTACGTTACCCCAATCTACAGGAACAGAATCCAAAGTAAAGCTGTAAATATTCTTTGTGTTATAATAATTCAACTGAGAAATGGTTAACTGTAAAAAGGTTATAATCATGTCATCGGGCCAGATAAATCCTACACGACTTGTAAAGTTTGCTACAACTTTTCCTGGAGTAGGAGGACGGAAGTGGTAATTACGATCTGGGTTGGTATCAAAAAGTAACTGACGAACTGCCACGATAGCCGGGGCATATTTAGGTAGGGTGGCGAGCTTCGGTGAGACTAATACAGACTGAGCTTCTAATGAACCAGAAGCAGGATTTATGAAAACAACTTGAAAGTCTTCATAGACTTGAACTTCTGGATCCCCTTGATTCTGAATTAGATACCATACCAATTTAAACTCTCCATGCCAAACGGAAGGAATGGTCAGGTTTATAAAGTAGGCTCCCAACCCTGCTCTAGAAGGAGAAGATTTGGGTTGAGTCATCATAGTCTGATTACCCTGCTCATCTAGTTGAAAAATCGTGTATGATATATTGAAAGGGTCAATGATATTATTTTGTGAATCGCGTACAAGTAGACTCAGGTCACCCGTGCCTAATTGCTTCCCTTGGTTGAAGCACACACCGCCAGCCACTACACACCTCCCTGACAAAGAAGGCAATCCGGATCAAGAAAGGAGAAATAAGACTTCAAATTAGCATCTGGAAACCGATCCTCCATCACTTTCCGCAAATTCACCTGTATCTCCATAGAGTCTCCCTCTATAGAGCGGCGGAAAGTTAATATAGGATAGGATGATCCTGAACTTTCGCATCTGCTGAGAAGAACAAGTATCCCGGCCAGTTGCGATCGTAGCGGAGGAGATACAGATGGAAGTGAAGAACCCATCCACGGCCCTTCCAGAACGCCGGGGCATTGATGCCAAAGCCTAGAGGGAAAACGAAATAGAGGGATACCGGATCCCATCCTGACTTAAAACTCAATTTTTGAGACAACCAGGGTCCCAGCCCCCAAAGAGTTGTCCATCTCTTATCTGTTCCTTCGTTTATGAACCCTTGTCCACCCATAAGTCACCTCTCTAATAGAGGAGACAGTTAGATAAATTCTTGTATTTCTGGTTGAATAACTAGACTAGGAAGGATTTTTCATAAACACATTTTTCACAAATCTGTAATTTGAAGTGTTCAGAATCGTGTTCACTACCATAGCCCCAATCAGCACTTAATACTGCATACTCATATTGTCCTGGAATGCCAGAAGTTTCATAGATCATCACACATGTTACATAAAATCTCTGCTACCTCTACAATCCTAACAGTCTTCTCGACTTCCTGGTGTCTCATTTTCTCTCTCCTTTTCGGCGGCTGGCCCGCAAGTGCAACCATAGTCTCGGAGGTGAGCTTCTTCCGCTGTTATATACCGCAGTTGACATTCTTGGCTGTGTTGCGGATTGATGTACGCTTCACTGGCGGACGTTCCCGCCTGGATGCGGGCCAGGATGGCGGAGAGTTCGTCGGCGCACCCATCCCAAACCTCTGCGCGTATTAAGCAGTTTGCTTCCGCCTCAGTTGCCACATAAACAGTACGGCGAATACGCCTCGATTCTTCGCGGGATATTACTGCCATGTCGCACCACTTTCCTTCCAGCGCCGCAATCTCTTCCCGTTCGGCCAGCAGCATCTGATACTTTCGGCGCAGGTTAAGAACGTCTTGGTACGAAACGCTCCATCCGTATTGTTCTTTAGTTGCAGCCTCGCCATCCTGGCCAACCGGCGGCGGCTACGCTAATTCCAGCCATCTGCACCTCGTGCCGTTCCTGCTCGGCCCGCAATTGATTCACTTGGCAGATAGCACAAAGTGGATTCGCTTCCATATCGAAACGCTGATATTTTTTCGCATGCCCACAGGCCATCGCAGTCAGAAAGGCTTCCCTGGCGTCATTGATAAGTTTGACTTCAATTCTCGTGTTGTTCCCCTGCATTTTACACAACGATAGTGTTCATCATCTTCCACAAGAGTATTTTCGTATGGAAGATTCATGTCAGATTTAATCTTAGCAATAGCAGAAGGGTTACTAAGAATACACCTGTCTGCCGTTATGACATATTTTCTTGACTCTATTAAATAAGTCACTCTACCCCGAGGAATATCATCGTATTTTTGATCTTTTGGTATTACATCGGCTCTTTGATATATTCCCCAAATAGTACCGTGGTCTCTAGGGTTTATTTTGAACCCACAAACTTCTGGTGCTTCAGTAACAGGTAATCCATCACCCAGAAGTCTACCATCATCCAAAAGCCAAAAAGGACCTACTTCGGGAATTCCCGCTTGTTTTGCAGATGAAATCTTTTGTCCTACTTCATACATATCCACTAATAATTTTTTATATTCTAGATTAGACATTATTTCACCGTCACCGTTCTTTCAAAATGAGCGGATACTCCCCCACCTTGGAGTTTAACGGTCCACTTATTATTCTTGTCAATTACAGTGTATCCTTTATTGGAACTAAGCATTGGTTCAATAGCCAGACGCATACCAGCTTCCAACTTAACGGGCACTCCTACGGGCTTATTAGGGACGTCAGGAGCCATATGAAGGGCTGTTCCTATCCCATGTCCACTATATCCCTCAATAACTGAGAAACCCTCCCGCTGAGCAACCGCGTAGATAGCTCTGGCTATGTCATGGGTCGTGTTGCCTGCCTTGGCTTGGGCTACTCCCGCTTCTAGAGCTTCTTTTGTGGTCTTTACTAGACGACAGGCTACCGCAGAACCCGCCCGTTCTCCCACGATTACCGTAAGAGCACCGTCATCAAAATTTCCTTCTGCATCCTTCAAACCTAAATCTAGTTTGACTATATCTCCGAATTGAAATTTTCTATCATCAGGAATTCCATGAATGACTTCCCCGTTGATACTGACACAGAGAACATTTGGAAATCCTTCTGTTGGAGCGTTTCCTCCTGGAGTATAGTGTAAAAACGCTGATTCTACCTTTTGTTGTCTAAGTAACCCCGATGCCAAAGAATCTAGGTTCTTTCCAGTAGATCCCTCCACCGTCAACGCTGCCAGAATTTCTAAAATAGACTGTAAGGGAGAATTCACTTTTTCCTCTTTCCTTCTGTTTTAAGTTGTTTTTCAATAGCAGCAAATAACCACCTTAGCACCTTAATGTCTTTAATCCTCTTTTTATTTGTGTTGCTTATGGAAAAATCGGGGTAAACACCAGAAGGAGTTGGAATCTTTGCCATAGCATCAAGAACAGAAGTGTAATAATTTAGTAGTTCAAATCCCCCACGGACACTCTTTATCAGAGGTTTTAATTTTCTATCTCTACGGAAGAGATTTTCTATGGCTTTTATGGAATCTTCACGAAGCCGCTTTGTGTTTTCACTTTCAGTAATACAGGTAGAACACCCACCGCCACCCCCATCGCAAGAACCTGCTTTATAAGACATAGCCCAATCACTCATTAATTTACCCTCTCCTTCTCTTTTGCCATCTCTAAGAGATGTTGGAGAAGTATGCCGACACGAAAAAGCTCGTCCATAGATGTGTAGGTTAAGAGGAGATAGAAAATTGTGTATTCAACACTGTAAAGTTCATTAGAAATCTTAAACTCTTCTAAGAACTTAGGCTCACGACTATAAGGCAGGTCAAGCACCTTATTTTCTAATAATTCAGTCAGCTTTTCATGATAATGAATAGACTTTTCTACATCTTGAACCCCGTTTTTCTTCTTCCAACGGGTGATATATTTTGTTATCTGGGCTTCAAAATAACCCATCTTATTATGAGCTACTAAATCCCAATGCTGTAATCCCGAGCGGTAGTGATCCCCCGCCACTTGACGTTCATTCGCTGCCATTTAGACCCTCTTTTAGGATAATACTTCCTATTGAGAGTAATACTTTATAATTTCCTCAACGTCAACATATGGCCCCTTATGGCCTAGACTCTTTTCGGAATTCATCTTATCCTTAAAGAGTTTTACAACCCGTTCATTCGTAGGATTCCAAGAACACTTGATCACAGATTCCTGAAAGGTGACTGAAGAAATAACGAATTTAGTAAGAGTGAAAGGGTGAAGCAGAGTCGTTTGTTTGGGTGACTGATCCAGAACAAAGTAGATAGACTCTCCATCCACTGGAGCCGAGAACGACTTGGTTAGATACAAAGAACAGTATCCAAATTTGGGAATTTGGATATCTTCATCGGGCATAGGTAGCGTTTCCATACCCTTATTCTACTGTCTCTATTGTATTTAGGTTAATTTTGAAGATCATCTTGGTATATGGATACACAAAATCTCTTTGATGGAACTACGAACTAGATACCTTGTGAGCTTTGTTTTAGAGGGAATAATTTCTATCATATTTTAGCCAACTCCCTAATTTCGTCTAGGGTCTGAATACGCTTCATCTCCCCGTTGCGGAAGACCAGTTCAAGTTGGTCAAAAGGAACACCATCACCATAAGTATCCGGAATTGTAACCCAATGACCTCCTAGTTGCTTGAGAAGAGCCAGACGACCACCCTTGCTGGCCTTGCCTTTATCGGTGACTGGATCCTTGCTAACCGGGGTATCTACTCCGTCAATAACCGCATTACAAAGTTTAATGGCAACCTTCTGAGTATCACGATTGACCTTTTGAAGCAGACCGCCTCCCATGCCATTGACTATGTTTTCAGTGCTCCAGTGAAAGTTCCTAATAGCACAAAGAAGTCCCTGAATAGAATATAGGTCCATACCATCTCCCCAGAGTGTACCAATACAAGGGGCGAGAACTTTATAGGACTTGGAATTTTCACGAAATCCAAAACACTCCCCAAAGATGTCGAACAACTGGGGAACTTGGGTAATAGGATCACCTGAGTCGGGACGGGCTACAACTTTTCCCTCTCGATTACGGATAATATCCCGATATTGATGACCAAGGATTTCCTTACAGAAATTGAAGATGTTGTAGGAATCCCCCACGAGACTAATGATTCCCTTGGGATACTTTCTTAATGCCGCGCCAACTTGTTCCGCTTCTCCATTACGGCCCTTGATAGTAAACATGGAGTGCTCTGTGGCAGGAACGCTATACCCAGAAACTCGGGGGGCACCATAGTACTGATGGAGATAATCCATGGCAATTTTAGTATCGGTGCCTAGAAAATTAATCAAATGGGCCGCACCGCCGCGAGCCGCCGCCTGAGTTCCCGTAGCCCCTCTAAATCCAAAGTCATGAAGTTGAAAGGGGAGCGCCGACAGGTCATCTGCGGTTTCTAGCAAAAACCGATGATAAATTTCCTTTGCCATGCGGCTCTTTGTAGCAACTGCGGTTGTATACCAGACATGTTGAAGAACGGTTTCCGCCCATTGACCAATCCAAGGTACCCGCTTATCTGTGGATTTAATGGTGTAAAGAACATTGCCGACAGGAACGACGCTGCCTTCCTTAACGGCTCGAATTTCCATTGGTAGACGTCCGTTGTAGGTATCTAGGATATACTTCCAGTCGTCGTAATGGTAGGGAAAACCTGCGCCAAAATGCTGCTGGGAGTTCTCATACTCTTCATTCAGATCGTCCAGAGTAAAGAATTCACCCTCGAATTCCTCCATTAAAATTCCCTGTAACCCGAAGAATTCCGTGTACGGATACTCTCCTCCGCGAGCTTCAAAATACGATAGAAGTTCCGTAATCTCGGGTCCGTAGAAATGTGTATCTTTGTAGCTATCCGCTTTACGAAGAGGATTGGGTTTAAACGGAGTGGGCATATGTTTTCTCCATATAACTTTTCAAACGAAGATGAACCGTCTGCTTTTCGTCCCATAAGGACGCTAATATCACATACAGGACCACGAGGACTCCTATGAATGATGGCAATGTCCACGCCCAATACTTGCCCTTTTCAAT
>Ga0315268_10007648_pt1 | contig 11358 bp, 11 predicted proteins | sample C1_top_MG_FD_204535 | JGI IMG/M metagenome (GOLD analysis project Ga0315268, IMG submission 204535) | Sediment microbial communities from Yellowstone Lake, YNP, Wyoming, USA - C1_top | ecosystem: Environmental > Aquatic > Freshwater > Lake > Sediment | place: USA: Wyoming | collected 2017-08-01 | reverse complement strand
CGCCGCCGAGCAGAGCCGCTCGGCCGCGGCGGCATTGCCGGCGGCCACCAGATGGCGGTACGCGGCCGTGAGCGACCGGTCGTCCCCGTGATTGTCGCCGGCCAGCATGTCCACCAGGCCAAAGCTCAGCAGCTCGCGGGCGCGTGGGCCGCGCCAGTGGGTGCCAAAGGCCGCGCTGGTGGCGTCGCACTGAATCCACGCCCCCTCGTGGCGCCACTCGTCCACCGCATGGGGGGAGCAGCACTCGTACCGCTCGGGGTGGGCGATGAGCGGCACCAGCCCGCGGTCGCGGAGCGCGCGCACCGTTCCCGACACCGACGCATGCGTGATGGAGTGCGAGAACTCGATGAGCAGGGCGCGCGACGCGCCGAGCGTGAGCGGCGCGCTCAGGTCGTGCCGGTCGCTCGGGGGTTCGTCGATCATCAGTTCGCACCCGCGCCAGATGCGCAGGGGCGACGGCCCGGTGGCGGCCAGCAGCGCCTGATGCGCCCGGTCGCACAGCGCGACGCGCGCCGCTCGCGTGGCGCCGGCGGTCTCGGAGAGCAGCAGGTGCGGCGTCAGGCAGACCTCGCGCACCCCCTCGTTCCAGAAGTTCCGCACCACCTGCGCCGACTGCTCCGCCGTCCGCGCGCCGTCGTCCACCCCGGGCAGCAGATGGCAGTGCAGGTCGATTAGCGGCGGGATATCGCCGATCTCCTGCACGGGGATGGATTCGGAGATCACGTAGTGGCCTTCGTGGTGAAGTCGTGACGTCCAGGGGAGCGGGACGGCGGTCATTCCTGAAGACGAACGAGGGGGCGATGCCGTGACGGCACCGCCCCCGTTTCGCATGGGCGCGCAGGGACTCGAACCCCGGACCTCTGCTGTGTGAAAGCAGCGCTCTAACCAGCTGAGCTACGCGCCCTGACAGACGGGTAATTGTACTCGGTGGTTGGCCGATCTCCAAGACCCCACGCGTCCGTCGGCTGGGTGCTGTGCGCGTGCGCGGCTCCGGGGGGTCCACCTCGCGAGATTCGTGCGCGTGCGCGGCTCCGGGGATCCACCTCGCGAGATTCGTGCGCGTGCGCGGCTCCGGGGGATCCACCTCGCGAAATTCTCGGGTCTTCGGGCGCGCTGCGCGCGCCCTCTTATGACCCTCCAGTATTCGCGGGGTGGACCCCCCGGAGCCGCGCACCTTCGAGCTGGTGAGCGGGGCGGTAGAGGGGGCGGTGCTGCTTCCGCACGCCGCGGACGCTCGTGCGGTCGCCGCGCGCGCACGGAGTCAGTCGGCGAACTGCGACGAATCGCGCGCGACGGCAACGCAAGGGTGATGCGGCCGACGTTCGCGGCGCCGACCTTGGGCCAGCCGTCGGCCTTGACAGGGCCTGCGAGTGTTCCCATGTTGGGAACAGCGGCGTAGCCCGCGGGAGTGGCCGTGCATGTGATCACGCGATCGCGACTCACCGATTTCGGCCGGCGGCACCCTGACGCGGCGTCGTCGCTCCGCGCGTGGGTGCACATCGTGCGGCGCAAGCACTACCGAAATCACCTCGACGTGCGCGCCGACTTTCCGTCGGCCGATTTCGTCGGGCCGCGGCGCGCGATCTTCAACATTCGCGGCAATGCGTATCGCCTCGTCGTCGATCTGCGCTACGACCTGGGCCGGGTGTATGTCCGGCACGTCGTCACGCACGCCGAGTATGCCCGACTCATCGCCCGTCACGCGCTGTAGAGGACGCTCATGATCGAAGCCGCCGCCGTCCGACTGGATTTTTCGCGCCCGCATCTGCTGCACTCGGCGCGCGAGTATCGCACGGCCATCGCCGAAATCGACGCGCTGCTCGATGCGCCGCCCGGGACCGACGACCGCGATCGCCTCGCGTTCCTGTCGCTGCTCGTGCAAGACTACGAGGATCGGACCGACCCGCTGGACGATCGCGCCGGATCGCCGACCGAGGTGGTGGACTTCATGCTCGACCAGCGCGGCATGACGCGCGCCCAATTGGCGCCGCTGATGGGGGGGAGGTCGCGCGTGTCGGAGTTTTTTTCGGGTCGCCGTCGGTTATCGATGGAACAGGTGCGCGCGTTGCGGGATGCGCTGGGGATTCCGGCGGATCTGCTGGTGGAGTGAGGGGCGGGCTGCACGCCGCTGGCACACCAATCCGGGCGTACCGAGGCCCGAGACGGAGTACCCAGCAGCAAGTGTCGCCGCCGTACTCGTACTCGCACTCGACCCAGGTTAGCCGGGTCAACGTCATCGCGTCATCGCGCCGGCATTGGTTATCTTGTATTCGGAGGGCTCTCCCATGACGAACAAGCTCAAGGAAGCTTTCGAAACCGCTGCGCAACTGCCGATCAACGAGCAGGACGCGCTCGCCGCGGCGATTCTCCAGGAGATCGAGAGCGATGCGCGCTGGACTGCGAGTCTCGCCGCTCATCCGGAGGCACTTGAAGGGCTGGCGGACGAAGCGCTCGCCGAGCACCGAGCCGGCAGCACGAAGCCGCTCGTGCCGGATGATGTGTGACGTCAGTCACGACGAAGCGATTTCGCGATGCGCTCGTGGGTCTGCCGGCACACGTGCGTCGGCAGGCTCGTACGGCATATCGACTGTTCGCCGCCGATCCCGCGCATCCCAGTCTTCGGTTCAAGCCCGTTCACGCGAGTCGTTCGATCTACTCAGCGCGAGTCGGCCTCGGCTATCGTGCGTTCGCGATTCGCGAGGGGGACACGATGGTGTGGTTCTGGATTGGTTCGCACGCTGAGGCCGATCGACTGCTTTCGAGTCTCTGACGGGAAGAGTGGTTGCGCGCAGCGCCGCGCGTCACCGAGGGTCCCCGTTGGCGAAATTCTCGGGTCTTCAGGCGCGGTGCTGCTTCGGATCGGCGCAAACGCTGGTTGCCGTCGCGGTTGCTGGCGTCGCTCGCTCGCCGCCGTGCCCACGAGCGAATGTGGCAGGCGCAGCGCCGTGGGGTCACCCTCGAGAATACTGGAGCGCCATAGACGGCGCGCGCAGCGCGCTCGCAGGCGCGAGAATTTCGCGAGGGTGACCCCCCCGGCGCTGCGCGCGCACGACGTCTGCCTGTGCACAGGACACCGCACTCGGCGGCATGCAGTTGCCGCACGTCATCTCCGCGGCCGCGTACGCCCTGTTCGACGCCGTCAACGTGGCCACTGCGAGCTACCCCCTGCTCACCGTCAGTGCGGTGAATCCCATGCCAGGTGTGCGGGCTTTTCGACCGTGGTGCGTCGGATTGGTGATAGTTCGCTGCGATCTGCGTCCGATCTTGCCGGCTCGCATGAGCCCCACCGTCTTACGAGCCCGCGGCTTTCGCCATATTTTTCAGCGCTGAAGAGCCTCGGCCGCACGTGCACGTGGAACACGCGACCGGGGAAGCGAAGTTCTGGCTGACGCCCCGGGTGCAACTCGCACGAAACAGGGGTCTGCGGCCGTATCGCGTTGCTGCGGCAAAGCGACTGATCGAGGAGCACCGAGATGCGATCCGCGCGAAATGGAAGGAGCATTCACCCCGTTAGCGTCCGTGCCATGTCGCCGCGCGGGTTCTGGCTTGTGCTGGGTGAGCGGGAGCTGTTCCTCGCTTTTGCACAGTTCCCGTGGTTTCGCGAGTTCACGCTTCGGGAGCTGACGGGCGTGCGGCGTCCGTCGCCGCGGCATCTGCGCTGGCCCGAGTTCGACCTCGATCTCGACGTCGACGCCATTGAGCATCCGGCGCGCTACCCGCTGCGCGAGCGGCGGCTGCTTGGCGACCCCGCCGTCGTTGTCGCCCGGCTCCGCCTTGAGCGCGACTCGACGCCGCGACGTACTGCCCGAGTCGGCTGAGGGTTGGGCCGTCGTCGGCGATAGCCGCGGCCTGCCGCCTACGCTCGTCGCCGCGCCAAGCGCGGATGCGTCAGGCGCAGCGCCGGGGGGCCACCCTCGAGAATACTGGAGCGCCATGGACGGCGCGCGCAGCGCGCTCGCCGGCGCGGGAATTTCGCGAGGGTGGTCCCCCGGCGTTGCGCGTGCTCGAAGTTCGTCGGCGTTGCGCGCGCACGCGAAGTTTGGCGTACCTTCCGTCACCCTCTCGACGCAGGCCGTCCGTGACTACGCTCATCGATCCCCGCACCCTCGCCTTTCAGCTATACGACGTCCTCGGCGTCGAGTCGCTGTGCGAGCGGCCGCGCTTCGCCGACTATTCGCGCGAGGCGTTCGATGCGGTGCTCGAGTCGGCGCGCGGCATCGCCACCGATTTCTACCTCCCGCACCAGAAGGCCAACGACACCGACGAGCCGCACATGGAAGGCGGCAAGGTCGTCCTGAATCCGGGTGTGAAGCCGGCCTACCTCGCCACCGCCGAAGCGGGGCTGCTGGCCGCGACGCAGGACAGCGCACTCGGCGGCATGCAATTGCCGCACGTCATCGCGGCCGCCGCGTACGCCCTGTTCGACGCGGCCAACGTGGCCACCGCCAGTTACCCCCTGCTGACCGTCGGCGCGGTGAACCTCATCGCCGAGTTCGGCAGTGCCGAGCAGAAGGCCACCTGGCTTCCGCCCATGTTCAGTGGCCGCTTCGGCGGCACCATGGCCCTCACCGAACCCGATGCCGGCTCATCGCTCGCCGACATCCGCACGTCCGCCGTCTGCCATCCGCCGTCCACCCTCGACCGTCCACCGTCCACCGTCTACCGTCTCACCGGCACGAAAATCTGGATCAGCGCCGGCGATCACGAGATGACGGAGAACATCGTCCATCTCGTCCTCGCCCGCATCGAGGGCGCGCCGGCCGGCACCAAGGGGATTTCGCTCTTCATCGTCCCCAAGTTCCTGCTCAACGCCGACGGTTCACCGGGCCAGCGCAACGGCGTGGCGCTGGGCGGGCTCATTCACAAGATGGGATGGCGCGGCACCACCAGCACGCTGCTCAACTTCGGCGAGACGGAGCCGTGCATGGGTTATCTCGTGGGCGAGCCGCACAAGGGGCTGGCCTACATGTTCCACATGATGAACGAGGCGCGCATCAGCGTGGGGCGGTCGGCCGCCGGCATGGGGCAGGCCGCGTACCATCATGCGGTCGACTACGCCCGCACGCGCAAGCAGGGGCGATTGCCCGCCGAGAAGGATCCCACGAGGCCGCCGGTGCCGATCATCGAGCACGCCGACGTGCGCCGTATGCTGCTCGAGGCGCGCGCCAATGCCGACGGCGCGCTGGCGCTCATCCTGCAGTGCGCCCTGCTGGTGGACGACCAGAAGACCGCGCCCACCGAGGAGGCGCGCCGCGAGGCCACCAATCTGCTCGAGGTGCTCACCCCGATTGCCAAGACGTTCCCCGCGATCGGGTGCCAGGTGGCGATCAGCAACGCGATGCAGGTGATGGGCGGGTACGGCTACGCGCGCGAGTATCCCATAGAGCAACTCTATCGCGACAATCGGCTGAACCAGATTCACGAGGGGACGAGCGGCATCCAGGCGCTCGACTTGCTCGGGCGCAAAGTGGTGCAGGACGGCGGGGCGTGCTTCAAGGCGCTGGCCGCGCGGATGAAGATCGCCATCGGCGCCGGCATGGCGTCGCCCGACGCCGCCGTGCAGTCGATGGCTGGTGAGTTGGCGAGCGCGTTGGGGCAGTGGGCCGAGTGCACCAAGGGACTGGCGATGGCGATGATGCAGGATCCGACGCGCGCGCTGGCGAACGCGACGGTGTATTACGAGGTGGCGGCGCGGATTGTCATCGGCTGGTTGTGGTTGCGAATGGCGGTGACGGCGGACGGCAGACGGCAGGCGGCAGCGAACGACGACGAGCGGGACTTTCTGAGCGGGCAGATGCAGGCGGCGAAGTACTGGTTTGGGTGGGAGCTGCCGCGGATCGCCCCGGACATGGCGTTGCTTGCGCGGCTGGACTCGGTGGCGCTGGATACGTTGCCGGCGTGGCTGTAGCTGGCAGCGGGCGCGCCTTTCTATAGCGCGTGCGCAGCGCCGGGATTCTGTGCGCGTGCACATCGCCGGGGGGTCCTCCTCGCGAAATTCTCGGGTCTTCGGGCGCGCTGCGCGCGCCCTCTTATGACCCTCCAGTATTCGCGAGGAGGACCCCCCGACGCTGCGCACCTTCGAGCGGAGGGGGGCTGCGCTGATGGCTTCGGCTCGCTGCGCCTCGATTGCCGCCGCCGGTTGTGCGGTGCGCCGCCGCGCCCCAGCGCGGATGTGGCAGGCGCAGCGCCGGGGGGCCACCCTCGAGAATACTGGAGCGCCATAGACGGCGCGCGCAGCGCGCTCGCAGGCGCGAGAATTTCGCGAGGGTGGTCCCCCGGCGCTGCGCGCGCTCGGAGTTCCTCGGCGCGGCGCGCGGACGGATCCAACGGCGCTGTGCGCACGGAGGTCACCCGCGGCGCCGCGCGCGCTTCGGGTTCGTGTTGAGGCCGGCGCGCAGCGCGTCGTTCATTCGGGTTTGCCAGCCGCCGCCCGTGGCGCGATAGGCGTCGACCACGTCTCGATCGATGCGCAGGGACAGTGCAGTCTTTCGGCCACTCCCCTTGGGCCGACCACGCATTCGACGGAGTTCACCCTGCAGCAGCTCGCCGAAGTCGGGAGCGTCGGGATCCGTCAGGTCGGGCTCGCCGCGCCGTGCTCGCTCGAAATCACTGCCCGTGGTGCCCGATGCAACCTTCGCGCGCAGCTCCTCACTCGTGTGGCGGACGATCCTGCTCGAGGTACTCACGATACGCCTCCCGTTCACGCCTGCTGGCTGGCCGAAGACTGATGCAACGGACCGCGCTGCCTCGTCGCGTGCAGACGAGCACGCACACCGCGCCGAGTGACGCGAGCGGGGCGATGACGAGGACGCGAACTTCAGCCTTCGCCGTCCGATCCAGCGTCTCCCATCGCCTCGGGTGTTCGAACACCTGGCACGCGTCCTCGAATGCGAGTCCGTGCTTATTCAAGTTCTGCCATCGTTTGCCGGGATCCCACTCGTACAGAATCGGCGCCGACATTTAACGTATACACGTTTAATGGTGTGCGCAAGCGACGGGTCTGATGCAGGACCGGCTGGCGTGTTGCGGTGCACGGGAAGGTGCGCGCGTGACGCCGGTGCTGCGTCACCCTTCGGTCGCGTCTGTCATCCTTGGCCTGCGTGCGCGCGGTGTTCTCCGACGCGGAGTGCGGGGGCTCCTCCTCGCGAGATTCGCGCGCGTGCGCAGCGCCGGGATTCTGTGCGCGTGCGCACCTTCGAGCGGAGGGGGGGCTGCGCTGATGGCTTCGGCTCGCTGGCGCCTCGGGTGCCGCCGCCGGCTGTGCCGTGCGCGGCCGCCTGCGCCGCGTTCCGCCGCTCCCCAACGCGGATGCGGCAGGCGCAGCGCCGGGGGGCCACCCTCGAGAATACTGGAGCGCCATAGACGGCACGCACAGCGCGCTCGCAGGCGCGAGAATTTCGCGAGGGTGGCCCCCCGGCGCTGCGCGCGCTCGGAGTTCCTCGGCGTCGCGCGCACGGATCCAACGGTACGGCGCGCGCACGGATCCAACAGCGCGGCGCGCGATCCAGACATGGGCCCTGATGGATTCGAACCATCGCGCGTCGGATTATGAGTCCGCTGCTCTAACCGCTGAGCTAAGGGCCCCGCACAGGGTGCTACCAAGGGACATTATACTCTTGACATGCCCCTCGGCGCGACCCACATTGCGTTGAACCCGGCACGCCGCCCTTTATTGTGTTGACGAACCCGGCTGCCGCGGTGCCAGTGTTGCATCCTCCGGGGCTCGTCAGGAGATCGCCGATGACTTCCCGCTTCGTCTCGCGCCTGACCGGCCTTGCACTTTCCGCGCTCGTTGCCGCGCCGCTCGCCGCGCAGCAACCTCCAGCCGAGCTCAGCCGGCTGTCGACCGAAGAAATCCGGCAGTCGCTCCTGATCGGCGGCGTGGCATTCAGCCTGCCGGCGTCGCAACCGTTCTTCCGCGGCGCGCCGGGCACGAGCTCGGGCTCGCCGTCGGGCTTCGGCGCGGCGTGGCGCGACGGCTTCGTGGGCGGCGGCGTGCAGCAAACGCGCGGTGGCGGCCGAAGCGACGGCGCCCTTGCCGGCGGCTTCGGCCTGGGCAATGCGCGCGACGCGGTCGGCCTCGAGGTGGTGATCGCCTCGCTCTCGACCTTCCGTTCGGGGCTCTTCGACCGCACGGCGTTTTCGTTCAAGGCGCACCACATGGTGAGCAACTCGGCGTCCGTCGCGCTGGGCATCGAAAACGCCTTCATCGCGGGCGGTGGCAAGACGGACGGGACCACGTCGCTGTTCGTAGCCGCCACCCAGGTGCTCTCCTTCCCGCAGTCGCTCTTCAAGCAGGTCACCCTGTCGGGGGGCGTCGGCAACGGTCGCTTCCGGTTCGAAAAAGACGTGATCGCCAAGCGCGAGATGGTCAACTTCTTCGGCTCCGCTGGCGTGCAACTGCTCCAGCAGGCGTCGGTGTTCGCCGACTGGGGGGGCCAGGACCTGGCGGTCGGCCTGTCGCTCGTCCCCGTCAAGGCGTTCCCGCTTATCCTTACGCCGACCATTGCCGATGTTACTAGACAGAACGGCAACAACCCGCGCGCCACGCTCGGGTTCGGCATCGGCATGCGGTTCTAGGTCTATTCCCCCCACGTGACAGCATCGTCTTTGGAGCAAGTGAACATGAAGATTCTCAATTTGGTCGCCGTGGCGGCCCTCGGACTGTCGGCGACCGCGGCGATGGCCCAGACGGGCAACGGCTCCGACGTTACGGGCGGCACGGTGTCGTCCACCGTGGGCGGTGTCTTCGTGCCGACGGTCATGCCCGGCGGTGCGGGCGGTGGTGCGGGCGCGGGCGCGAGCGGCGGCACGACCGGGGGCGCGGGCGGCACCACGGTGAACGTGTCGCCCAATACGGTCGTGTCGAGCGGCTCCATCAACAACGCGGTTTCCTCGTCGCCGCCGGGCGGGGCGCCGGCGGCCGCGGCCGTGACGCAGGTGCTGACGACCACGGGTACCGGACAGCAGGCGGCGGTGGCCACGGTGTCGTCCAACATGAGCAGCGAGGGTGTGCCGTCGGCCGTTTCGACGGCACTGGCCAACGTGCTGTCGGTGCTGACGAGCAGCGGCTCGATTTCGGTGGGGAACGTGGCAACGGCCATCACGGCTTGGAACGCGGCAATTGCCAACCTTCCGCGCACGCAACTGATTCAGGTGGCCAGTTCGCATTCGGCGCAGGCGGTGTTCCGCGCGATCGTCGCGGCCCGCGCGGCGGCGGTCAGCAGCGGGAGTTGAACGGCCGCGCGCGGCACGAGAGCCCTCGAGGAATCAGGCCCCCGACTCCGGCGCACGAGCGGCCCGGCGAGCAATCGCCGGGCCGTTGTGCTACATCACCCGAGGGGCGCCGTGAACCCGGCCCAGAGGGACGGCTTGGGCGTCAGGCTGCCACTCGCCACGGTGTGCCCGGTGCCGCGCAGGCCGGCGCGCCAGGTGACGCCGCGCTGGTTGGTCTTCTGCAGGTCGAGCTGGATGATGTACCCGGGGGTGACCGTCCCTTTGTCGGCGAAGGAGACCAGGCATGGAGTGGCGCCATAGGTGACGGCGCCGGTACCGCCGCTGGCGCAGCCGATGGAGTAGCTCACGACAGGGCCGGCGGCCAGGCCAAGTGCGTTCTTGAATGCGCCCTTGAGGGCGTTCTTGAAGACGCCCCCGAACGCATCATCGAGCACGCGGCGGTACAGGTACGCGGCCTCGAAAGAGTTTTCGCGCACGGCGCCGCCGGCGGCGGTCCTGTTGCGCATCTGCACGCTGGCGAGGCTGAACACATGGCTCGTGACGCCCGCGGGCTTCACGGCCATGATTTCAAGTTGCGTGCCGGGCAGAGTACGGCCGTCTTCGGGGCGGGTGCGGAAGCCGAGGCTTCCGCCCACTTGCCACTGGGCGTGCGCGAGGGCGGGGGTGGCGAGCAGCGTGGCGATCAGTAAGCGCTTCATGACCTGCGGTCTCCGGGAGCCTTCTCTATTCTAACGTCGCGGCGGGCACCAGCGCGCCATGGTGCGACAATCTGTGTTGCGGCGCGCAATTTTGCGTCAAAGCGCTCATCTTGGGCGTCACAATGCGCATTGTTTCGTCACGGCGCGCATTCTTGCGCCGCTTCGCGCAGCTACCCGGCATGCCGGTCGAACGCCGCGAGCACCTCGGCCGGTGACACCGACGCCGCGCCGAGCTTGGCCACTTCGACGCCGGCGGCGTAGTTGCTGATCACGGCCGCTTCGAGCGGCGTGGCGCCCGCGGCGAGCATGGCGGCGAGATAGGCGGTCACGGTGTCGCCCGCGCCCACCACGTCGTACACCTCGCGCGCGGTGGTCGGGATGCGATGCACCACGACCTCCTCGTCTTGCGCCGCGCCGTGCGTCTGCTCCACCAGCGCCATCCCCTGTTCGCTGAGCGTCAGGAGCAGGTGCTGCACCTCGAGGCGCTGCAGCACGTGGCGCAGGGTGGCGGGGTGGTCGACGTCGAGGGCCGCGCCGAGGGCCGATTCGAGCTCGCGCCGGTTGGGCTTGAAAATCGTGGCGCCCTTGTAGGCGTAGAAGTTGCGGAACTTGGGATCGACCACGATGGGAATGCCCTTGGCCCGGGCGAGCGCGATGGCGCGCTCGATGACGGGGACGACGAGGACGCCCTTGTTGTAATCCTCGAGCACCAGCGCATCGGCCTCGCTCACCGCGCGCTCGACCGACGCGAGCAACCGGGCGACGTCGTCGTCGATGCAATCGGCGTCCACTTCCTCGTCCACGCGAACCAGTTGCTGGGAGCGGGCGAGGACGCGCGTCTTGGTGGTCGTGGGCCGCGCCGTGCGCACGAGACCGCGTGTGTCGCCGCCGAGGGCGCCGAGCATCTCCCGCAGGCGCTCGCCGGGGGCGTCGGCGCCGACGATGCCGACCAGTTCGACGCGCGCGCCAATCGCGGCGACGTTCTGCGCGACGTTGGCGGCGCCGCCGAGCGCGTCCTTGCGGTCGCGCACGCGCACGACGACGACGGGCGCTTCGGGCGACACGCGGTCGACCTCGCCGCGGAGATAGATGTCGAGCATGGCATCGCCGATGACGGCAATGCGAAGGCTTGCGGAGTGGGCGAGGAGAGACTGGAGACGATCGCGGAGCACGTTGGCTGAAAGCGGGGGTGGGTGAGGGGTGCGGGGTGCGGGGTGCGGGGGGCTTGGTGAGGGGTGCGGGGTGCGGGGGCTTGGTGAGGGGTGCGGGGTGCGGAGGCTTGGTGAGGGGTGCGGAGTGTAGTGCGGAGGGAAGGGAGGGAGGGGACCCCTTATCCCAACCCCAACCGACACTCCTCCCCCTCACCAAGCCCCCCCCCCCCCCCCCCCCCCCCCCCCCCCCCCGCGGTTGAAATTTTGCCGGA